>Ga0302324_100001955_pt1 | contig 48839 bp, 39 predicted proteins | sample Palsa_T0_1_FD_201949 | JGI IMG/M metagenome (GOLD analysis project Ga0302324, IMG submission 201949) | Peat permafrost microbial communities from Stordalen Mire near Abisko, Sweden - Palsa_T0_1 | ecosystem: Environmental > Terrestrial > Soil > Palsa > Peat permafrost | place: Sweden: Abisko...
GCTACAATTCATGCGCGGTGCGTACGCTTCGCGGGGCGGCAAAGCATTTTTGTGCTTGGCTTCGACTTACGAGCGCGCGGGCCATCGCGAAAGCCGGATCGTCGCGCGCATCGCGGATTCCAATATCGTCACGACGCCGCGCACCGATGTGATGTACGTCGTGACCGAATACGGCATCGCCAATCTCAAGGGCAAATCGGTCGCCGAGCGCGCGCACGCGCTGATCGGGCTCGCGCATCCGGATTTTCGTGAAGACTTGGAACGGAGCGCACGCGAATATCGCATGATCTCCCGGCACGTCTTCTAGTAATAAAACGACTAGGATTAAAATACTACCTATTGATTCGTATCGCTATCCGGATGCGGGAAGCGATAGACCAGTTCGTCGGCACGCGCATAGCCAAGTTCGCGGCGAATCAGCCGTTGTAGATAAGCATCATCGGACTGTAACCGGTGGGCGCGATGGGAAAGTTCGCGGTTATCGGCGATCAGGCGGTCGCGAGCGGCCTCCAGCAGTGCCCGATGGGCGCGCAACGAGGCCAGGTCGCGAGGGCCCATTGGGGCCACCAGGGAGCTGATTACAAGGAGGGTGAGAACCCCTCCGAGGACCAGGTTGAGCCAAGAGCGGCGGAGATAAATACCCAGCTTCGCCATCGCGGCTATGGTAGGGCAAGGACCATTCGCAATTCAAGAGCGCTTATTACTGAACAGCATTCTAAATCGGGAAAGCGCCCAATCCATCAAATGAACTTCAGGTTTAAAATTTCTTTATAAAAATTTTGAAAAGTGCTTGATTATCGCATAACAGGTTTCTATAATACGATTCAGTCGGTGAGCCCGGGGGCCGAAAAAGTTTTAGCGCTCGTCCAGCAGCGGCGACCGCACAGGAGGATACGTTAAATGCCAGTAAAGAAAGCGCCTGCCAAATCCAAACCGAAGTTGAAGGCCACCATGGCGACGAAGAAAAAGGCTGCCCCGAAGAAGCCCGTCAAAAAGAAGTAACCAACGAATTTCGCCTCCGGGCTGGCTAGCTCGGAGGCTCCAACCGATGCCGGGCTCGCTGCTGCGATGAGCCGGGGCCGAACGCCTCGCTAAGCGGAAAGGGCCCCCTTGAAAAAGGGGGCCTTTTCTTTCGTCCCTCCCAGCAGTTTGTCGGCGTCCGACACGGCATGCCACCGAATTGGCTGATCTGCGAGCGCCGGAAAATCCAAGCGCGCCTCGATACAATGAGATAGGTTGCGTGCATCGGGGATCGAGGTTCAGATCTCCACCCTCATGGGCTTGGATCATTAGCGACAACGATGGATTCCGCGATCGGACGATTTCCCGCGCAGATCGAAATCCCTCAGCCGCGCAAGTTCGCATCGCCGATAATACTGCTGCCGGAGCTGTTCACCACGCGCACTCATCTAGCGGTCTTGACGGGATTTCTATCGACGCGCGGATGGGAAGTGTACGTGCCGGACTTTCGTGCGGTGGCCGGGAGCGGAGGCACTCCGACACTGGGGCGGCTGGATTTCGATACCGCATCAGGTCTGGTGCAGGAAGCGATCGCTCTGCTGGGGCGCGATGCGATCGTGATTGGGCACGGCCTGGGCGGGCTGATCGCGCTGGCGCTGGCGGAGCGTCCTCATGTCCGCGCGGCGATCGCCTTGGCGCCCGCATTGCCGGGCTTCCCCTCGCCGCTGCTGCTGCGGCCTGCAACGCTGTTCGCACTGTTGCGCCGGCGGCCGCTCGCCCCGCCGCGCGGACGGGTGCTGGCGGACTTCATCGCCAATGCGGAAACTTTTCAGCGGCGGGCCCTCATCGACGCGCTGGTGGCGGACGCGGGACGAATCGCGCTGCAGTGTGCGCGCGGACGCATTCGGCTGGCGCGCTTTGGCGAGGCGGCGCCGCGGCTGATCGTGGTCGGCGACGCGGATCCGTTCGCGCCGATCGAAAGGGCGCGCGTGATCGCGGGGGAGATTGGAGCGCGGCTGGTGACGCTCTCAGGCCGGGGACATTGGCTGGTGGGCGGCCGTTCAATCGATCTCGCGGTTGGCGAAGCAGAGCGTTTTCTGATGCGTACGCTCGGCCCTGAACTGATGTTGGGCTAGGGTTCGCGGCGCTTGAGACGCGCGCCTGAGAGCGCTGCGGCGAGGAATGGAATTGCGCTCGCTGTAGGCATTTGTTAGATTCAGGCATGGCGCTACCGGATCGCAAATCCGGATTACATTCCGAACGTCTTCTCAGCCCGCAGCATAGCTGCGGGCTTTTGCGTATCAGGGAGAAATAAGATGCCGTATCAGGAGCTTCGCGACGGACTCACTTTTGACGACGTGCTCTTGCTGCCGCAGTTTTCCGATCTGCTGCCCTCGAACTGCGACGTTTCGACTACGCTCAGCCAGCGCATTCGCCTGCGTATCCCGCTGGTGGCGAGCCCCATGGATACTGTGACCGAATCACGCAGCGCGATTGTGATCGCCCAGCTTGGCGGCCTCGGCTTTATCCATCGCAATCTCACCGTCGAGCGGCAGGCGGCCGAAGTCGCCGCGGTCAAGAAATATGAAAGCGGCATGATCGCCGATCCGGTAACGGTGCATCCGGAACAGAAGATTGGCGACGCGCTCGCGACCATGGAGCGATTCGGAATTTCCGGGCTGCCGGTGGTCGCCGACGAGCGGCTGGTTGGAATCCTTACGAATCGCGACTTGCGTTTCGAGCAACGGCTGGATCGGCCGGTGCGAGACGTGATGACGAAGCAGGTGATTACCGCGCGCCCTGGAATCAGCCTCGACGCGGCCAAGGAAATCCTGCAGGCGCATCGTATCGAGAAGCTGCCGCTCGTCGATGATCAGAACCGGCTATGCGGGCTGATCACGGTCAAAGACATGGACAAGGCGACGCGCCATCCATTCTCAAGCAAAGACATCAGGGGCCGGCTGCGCGTGGGCGCGGCGATCGGTGTTGGCCCGGATCGCGAGGAACGAACCGCCGCGCTGCAGCGGGCGGGAGTGGACGTACTTTGCATCGATACTGCCCACGGCCATTCGCAGAACGTGATCGAGGCACTCCGCGCGACCAAGCGGGAGTTCCCGGAAATCGACGTGGTAGCAGGCAGCGTCGCTACCGCGGAGGGCGCCAGGGCGCTCATCGACGCGGGTGCGGATGCGCTGCGCGTCGGGATGGGGCCGGGATCGATCTGCACGACCCGGATGGTGGCAGGCGTGGGCGTGCCGCAGATAACCGCAATCATGGATTGCGTCGCGATCGCGGAGCCGCGCAATATACCGGTGATCGCCGATGGTGGCATCCGCTTTTCGGGCGACATCACCAAGGCCCTCGCGGCGGGCGCTTCCAGCGTGATGATTGGTTCGCTGTTCGCCGGTACCGAAGAGAGCCCGGGCGAGACCATTCTCTATCAAGGCCGGACCTACAAGCTCTATCGTGGCATGGGATCGCTCGGCGCGATGACCGAGCGGGTGCGCGACCGCTATGGTCAGCACGACGTCACCGATGGCAACAAGCTGGTACCGGAAGGAATCGAGGGCCGCGTACCGCATCGCGGATCGTTGGGCACGAATATCGACCAACTTGTGGGCGGGCTCCAATCCGGCATGGGATACATTGGCGCGATCAACCTGGCCGAGTTGCGGCGGCGTGCGAAGTTCATCCGGGTGACAGACGCCGGACAGCGCGAGAGCCACGTCCATGATGTATTCATCACCAAAGAGGCGCCCAACTACCGGCCGTAGCGCATATAAGAGATGAAGCTGATTAGCCGTGCGTTCGCCTTGATGGTGCCGCACGGCTTTTCAATTGGCAAATCGATTCGCGCGGCGATTAACTTCTCGAAATACGCTCGAACCTGCGAGCACGGCGTGGCAGAATCGATATCGTCACGCGTTGCTGTAATTGTCAAATCGTTGACGTGGTGGCGGGGACGGAATCGGGCAATGGCGCGTACCAGGAAAATCCGCGTTGGAGTGCTCTTTGGGGGCCGCTCGGGCGAGCATGAGATCTCGCTACGATCGGCGCTTACCGTCATCTCGGCAATGGATCCTCGCCGGTACGAAATCGTGCCAGTTGGAATCTCGCGCGACGGCCGATGGCAGCTGCGCAGCGACGCGGTCGCGTTGTTGCAACAGGCGGCGCCGAAACTGCACGCGCTTGGCCGCGGCGGCACTCCCGTCACCCTTTTACCCGAGCCGCAAGGACACGCGTTGGTCAGATCGCCTGCCCGCAACGGCAACAGCGCACCAGCGCACGGAAACCCGTCGGCGAACGCACACACGCCTGCTATGCCAGGTCCGCTCGATGTCGTTTTTCCGGTGCTGCACGGCACCTATGGCGAGGATGGCACAGTGCAGGGTCTGCTCGACCTGACGGGGATTCCTTACGTCGGATCGGGAGTGCTCGGATCGGCGCTCGGCATGGATAAAGATGCACAGAAGCGCATCTTACGGGCATCGGGAATCCCTGTGGTTCGGCATTTCGCATTGACGCGGGCACAGGCTGACGACGATCCCGCGGCCGCGCGGCGCCTCGCCAATGAACTTGGTTACCCGGTCTTCGTCAAGCCCAACGCATTGGGCTCGTCGATTGGCATCAGCAAGGTGAAGAATTCGCGCGCGCTAGGCGCCGCGATTGCCGACGCGTTTCAATACGATCGTAAAATCCTGATTGAGGAATCGTGTGCGGGGCGCGAATTCGAATGCGCGGTACTCGGTAACGATCGGCCGGAAGCCTCGATCGTGGGCGAGATCGTCGTCAAAGGGCACGACTTCTACGATTACGAATCGAAATACGTCGATCCGGCTGGCTCCGAAGCACGCATCCCGGCGAATCTTCCGATTAACGTTGCCGATCGGATTCGCGAAATCTCAACGGCCGCATTCAAGGCGCTGTCCCTGCGCGGGATGGCGCGGGTGGATTTTCTGGCGCGTGCCGATTTGAGTGAAATCTTCGTCAACGAGGTCAATACTATTCCGGGCTTCACCGTCATCAGCATGTACCCGAAGTTGTGGGAGGCGAGCGGAGTCTCGCTGTCCGATCTGATCGACCGGCTGATCGATCTCGCTCTCGAAGACGGGCGCGAGCGCTCGCGGTTGAAGTTCACATATCAGCCCAAAATGTGACGGCGACTTCGATGAACCGGCTGCTGATCGCGACTACCAATTCCGCCAAGCTCGCCGAGTATCGAGTATTGATGCGAACGTTCCAGCTAGAGGTGCTGTCGTTGCGCGACGTTGGCATCGATGCCGAAGCTCCGGAGGACGGAGCCACGTTCGCCGCTAACGCACGCATCAAGGCGCAGTTCTATTTCGATCGGGCGGGCCTCGCGACCCTCGCCGACGACGGCGGGCTGGAGGTCGATGCGCTCGGCGGCGCCCCGGGCGTCCATTCGCATCGATGGCTCGGCGCGGACGCCGACGATCGCGCGCTGGCGGAGGAAATCGTGCGGCGGATGCGCGGAGTCGAGCCTGGGCGGCGGACGGCGCGTCTGCGGGCGGTGGCGGCGCTGATCTTTGTGGAGAATGGTGCGCGGCGTGAAACCGTGGTCGAGGCAGCCTTCGAGGGCGTCATCGCAGACCGCTGCTATCCTCAGATTCAGCGAGGATTTCCCTATCGCGCAGTCCTGATGATTCCGCGGCGCGGATGCTATCTGGCCGAACTTGGCGAAGAAGAGGCCGCTATATTGAGCCAGCGGCGAAGCATGGTTGACCAGCTGGCCGATGACCTCAAACGAATCGCTAAAGCTTAACACCACGAACGCCAAGGCTACCGCGCGCCCCGCCAACACAGTACAATTTCGGCGGTCGAGGCGTATTCGATCGCCTTGAGCGATGAGCGAGCCTCTATCTTATCGAACGGTCGACGTTTGAGAAGAGCGCGGGAGCCTGCGTCGCGATCGATCGCCCGCGAGAATCATGCATCCGACGCCACTGCAAATCATGTTGGGGCTGCGCTGGCTGGGCCCCGACGAGCGGATAATCATCGATGCGCTCGTCATCGCGGGAATGGCGCTGCTCGCATTCATCATGCGTCAACGATGGCCGGCCGTGCGCATTACCGGCGTGGTCATGTGCGCGATCGGGTTCGCCTTCGATCTGATCGCCACTCCCGAAACCGCAGCGGTGATGGGCTGGGCGCGCTGGTCGGGCGGCCTCGGCATCGTGCTCGCAATCTGGGGCCTTATCCACCTGATGCTGGCGGCGGCGGACGCTGCCGCGCATCGTACGCGGGCTCATTTCTCGACTATTTTCAAAGACATCCTGATGATCACGCTGTGGGGCCTCGTCCTGCTGGTGGTATTGCGTCAGGACTTCACCGTCGATCTCACGCCGCTGCTCGCCAGTACGGCGGTAGTCGCGGTCGTCGTCGGCCTCGCCCTGCAGGAAAGTCTCGGCAATATTTTCAGCGGGCTGACCCTGCAAATGGGGCGGGCATTTGCCCCCGGCGACTGGGTGCGATTGGACAATTTCGTCGGACGCGTGCAGGGTATCGGATGGCGTTCGACGGCGCTGATCACTCGTGCAAACGAGAAGCTCGATATTCCTAACGCGTTGATGGCGAAAGACGCCTTGGTGAACTATTCCATTGGCGCGGTTGCGGACGACCTTAAAATTGGACTCAGCTACTCGGCCGCGCCGAATTACGTCCGCGAAGTAATTTTGGAGGCCCTGCGCAACATCCCGGGCGTCATGCAGTACCCCCCGCCCGAAGTATTTACGTGGGAATTCGGCGAATCCGCGATGCAGTATCGGGTCCGTTATTGGATGAGCGATTACGCCGATATCGATCGCCTGCGAGACATCGTCTCGACCGGACTCTGGTATGTGTTGCGGCGCAAAGCAATCGAAATTCCGTATCCGCAGATGGTGATCCGATCGCCGCATGCGCGCACCTCAGACGCCATCGATGGAGAATTCGAGCGGGGAATTTTGGAAGGGTTGCGGCAGGTTGACTTCCTGCGCAGCCTGCGCGACGAAGAATTGCGGCTGCTGGTGCCAGGCGTGATCGTGCAGAAGTTCGGCGCCAACGAATCGATCGTGCGCGAGGGCGACGACGGTGATTCTCTGTTTATCATCCGTGACGGCACGGTCGAGGTCGTCGCCGCGAAGAATGGCAAGCAGGTTCATATCACCGATCTCGCCCCGCCCGCGTTCTTCGGCGAGATGGCGTTGATGACCGGCGAGAAGCGCACCGCGACGATTCGCGCCCGCACCGACGTCGAGCTGCTCGAACTCAACCGCGACGCCTTTGGTCAACTGTTCAAGAACCATCCGGAGACTGCCGCGCAAATGGGCGAGGTCATCGCAGTTCGCCTAACCGAAAGGAATGAACTGCTCGATGCGGCCTTGCTCGAGGACGGTACGCACAGCCGGGTCAACTGGCTGCTTTCCACCATGCGAGCGGTTTTCAATCTGTCGGCGCCCCGCTAAAGCGTGGCCCTGCGCTCAGTCTGTCGTTTTCAGAGCGCCTACTTGGTATCGAACTCGAACACCATTTCGGGCGGCGGACGCCCATCGGCCGTGTGCAGCCGCTCGAGGCACATCGCGATAACCTGGTCGTGGGGACGATCCTTGAGCAATTCGCGCAGCTCCGCTTCCGGCGAACGCCCCTCGTGCAGCAATTCGATGGCGCCGGCAAAGCGCTTGTAATAAGCCGGATCGACGCCGTCGCCCTCAAGCGCGACGATCTCGACCACTGGGACCAACTGGTTTTTACCCTTGACTTTGACCTTTCCGATTTCCCGCGTGATGAAACCCGGGCCCGCTTCTTCGAGCGTCTGGCGGTTCGCGATTATGCCAACCTTGAAGGGCCGCGTAAGTCCCTCGAGGCGTGACGCAAGGTTCACCGTGTCCCCGATGACCGAATAGTCGAAGCGCTGCTCACCGCCGAAATTTCCGACCACCGCGTCCCCGGTGCAGATGCCGATGCCAATCTTCACGTCCGCAAAGCGCTCGTCGCGTTTGGCCAGCGCCGCCAGTTCCGCCGTCATCGCTAATGCGCACGTTACTGCCTCGCGCGCTGGATTTTCGATCGCGATCGGCGCACCCCAGAACGCCATGATGCCGTCGCCCATCAGCTTATCCACGACCCCGCCGCTCTTGAGAATCAGATTGGTCATTGCGGTCATGTAGGTGTTGAGCAATGCGACCAGCGGCTCGGGTTCCGTGCGCTCGGCGCGCGAAGTGAAGTTGACGATATCTGAAAACAGGATAGTCAATTTGCGACGCTCGCCCCCAAGCTTGAACGCGGTCGGATTGTCGACCATCGTGGCAATGACGTCGGGATCGAGATAGTGCTCGAAGACATGACGCAGATAGCGTCGATTGGCGCCTTCGACGAAATACCGCCAGCTCATCACGAAGAGGTACGTGGACGCGAGGACCAGCAGGGGAAAGACTACGCCAAGAATTTCGCCGTGGGCCAGCAGCAGATGGTTCGAATAAACCAGGTATGCCGCCGCCATCGCGACCGCGATGAACGCGCCATAAATCGCGCTCGTGTAAGCAGCGGCGATACTGATAGCGATACCGATGATTACACCGGCAAATTGTTCAGCCTTCCATAAGGGCTGATCGTGGGACAGAAAGTCGCCCTGCAAAACATTATCGACCGCATTCGCCTGAATTTCGACGCCCGGAAAATCGCCGCCGACGGGTGTTACGAAACGATCGCCGAGGGCGTGCGCAGTCAGCCCGACCATGACGATGCGGCCCTTGAGTGCATCGGCGGGCACGCGGCGGTTAACGATGTCGGAAATGGAATACCGAGGGATGGTCCCGCCAGGCGTGGGCTCCCGGAAATGCACCATCATGTGGCCGAAGTTATCGACCGGGATCTGGATGCCTGCGAGGCCGATGCTGGAAACTCCGTAAGCATCGAAGTGCAGCACCATCGGCGCACGCTGTGCATAGGCATCGACGACCGCTAGAAATAACGGCACACAGTAGCGTCGGTTAAAACGAATCACGGTGGGCAGCGAGCGGGCCTCGCCATCTGCATCGAGATCGATATTGGCGTAAGCGGTACCGCGTGCCGCGCTGTTAAGCAGCGGAATCGGCGGCATGTAGGCTTCCGCACTAATCGTGGTGTCATTGGCGCCTGGCACCTTGGTCACGAGGTTGTAGAAAAGGGGGCGAGGCTCCAGAAAAGTCTTGCGAAAGCCCGTCAAATCCTGACCTTTGACAGCTTTTACTCCGATAGCACTGAACGGGTAGTCGAGATAGGTCGTACCTTGTGCGCGCATCGCGTCGGCCAATTTCGCGTCGTCGCTTTGCGCGAGCAGCGCATGGACGGCGGTATCGTTGATGCCCTCGGCCCTGAGTTGTTGCGAAATCTGTTCGCGTTGGAGATCGGCGGAATCGCGCTCCGTCAGGAACACGTCGAAGGCGATGACGGCCACCTGGTAATCGGCCAGCGCCTGCACCAGCCGCGCCTCGACATCGCGGCTCCACGGCCAGCGGCCCAGTTCCGAGATACTCTTGTCGTCGATCCCGGCGATGACGACAGCGCCCGTCGGATGCGGATACCTGCCGGGCCCGTAAATCAGGTGATCAGATGCACTAAGCTCAGCCGGTTCAAGGCGTCCGCGCCAATTGAAGCTGGTTATCGCTGCGACCACCGACAGGCCGATAGCGACCGTCATCAGCGGACTCTTCCAGAAATGAATACGCGCCGAATTTGCCATGACCCAGGCTAGAGCGTAGCGCGACCGGGCCGATCAAGTCAGCAACTCCGCGACGCGGCCGTTAGCATTGACCAAGCTCGTGACGATGGGCCAAACTGCCGCGCCGCCAGTTCAGAACCGCTCGCTTAGCTGTAGCCTTATTGGTCTCCCGTCATCGGCGTCGGATTATTATTATTACCGCTGCCAAACCCGCCTGACGCCCCAATTCCGATTACCGCCGCGCCGCCCGCGCCTAGAACACCGAGGGCCCCAATAGCGCCCCATTCAAAGGAGCTGAAGCCTCCGACCGCCGGCGCAACGCCGTAAAAGATCGGAGCGCCTGCGCACGGAACAGTAACCTTTTGTCCCTCGTGGACATTCACCGGAGGTGCGCTCGGATTGCCCGGGTTGTACACCACCACCAGGCCCTTATACACCGACACATGCGTGAACTCCGTGCAGCCCGGATATTGCTTGTCCTGCACGCCGGTCTCATGGTCAGTGTCGTAGAAGGTGCCACGCGCCGAGGCGACCGCGTTGGGTGTATGAACCTCGAAATTCGGTGGCGTTCCTGGCGTCGATTGCACCAACGATCGAACCAGACCGGTCAGTAATGTCACCTTCGTGCTGGCGCGGGCGCCGCTGGCATTCAGAGTGTTCTCATCGAGCGTCAAATCGCTGGAGTCCGTTAACTCCAGCTGGCTGCCGTCCGTCAGCGTAATAGTCAAGTTGCTGGCTGCGGCCGTGGTGATATGGTCAGCGACGTCCACCTTGGTGCCATAGGCAGCAGGAATTGTCGCACCATTGCGCGCGATCGTAGCGCTGCCGCTTATCGCGGTGATCGAGCCGGCGACCGTCTGGGCACAAACCTGCGACGCGAGCCCCAGCGAAATAATGATAAAAAACAGGCTGGCTGAGGCGAAAATCGTCCGCGTTACTTTTTTTCGATCGATCACTGGTAACCCTGCTATTTTAAGCTATGACCGGCAACGCTGAGCAGCATCGGAAACATTTCAACAGATTTTCAGATATCTACATAGAATATTCGGAGCGCCCGATTGTTGCCATATTGCATTCTGCGATGCAAATGAAGAAGCCACGGAGTGAGAAAGAACGTGTTAATTCTCAAGAACATGAAGCTCGTTCGACTTCGTTCATAGGATTCGCGCCAAACCGCGCTCAAGTTCATGCAGATTCTCGCATGGTACCAGAGCCGAACATTGCCGCGCATATTGCCGGATAGCGCTGTCGCCACTATTCCAGCGGGCCTGCGGTTCCGGGATCAGCCAAAGTGCCCCTCGACTGAAACGCACGAGATCGCGCAGCAGATCTGCGCGGGCGGGATGGCGATTGTTGCGGCCGTCGCCCATGATCACGATAACGGTTGCTCGCGAGACCAATGCGGCCCGCCGGTCCCAGAGCTCCGCCAACACGCGTCCGAAATCCGAACGGGAGTATAAATCGAGCGGCGGCGTCATCGCCAGGTGACCTTCCTCGAAGCTGGCCTCGGCCAGCCGATCGATATAAACGAAGCTACGCACGCGTCGAAAGCAGGCCGCCGCACCACTAACGATTTCGAGCATCAGCGTAGATGCGTACTTCACTGATCCCGAGACGTCCGCCAGGATCAAGAGATCGATATGGCGCGGACGACGGGCGCGGAAGCGCAGGTCGCCGAGCGCGCCTCCATGCTGGAGCGACGCGCGGATCGTGCGGCGGAAGTCGATTCGGCCCACGCTCGCCAGCCGGAGGCGGCGCGATGCACGAATACGGAACCGGCGCTTCAATGCGGTCAGGGCGTCCCGAGCGGCGTCGTATTCAATGTCGGAGTAGTTGCCGAATGGCGTCAACTCGATCGCGCGCATCGCGGCCGCACGCCCGGCCTCGATTCCCTGGGCTTCCGTTTCGCCAACGGCCCCGGCCTCTCCCTGCTCGATTGACTCTGCCCCGGATTCGCCTGTAGCGCCGACGCTCGCCTCCGAGGTGCCGGCGCCGGCGCGATTCTCGTTTTCTGATTGGCTTGATGGGTCCTGCGGGTCAGTCAGATCGCGATCCGGCGGTGATGGCTTACGTTTCGCAGCCGCGCCAGCCGTCGCCTCGTCATCGCGTCCTTCGGGCGCCGCAACGGACATCGAGGATTCGCTCGGGCCGCTCGAGGATCCATGCATTCCCGCACGCTCGCCGCGGCTGCGGCGCGAGTCCCCCTGATTTGTCGGCGCGCCGCCAAACCGCCGCTCGAAGATTTCCTCAAACACTCCGCGGTCGGCTTCCTCCTTGATCAACGCGGCGGCGAGCGCCTCGCGCATCCGCCTTCGCTCGATTCCTGCGGCTGCAACCGCGCGCATTGCATCGAGCGATTCGGCAACCGAGATGCGCACGCCGGCGGTTCGCAGGTCGGTGATGAGATCGAGAATCGCGTCGCGCAATCCGATCATATGCGGCGAACAATTTCCCCGGCGGTTCGGCCAAACGATGGAATCACTTTGGGCGTGCCACCAGCGCCGGCACCTTCGCTTCGACGCGGACCCGATCATCCTCATGCTTCAACAGCACACCGAGCGTCGATCGAATCGCGGACGTGTCCAGTTCTTTGATTCCGAGCCGCACCAGCGCGCGGGTCCAATCCAGCGTCTCCGCGATAGAGGGCGGCTTCCTCAAGTCGAGCTTGCGCATCGCATTAACCATGCGGGCAGCCGCGCTGGCCAGTTGATGATCGAGGCCCGGCACCTTCAACTCGATAATGCGCCGTTCCTGATCGATGCCTGGGAAGTCGATGAATAGATGGAGGCAGCGCCGGCGCAGCGCGTCGGACAACTCGCGTGCGCGATTGGAGGTCAGGACCACGACCGGGCGATCTAGCGCCCGCAAGGTACCGAGTTCGGGCACGCTGACCTGGAAGTCCGATAGCAGCTCGAGCAGAAATGCTTCGAATTCCTCATCGGCCTTGTCGATCTCATCAATCAGCAGAACGACTTTGCGCGGCGCCGAAATCGCACGCAGCAATGGACGCTCCAGCAGGTACTCGCGGGAGAACAGATCCTTCGACAACTCCTCCCAATGCAGTCCCTGATGTTGGTCGGCCTGCAATCGCAACAGTTGCTTCTGATAGTTCCATTCGTAGAGCGCGCGCGCCTCGTCGAGACCCTCGTAGCATTGCAGCCGGATCAGTTCCGTACCGAGCAGTTTGGCGACGACCTTCGCGACTTCGGTCTTGCCCGCCCCGGCGGGTCCCTCGATCAGCAGGGGTTTTTCGAGCGCGAGAGCAAGGAACACCGCCGTCTCGACCCGCTCATTCGTAATGTAATGAGCGTGCCGCAATCCATCGGCGACAAATTCCTGCGTGACATCCATCTACGTCGAGGATTGCGATCGCACCGTCGTGCGTCAATCACGCGCCGCCCGCACTTTATGCAACAGTTTCGCGAGGCGTTCGAAATCGCACATATAGCTGCGCATCGAATAGGCGCCGCGAATGACGTACGCGGGATGGTACATCGGCAACAGCAGATGGTTTTTCGTTTCAATCGGCGACGCCTTCGAGGGTGCAAACGCCGCCTCGCGTCCAGCCAGCTCCCGCCAGGCGATACGGCCCAGGCCCACTACCAGGCGTGGCCGCGCAAGCGCCAGCTCCGCCTCCAGATGACTCCGGCAGTTGACGATTTCGCGCGCGTCGGGATCGCGATTTCGACCGCCTTCGTCGCGCGGATTGCATCGGACGACGTTGGTGATGAACACGCCCTGAAGCCCGGCCCGCTCAATCATTCGGCGCAGCAAATCGCCCGATCGATCGCCGCTGAAGGGAACGCCCGTCCGATCCCCGCCGAAGCGTCCAGGCGCGATTCCGACGAATACGACGTCGGCGGGAATCGCACCGTCGCCGGGCACCACCCGCGATCGCGATCGCACCAGCGCGGGACATCGCGCGCATCCCAGCATCGCGTTCCGCCACTCCGGCCACACCGACAATTCCGGCGGCGGGTCAATCGCAAGGTTTTCGACGATGCGCACCATTTTGGATGTGTCTCCGGACGTAGCATCATATGATGAGTCTGGCGAGCGGCACGCGACTTTGTACCGTCGCGTCCGGAGGGCTCATTCGATGAAGGCAGTTGTCGTGACCGGGGTTTCGAGTGGAATCGGATTGGCGGCGGCCGCAATGATCTCGCGCCACGGCGTCCACGTCTTCGGCAGTGTCAGGCGCGAGTCCGACGCCGATCGCGTGGCGGCCGAATGTGGCAGCAATTTCACACCGTTGATCTTCGACGTAACCGACGAAAAGCTGATCGAGCGCGCCGTCAATCAGGTTCGCGATCGGCTTGCCGGGCAACGCCTTTTCGGGCTCGTCAACAATGCTGGAATAGCTGTGCCGGGTCCCGCACTGGATCTGAGCGTCGCTGATTTTCGTTATCAGATGGACGTCAACATGGTTGGGACGTTCGCCGTCACCAAGGGCTTTCTGCCGCTGCTCGGAACCGATCGCTCAATGAAAGGCGCCCCAGGCCGAATCGTCAACGTCAGCTCCGTGGGTGGCCGGCAGGGGGTTCCGTTTCTCGGCGCGTATTCGGCGTCAAAGCACGCTCTTGAAGGATGGTCCGAATGTCTGCGGCGCGAACTGATGCTCTTCGGGATAGACGTTATCGTTGTCGGTCCCGGTTCCATTGCCACGCCCATCTGGGACAAGGCCGAGGCCGTCGATCTGAGTCTCTATGATTCCAGCGAGTATCGCGCGGCCGTACGTAAGTTCAGCGCCCAGATGCTGCGCGACGGCCGCCGCGGCTATCCTCCCGAACGCGTCGCCACCGTCATCTGGAAGGCGCTCGAAGCCCGCCGTCCGCGCACCCGTTATGCCGTTGTACCGAACCGGTTTATCAACTGGACTTTGCCGGGAATCATGCCGCCGCGTCTGCTCGACCAAATCATGGCCGGCCTTTTCGGCCTCCGCGCCTCCAACCGTCCCATGTAAAAGTTGAGACGAGAAAGAATCGCTTATGTCATCCTGAAAGCAAGCGAGCGATAAGGCGCTAAGTCGATCGATGGTAGTCAGGGAGAATTTGCATCAAAGCAAGCGAGAAGCACGGTCGGCGCTTGCCTTGTCGGGACGACTGTGAGATTTCCGATAGCCTGACTGAACAGGGATATTGAGCCGTGGGAACTATCGAATCGACTGTGCCGGGAGCAACGCATGTTATCGATCGATGTGCGCAGTGCGGCGTCGCCGAAGGGGTGTGGAGCGTAGCGTGGCCCGACGTACCCGACGATGCGCCGTTCAGGCTCTGCGGGCGATGCATGTGGCGTCGCTTCCATGACGTCCCGAAAGGCCCCATCCGACGCGCGCTAGTGCGGAAAGTCTTCGGTCGCCGCGTGTTCGGGAAATCTGCCGCCTGAGTGCTCCAGGATGGGGCAATCGCGATGCGTAATGATTGGCGCTCGCTTCGTCCCCTGGACCAATTGAACCCCGACCCTAGAGCTGTTCCTTCTCCTCAACGGCGCGGAACTCCTCTTCGCTGAGCGCACGCGATTTCCGCTTGCCGTAAAGCTCGTACATCTCGAATAGCGACGACTTGTGCGGGCGCACTTTGCCGAGTGGGCATTTCTCCCATTCGCTGAGCGATTCATCGCAATAGCCCATCCGGTTTTCACCGCATTTGGGCTGCAGAAAAACTGCAATCTCAGGCAGGATTTTCTTGATCTCGGCGCGCATCAACGCGACCATCCGGCGAATTTCCCACTGCGCCCGTACGCATAAACGTAGGTCGCAGATATGCAGCATCTCGGCGAAATTGACCATCACGTGGAAGTTGGTCGGCGCCGCATTTGGCAGGATGAAGCGGGCGTCCTCCGCCGGAATTCCCGCCTTAAGCGCGCGCGCATAGAGCTCCGACGTATGTTCGAGCAGTTGCGAAAATTCATCGTCGAGACCTGCCCGCGACCACGATTCCGGCAGCACGAACGCGAGCTTGTCCTGCTTAAACCTGACGTACCGCTGGCTCTGCTGCTCGAAGCTGATACCGATCCGATGGCGTACGAACTGATGCGACAGCGACCGCGAAACCCCCGAGATACCGAACCAGAAGACCACCTGTTCTAGCGGCGATGCGTGGCCGGTCTTAAGGCGCTCGGTGATGAACTCGCGGATTTTCTCGTGGCTGATTTTCTCGGCTTCGATCTTCTCCCAAATTTCGATAGGGGTGTCGGCGGAGTAGCAGGTGCGGAACGCCGCATAGAGTTTTTCCAGCGGCGCACTCGCGTAATCGATCAGCTTCACCTGCATTTTCGCTTGATTGTTCATGGTGCTAATCCGCTCATCCACCTGCAAGCATAACATTCCGCCACGACCTAACTTTTATTCCTTGGGCCACGCTCGACCAATAACAGTCATCGAGAGCTTTCCACTGTATCCACAGGCGCTCGGGCTTTGCGTTGCACGGCGTGCGTGCGCGTCGCAAAATCCGGCTGGCGATGCGCCCTGAACATCACAACCTCTATACGCGCCTGATCCGTCCCCTGATGTTCCGACTCGATCCCGAGACCGCGCATCGCTTTACCATCGCCGCGTTGAGCCTCATGCCGTTGCTGCCGCGATCAGATGACCCTCCCGAACTCGCAACCAAGATCTTCGACATTCCGTTCGCCAATCCGATCGGACTGGCGGCAGGCGTCGATAAGGATGCGCGCGCGATTCGCGCCTGGAATGCGTTCGGCTTCGGCTTTGCCGAACTCGGCACCATCACGCCGCGCCCGCAGCCTGGCAACTCGCCGCCCCGGATGTGGCGCCTTGCCGATCATCGCGCGCTAATCAACCGGCTCGGCTTTCCGGGCGCCGGGATGGAGGCCGCGGCCGCGCGCCTCACGAGGATTCCGCGGGATCGGCTGGGACCGCGCCTCGCACTCAACTTCGGCCCCAACAAGGACACGCCGCCCGAACGCGTCGCCGAGGATTACGCCGTCCTGACGCGGCGGCTTGCGCGATTCGCCGATGCGATCGTCGTGAATCTGTCGTCGCCCAACACGCCCGGCTTGCGCGAATGGCAGGCACCCGATCGCATGCGGGCGATCGTCGAGGCCGTCCGCAATGCGATGCCGTCAGCCGCGAACACGGTGATCGCAGATGCGCCGCACCGCCTGCCCCTGCTGATCAAGATCGCTCCCGACCTGGATTCGTCGCAAATCAGCGCCGTATGCGCCGCGGCGATCGATCTCGCAATCGACGGAATCGTTGCGACCAACACAACCCTCAAGCGCGAGGAGCTTGGGGTGAGTGCGGCTTTCGAGGGCGGCCTCAGCGGCGCGCCGCTGCTTGCACGATCGCACGAGGTCATTGCACAGGCCTATCGCGAAACTCACGGGCGAATACCGATCATTGGCGTTGGCGGTATCGCCAGCGCCGATGACGCCTACGGCCATATTCGCGCCGGTGCGAGCCTCGTCGAATTCTACACCGGGATGATCTATCGCGGCCCCGGCCTCGGGCGCGAAATCAAGCGCGGTCTCGTACGCTTGCTCGCACGGGACGGATTTCGCTCTATTAGCGAGGCGGTCGGCAGTGCTCCTATTGAGTAACTTTCGCAATTAATTTACTGCGAGCAAGATCCCGCATGGCGTCCGCTCTGGAGGCGAAATGGCTTCGAACGACAACTTAAACGAATCCTCGGCTGCGCAAATCCTCGTAGATGCCCGATGGCTCGCGGGACATCGCGGCGACCCCAACGTAATCCTCGTCGATACCCGCGCGCCCGCGGATTACTGGGCCGGGCACCTGGCTGGCGCGCGCCATTTCGATCCCTTCCCGTTTCATCACGTCGATACCGACGAGGCGCATCTGCGCGACTTCCGCGGGCAGCTTGACTGGATTTTCTCGGCGCTCGGCGTAACCCCCGATTCGACTATCGTCTTCTATGAAAACGACTCCGGCATGCGCGCGACGCGTGCCGCCTGGGCGCTCGAATATATGGGCCATCCCGCGGTGCGCATCCTCGACGGCGGCCTCAAATGCGCTAACGCCGAGCTGGTCACCACTGTGACTCCGCATGCGCCGGTCAACTTCAAAGGCAACGTGCGCGCGGACCTCATCGCGGGGCGCGGCTATATCGTCGAGCACATCGGCAACGGCGGCGTGCAAATCTTCGATGTGCGTTCCGACGAGGAGTATTTCGGCGAGCGCGTCCGCGCGAAACATGCGGGCGCGGTTCCCGGCGCCATACATCGCGATTGGACGCAAAGCGTCGGTGCCGACGGCCGCTTCAAGCCGGCCGCTCAATTGCGCGAGGTATTCGCCGGCCTCGGATTCGACCCGGAGAGCGAGATCATCCCGTACTGCCAGGGCGGTTATCGATCCGCCAACGCCTACGTTGCGCTGCGCCTCGCTGGCTACAAGCGCGTACGGAATTACCTCGGCTCATGGGGCGAATGGGGCAATCGCGACGAACTCCCGATGGAACATCCGCGCCGTAAACCCGATACGGGTGCATAGCGCTGACAGCCTAGAGCGTTAACGCTGCGGAGCTCTCTTACAGATGGGAAGTCTGAAACCTCAATGAGGTTTCAGTAAAATTAAGGTTTTGCATTTCTTGCCAGATTCAACACGTACCGTTGCTGAGATCGATTCGCGGCTGGACGTCAAGGAAGGTTCAAATTCATGGCGCGGGTGATTCTGCTCACTGGCTTCCAGCCCTTCGGGGGCGAGCGCACCAACCCATCGTGGGAAGTCGCGTCCTGGCTCGACGGCAAGGAAATCGGCGGCGCCACCGTCCATGCAGTCGAATTGCCCGTGAATTGCCGGCGCGCCGCGAAGCTGATTACCGAGGCGATCGCGCAGACCAAACCGGCGGCAGTGCTCGGACTGGGGCAGGCGGGCGGACGGCCCGCGATCTCGATTGAGCGCATTGCCGTAAACCTCGCCGAGGACAGTGCCAAGCGCGAATCCGACGGCGGTGTCAACGCAAAGCCGGTTGTCCCGAGCGGCCCCGATGCGTACTTCTCGCGACTGCCGATCGCGCCGATGTTAAAGGCGATCGCCCGCGCCGGAATCCCCGCCGCGATGTCGCTGAGCGCAGGCGTTTACGTCTGCAATACCGTCATGTATGCGGCTTTGCACGCGCTCCGCCAGCGCCCTGCCGTGCCGGCCGGGTTCATCCATTTGCCATACACGGCGGCGCAGGCGTCGCAGCATCGCGGGGCACCGAGCATGTCGATCGATCTGATGACCGCCGGCATCGAGAGCGCGCTCACCGTCCTCGCCCGCTCGAAGTAATGGACGCCCGGTAGGCACCCCGAACGCGCTCGATTGCACGACTAGGCCGCCGGATGCGTTCGCTACTTGATTGCGACCGCATTCGGCGGCGACGCGATCCCGCCCTGCAGATGCAGCGGCACCGATACCATCATGAACTCCCAGCGGCCGTCGGCGGCGCAATCGTCGGCCAGCTTGTCGAGCACGAACTGCTCGCCCAGCGGCAGCCCGAGCAACGACAGCGTCCGGTAATGGAGCGCGCCGTCGTCCTTGAAATCCCATGGCCACGCCTCGACCGCCGGGCAATCGGTGCCGATCGCCGCGACGTGATTATCCCAAAGCCACGCGACCATCTCGCGGCTGGCGTCGATACCGCAGGCCTTCAGCTTGTCCATCGGCGCCATTGCGGTTTTCGCCGCCGCCGAGGCTCCCAGGTACGCGCCCATCCAGCCGGTCCGCACCAGCATGATCGAGCCGGGCTTGAGTTCCGTCTTCTGCGCCTTCAGCGCCTCCTTCAGATCGTCCAGGCTATACTTCTCGTCGTTGAGCGGGTTCACTGCACGGCCCGCGCCGGCGCGATAACGGAAGGCGTCGATCAGCACGCCGCGCCCGACGAAGCGGTCAGCCCAGTTGTGAATCCCGAGCTTGTCCGAGCCCTTGATCGCGTCGTTCTTGACCCCGTTGTAATACGCCTGCGCCTGCAGATTGCCGACGTGGCCGAGACCGTCCCATTGGCTGCCTTCCTGCGTGTTGTACGAGTCGAGCACGTCGTCGAAGCCCAGCAGGCCATAACTCTCGAAGCTCTTCTTGCTGTGATGGACCGGCTCGCGATTGAACAACGGCGGGCTCGCATAATTGATTGGCGTGTCGAGTCTGAAGACCTTGCCGTTGCGCACCAGCTTGGCCGCCTCGACGATTCCTTCAGGGGTCAGAAAGTTGACGCATCCGACTTCGTCATCGTCGCCGAACACGCCCCAGTTTGAATCGGCGGGAGCGCCCGCTTTGACCGGCAGTTGAGAGAATTTGGGAATTTTATTGAAGTCGATTTTTGCCACGATGCGATCTCCCCGGGGTTATTGCGTGAAACTTTCGACGCCGTACCGCGTCTGGATCCCTGCGGCCAACACGCCACGCACCCGATGGTAATGTCAAGCACTGAGAGGTCCTAAGTCGTGACGAGGTTTCGCGGCGATTCCCTCATGCTCCGGGGCCGTCATTTGAAGGGCTGGGGTTCTTCGCAGGACTCGGGATTACAAATGGCGCCGCCGCGCTCACCGGCTTGCGGTTCCCCGGCACCGCTGCTGTAGTAGGCTCAGGTACGCGATGAACCGACCTGCAAACGATACGCGTGGCGCAGCCGAGAACAAAAGGACCGCTGGCCCAGGGCTCTCAGGTCTGGTGCGCGCGCTGCGGTGGGTGCCAACTGTCGCCGCACTCGGCCTATCGATTGCGCTGATTGGTGCGTGCGGCGATTCCATCTACCCCCGCGTCAGCGATTCGGCCACAGCGACACCGACGATCACGACTTCGCCGACCACCGGGAATTTTCTCTACAGCTCGAATTTTGGAGATGGCAAGGTCGCGAGATTCACGCGTAATACCAGCAGCGGAGCGCTCACCTTCAACGGACCGACCGCCGCGGGAGCGGTGAAGGGTCCGACCGGAATCGCCAACGGCCTCAATGCCAAGTTTCTATACGTCACCAATGCTGCCAACAACAACGTGCGGCAGTTCAGGATCACCTCCAGCAGCGGAGTGCTCACGCCGATCGGAACCGGCGCCATCGCAACTGGGAAGGCCCCGCAATGGATTGCGGTCACGCCGAACGCTCAATTTGCCTATGTCACCAATTTTGGCAATGGCACGATTTCGGAATACACGGTCAACACCAGCAGTGGCGCCCTGACCGCGAATGGCACCTTCACCTCGAACTTGCTGAAAGCGCCGGTCGCGGCGGTCGCCAGCAACAGTTGGCTGTACGTAACAGACAGCACCAACGGCACGATCGTCAGTTTCCCGATTAATCCGGACGGGACGCTCGCTGCCGGAACGGCAACGAGTCTCGGCGCCGGCACGACGCCCGGACCGGTGATTATGGACCCGACCGGGCAGTACGTTTACGTGACCGATGAGTCAGTTGGTGCGGTGTACTTCCTGACCGTGGGCACCGGTGTGCTGACGTTCGCCGCCGGGCCGTACCAGTCGTCGAGCGCGGGTGAAGGCGGTCTCGTGCTGGCGACAAACACTACCTCGGGAACGCTGTTTCCCTCTTTCCTCTACGTCGCCAATCAGATGTCTTCGCCGCCTTCGATCTCGCTCTTCCTGGTCAACACCGACGGCAGCCTCAACACGCCGCCGACGGTATTTCCCGATACGACGCTTACCCTGCTCAACCTGCCGACGGGATTGGTGGTAGATCCGACCAACGCCTTTCTCTATGTCGCCAACCAGGGCAACGGGACCGTCACTCAACTCTCGATCACCACTGTCACCGGCGCCCTGACCAGTCCGGTGGCTGTCAGTACGGAAAGCGCGACCAGCAAGCCGCTCTTCCTGGCAATCGGGGATTGATGCGTAATGCTGAATGATTCCGGGCAGATGCGATCGATTTCGAGAGATTTTCGATTATAAGTTCTTCGGGGCGGGCGTTGCTCCGGGTGATGCATCGGGCGACGATTCGTCGCTTGGCGCTGCGTCTGACGCCGCCGGACTCGCAGCCGGTGATGATGACGCCGCCGGCGTCGGGCTGGCCGGTGCCACGGCTGCCGCGCCTGGTGCCGGAGATGCCGATGCGGCGGGAGTCGGCGAAGCGCTCGGGTTGTACACGGTTGGAATCGGCGAGGCTTCGGCCGGTGTGGCCTGCGAAGAGGGCTCGGGCGACTCCGTCGTGGCCGAGGTGGGCATCAGGGCTGTACCGACCCCGTATTCGTACACCAGCTTGCCGCCGAGGCTTCCCTGGTAAAGGATCACACCGCCGGCAATCACCGCGACCAGCAGATAGATCGGGCGGGTGCGGGCGAGAAACAGGGTGAACTGGGTACCAATCCGCCATACGGCCAGGACGAGGAAGACCCACGGCAGTTTATCGCCGAGCCACGCGTGCCGTTTGAGGACGTCCAGCGCGGGCCCGGTGACGTTATCCCACACCCGGCCGGCTTCCCAACCGCCGGTTACGTTCGATCCCCACGCCGCAGCGGTTCCAAGTATCATCAGAGTGAGCGCCATCAAACGTGGCCAGACGCGGGAGGGCATCAGGCTCGCGACCAAATCGACGAGTATGCCGACAACAATCAGTGCGACGGTGAAGTGATCGACGAACGGATGAAGTTGCCAGGCCTTGATCGTCTCGACAAGCGCTTGCATCTGAACTCCTGCTGAAAGTGGATGGAGGAGGCGCCGGAAACCATCCGATTCCGTCATCCGGCACGATTCCTCGCCGCATCTTTATCGCAAACGAAGCCCTCGCAGGCAATCGCGATCCCGGCGCATCAGTGCGACCCCGCTAGTGCGAGGATCAAGCCGGGATGAAGCTTGATCGCTGTAATAGACTGACCGTATGCCGTCCCGAAGTATTCCGGCGCGCCGCAAACGATCCGGGTTTTGCCTAAGATTCGTGTCGGGATCGTCATTGAGAAACGGATGGAGCGCCGGGAGGGGCCGCGGGGGCGATCGGAGACTTGCGCACCATGATGGTGGCGTCGTCCGTCGTGATCGGTCCCCAGATTCGGCCGCTGAGCAGGAACCCGATTACTTCGGACGGCCGGGCGACAGCGAAATTGGGAACCCAACCTTCCGCATAGTCGAAGTGGTAGCTCACCGCGAGTTGCGCTGCGGGCGACTGCTGCGCGGATGACGGGGACGCCTGCGACGGTAATGGCGACGTGGTGCTCACGACCACGCTTGCGGCGTCGGCGGTAGGCACGATGCGCAGGTCGCGCAGATACCATCGGAGCGGCAATGCGACCGCGCCGTCAAAGTAAAATGTCGCATCGGCGGCGGAGATTCCGGCGACCGCGTCGCGGGTATAGAGCTGCGCCTGTTGTGTGGTCGCCTGAGCGCCGCGGAACAGATTTGCGTGCCGCGCCCACGGCGCTTCGCTGGCGTCGGGTATCGACCAGATGAAGTTAGCGAGGGCGCCCACGTAGAGCGTCAGTATCGCCAGCGCCGCCAGCGGCCAACACAGCATCCGCCAGAGGTCGCGTTGATGCAGCCAGTCCAGCGCGATTGCGCCAACAATCGCGGCGGGAATGAGCATCGCGAGTATCGCGTCAGCGCGATGGATCGGCGTCCAGAGCCAGAACACGACGCTGAACGTCATCCAGATGAGACACCACGCGGCGAAGCGCGAGCGGATGCGGAGCGTGATAATCTGGAGCGCGCCAATCAGCGACGCGATGACGATGAGGAACTCGTACAGCGTCATCACGGGGAGGTAGAAGCGCAGCCCTGCCATCAGTCGTGAGGTAAGTCCGAGATTCGCGCCCGGTGGAGTGCCAGTGCCTAACAGCAGGCTGGTGCCGTGGCCGATGCGGTCGAAGTCCCAGCCGCCGGGCACCATCAATTGCGAGATCGCGCAGGTTGCCAGCGCCGCCGCCATGACGATCGCCGGAAGGCTGCCATAGCGATCGAACCACACGCGGATCGACAAACCAACGTGCTTGCGAGTCGCCAGATCCCAGAGGCCGAAGGGAATCAGGGCGGCGACGAAGATGACCGCGGTGGCGAGGCCGACCGGGTCGGCGGAGATCATCAGGCCGGAGAACAGTCCGAGAAGCACGGCGCGTCGCACACCCGGATGGGCCTTGAGATCCATGAAGGCCACTAGCGTGACCAGCGACATCGCGGCAGCGGGAACTGCGGTCGCGCTCGCACGGGAATACCAGGTGATTGCCGGCGACACGGCCAGCATCGCGGCCAGCGCAAGTGCGCCAGCGGGGCCGAGGTAACGGCGGAATTGGAAGGCCATCGCGACCAGCAACAATCCGCCCAACGCAGAGACAAGGCGAACGGTGAAGTCGTTAGCGCCGCCGATCTCGAAGAGCGCGGCAGTGAGCAGATGAATCCATCCGGCGTAGGCTGGATCGTAACTGGCGGCGGCATGAACTCCCGGACTCGCCACATCGAAGGCGTAGAGCGCATGAGCGGCTTCGATGGGATCGAGCGGACGTGCTCCGAGTGCGAGGAGACGGGATAGCGCAGCGTAAATCGCGACCGCAAACCACGCCAGATGTTCCACGGTGACGACGTGGACGGGGAGTTCGAGGCGCTCGCGGCTGAGATCGCGCGGAGGTGGCAGCGGCGGCGGGAGAAGTTGAGGGTCGGGCGAGTGAGTGGCGCCGGCCTCGTCGCCAAGCCGCCATTGGTCGCCCGGAGCCCACTTTTGCGCGTTGGTCACGACCGGAATCGCTATTTGCCGCGGCCCGCTGTGTCAACCGCCAAGCGCAGGGCAAGCCGGCGCTGCGAACTAAATGAGAATCGTGCAGCAGAAAATCATTCGCGGACTCGCGAAGCGATAGTCGGGTATGAGCGTCTCTTGAATGCGGTTATCCTGACTGATTTGGATCGTTCGGAGATGGCAAGGCAAGAGACTACCGCGAAGCGCGCGACCAGCGTCCTGATGGCGCTGCTGATCGTCGCTATCGTGCTGGCGCTGTTCTTCGCGTATCGACACGCAGGCGGCCTGCGTCATATGCGGGCGCCGCAACTTCACGTCTCGCTACGGCAACTGCCCTACTACGCCTTCTGTTCGTTCTCGCGGATGCTGGCGGCGTACGTTCTCGCGCTGATTTTCTCACTCGTCTATGGCTTGCTGGCGGCCCGCGGACGGGCGTGGGAGCGGGTGATGCTGCCGGCGATCGATATTGCGCAATCGGTGCCGGTGATCGGGTTCTTTCCGGCGGCGATCTACTTCTTTGTCGCGCTCGCGCATGGCAGCCGCTTCGGGGTGGAGATGGCGGCGGTTTTCCTGATCTTCACCAGCCAGGCGTGGAATATGGCGATCGGCGTGTTCGAATCGGTGCGGACGCTGCCCAACGATTCGCTCGAAGCGCTGGATGCCTTCGGCGCCACCGGATGGCTGCGGCTAAAGCGGCTGCTGCTGCCGGCGTGTGTACCGAAGCTGGTTTACAACTCGATCCTGTCGTGGGTGGCAGGATGGTACTACCTGATCGCTTGCGAGATTATCGCGGTCGGCCCGGCTCATTATGAGTTGCCGGGGCTTGGCAGCTACCTGATGAAGTCGGCCGACAAGGGCCGCACGGGCGAACTGATTGCGGGGCTGCTGACGCTGCTCGCGATTATCGTCCTGATGGACGGGATCGTGTGGCAGCCGCTGTCGGAATGGGCGGAGAAGTTTCGCTACGAGTTCGCCGCGACCAGCGAACCGATGCGCCCGATGGGGCTGCTGGCGGCGTTGGGCGCAATTGGTCCTTTTATCCTGAGGATCCTGCGCCGGATACTGCGGCCGATAGTCGGCACGGTCAATTTTGCGATTGCGGCGATCCCGCCGTTGCCGCCGGCCCGGCGACCCGCGATGCGCCGAGTATGGCTGCTGATGCGAATCGGGCTCGGCGCGATGGCGGTATTTTTCGTGGTGATGGCCCTGGTTCATGGCACCCTCGCATTGATTCGCACACTGTTGCAGCCGTGGCCGGCGGCCGTCAGGCAGATCCCGCTGGCGACAGGAGCCTCGGTGCTGCGGTTAATCGCGGCCTACGCGATCTCGCTGGCCTGGACGATTCCATGCGCGATCGCGGCGAGTGAAAGTCCACGATTCGCGCGGCGGCTGGCGCCGTTCGCGGAGATTGTCGGGTCGATGCCAGCGACGGCGCTGTTCCCGCTGATCGTGATTTTCGTGATCCGCGTCACCGGCGGGATGAACCTGGCGTCGATCCTGCTGATTCTGACCGGGATGCAATGGTATGTGCTGTTCAACCTGCTCGCAGGTATCAGCCAGGTCCCGGCCGATCTGAAGGAGGCGGTGCGATCGTTCGGCCTGAGCCGATTCGCGACCTGGCGGAAACTGACGCTGCCCGCCATCCTGCCGTCGCTGATAACCGGCAGTATCACGGCATGGGGCGGCGGCTGGAACGCGCTGATCCTGTCGGAATACTTCGTCTATCGCGGCACCACGTACAAGGTCTTCGGACTGGGCGCGATGCTCGACGATGCGACCTACCAAAGCGGCAACGGCCTGATGATCCTGCTGACGCTGCTCTCCATGGTTTTAGTCGTGTTAGTGTTGAACCGCCTGGTCTGGCGCCGCCTGTATGATATCGCGACCGACCGCTACCGTATCGACTATTAAGAGGGGCAAATGACTGCGAAGTGCGAACCGGATCTTCCTGACCCATGGCGCTGCTTGAACTTAAACACATCAGCCAGAGCTTCCCTCATGCCAAGGGCGTCCTGCCGGTTATCCATGACCTGTCTTTCACCGTCGAGGAGGGCGAGTTTGTCGCGGTGGTCGGTCCGTCAGGATGCGGCAAGTCAACCATGCTGCGGATCGTCAACGGGCTGATGCCGCCGACCTCCGGACAGGTGCTCTATAAGGGGCGGCAGGTTGACGGGATCAACCTGGAATGCGCGCTGGTGTTTCAGTCGTTTGCGCTGATGCCGTGGCTGTCGGTCAAGGCCAACGTCGAGTTGGGACTGGAGGCGCGCGGCGTGGCGCCGGTCGAGCGTGAGAAGCGCGCCGGCGTGTATATCGACAAGGTCGGCCTGGACGGCTTCGAGGAGGCGTATCCACGCGAACTGTCGGGCGGGATGAAGCAGCGGGTCGGCCTGGCGCGGGCGCTCGCGGTCGAGCCGCAACTGCTATTGATGGACGAGCCGTTCTCGGCGCTGGACGCATTGACGGCAATCACGCTGCGCGAGGAGTTGCTCGACCTCTGGCAAGACAAGTCGATGCCGGTCCATAACATCATCCTGGTGACGCATATTATCGAAGAGGCGGTGGAACTCGCCGATCGAATCCTGGTGCTGTCCACGGGACCGGGGCGCCTGGTTGCCGATCTGAAGGTGGAGTTGCCGCGGCCGCGAAATCGCCGTCAGGAAGGCTTTAACGCGCTGACCGACAAGGTCTTCTCTTTGATCGAGGAGCGCGCCTGATGGCACCGGCCGGCGTTAATCCGATTCCCGACTGCCAGATGAGCTGGATTTTCGGGCTGCTCGAGACGCTCGAGGATCGCGGCGGCCGCGATGACGGCTATCGGATTGCGCGCGACCTGAACTTCAAATTCAGTGACCTGCTGAAAGTGATGAAGGCCGCCGAAATCCTGGGCTTCGTTTCGACGCCGACCGGCGACGTAGTGCTGGAACCGCTGGGCAAAGAGGCGATCGACAGCGATATCAATCAGCGCAAGTTGATCGTGCGTGGGAAGCTCAAGGAACAGGGACTCTTCGCCTACCTGATACGCTTGCTGCGCGGACAGGAAGATCGATCGCTCGACAAAGAGGTCATACTCGAGCATCTGGCGATGCTGTTGCCGAACGAGAAGCCCGAGAAAGTATTCTCGACGATCGTGAACTGGGGTCGTTTTGCCGAGCTTTTCGGCTATAACAAGGACGAAGACCGCTTCTACCTCGACCAGGAATGATACGCGTTCCGGCGGGCGGGCGGCTGGACAAACTCGAAACCAATAGCTGGAGGACAAATCAATGGCAGTACAGGCTGAAAAGGTAGTTTCCGATTTCTGTGGCGCGTGGTCGAAGCTCAACGTGGAGGAGATCATGAGCTTTTTTACCGACGACGCCGTCTATCACAACATCCCGATGCCCGTGGCGAAGGGCAAAGACGTCATCCGCAAAACGATCGAAGGGCTGCTCAAGGGCACCAAGTCGATCAAGTTCGAGATTCTGCATAGCGCGACGGCGGGCAACGTCGTGATGAACGAGCGGGTCGATTCGTTCGACGCCGGCGGCAAGCACGTTTCGCTGCCGGTGATGGGCGTGTTTGAGATCACCGACGGCGGCAAGATCAAGGCGTGGCGCGACTACTTCGACCTCGAAATGTACATGAAGCAGATTCGCTAGTTTTAGTGATTGACGCTCGCGATGCTCGGGTGTGCCACCAAGTCTCGCGCGGACGGTAGGCGATTCGGGAAAATCGAGGCCCTCGTCCAAATCGTGAGTTTCATCGCTGGTGCAGGACTTAGTGGTACACCCGAACATCGCGAGCATTGAGCGGTGAAACAGGGGATCATTGGGACGGCCGGGCATATCGATCACGGCAAGAGCGCGCTGGTGAAGGCGCTCACCGGCCAGGACACCGATCGGCTCAAAGAGGAGAAGGAACGCGGCATCTCGATCGACCTCGGGTTTGCGTACTTCACGCTCGACGACGGGACGCGCGCAGGGGTGATCGACGTACCGGGGCATGAGCGGTTCATCCGCAACATGCTCGCGGGTGCGCATGGGATGGACCTGGTGCTGTTTACGGTCGCGGCCGACGACGGAGTGATGCCGCAAAGCGAGGAGCACCTCGACATATTGCATCTGCTGGGCGCTCGTCGCGGGATTTTTCTGATCACCAAGGCGGACCTCGCCGATGAGCGGCGGGTGGCCGACGTCCGCGACGAGATCGAACTGATCGCCGATGGCACCACGCTCGAAGGATCGCCGGTAATCGCGGTGTCTTCGATTACCGGGATGGGGCTGGATCAACTGCGAGGCGAGATCGCGCGGCAACTCGATGGCTTCGAGGCGCGGCGGGCGACCGGGCTGTTTCGGCTGCCGCTCGATCGTGCGTTCGTGATCAAGGGGCATGGCACGGTCGTGACCGGCACCGCGATGGGCGCGGAGGTTCATATCGGGCAGAAGCTGCGGGTGCTGCCCCGCGGCGCAGAGGTGCGCGTGCGATCGATCCAAGTGCACGGTGAAACCGTTGAACGGGCGGGGCTTTGCCAGCGCGTGGCGCTCAATCTGTCGGGGGCGGAACGGATCGATCTGAAGCGAGGCGACGTGCTGGCCGACGATCGTCTCGAATTGACGACCAGCCGCATCGACGCGTCGCTGGAGATTCGACCGGCGGCGAAGCGCGCGCTCAGGAACAATCAGCGGGTGCGCTTCTACCTCGGCACGGCCGAGACGATCGGGCGTGTGATCGTGCTGGAGGAGGCGGCCGAGATAGCGCCGAAACATCGCGGGCTGGTGCAGATCGTCCTGAACGATGAGATGGTCGCGCTGTCCGGCGATCGCTTCGTGATTCGCGATGAAACCAACATGAGGACGCTCGGCGGCGGCGTCGTCCTGAATCCGCTGGGGCGGCGGGCGCGCAAACCTATCGAGCGGTACCGGGAACATCTGGAGGCGATCGGCGGTCGATTCGGTCCCGCGGCTATCGAATCGATGCTGAGCCTGCAGGACAGCCTCGCGATACCACCGGCTCGCCTCGCTCAACTGTTCAATACGCCGATCGCAGAAATCGAGGTGGCACTCAAGGACGCGCGCTTCATCCGGCTCTCGCTCGGCGACGAGGAGGGCTTCACCACCGCGTCGAAGTGGGAGGAGATCAAACGGTTCGCGAAGGCGGCGATCGCGGCGCATCATCGGCAGGAGCCGCTGGCGCCTGGCCTCGAGATGGAAGCGTTGCGATCGCGGCTGCCCTACGAAGTCGCGACGCGGGCGTTTCGCGGGCTCGTCGATCGCATTTGCCGCGAAACCGGAATCGTACGCGAAGGCAGCGCGTTGCGCCTCGCGGAACATCTGGTGCGGCTCGGCGGCGACGACGGCAAGAACAGCGATCGCATCGAGGCGGTGCTGAAGGAAGCGGGGTTCCAGCCGCCCGACCTCAAGCAGCTAAGCGAAGCGCTCAAGCTGCCGGCCACGGAACTGGGACGACTGCGCACCCTGATGACCGCGATGGAACGCGAGGGGCGTGTGGCCAAGGTCGCGACTGATCTCTATTTCGATCCGGCCGCACTTGCATCGGCCAAAGCCTTGCTGATTGAGCGCCTGCAGGCCGACGGCGAAATCACTGCTGCGACTTATCGCGACAGTCTGAACGCCTCGCGCAAGTTCGCGATCGCCCTGCTCGATTACTTCGACCACGTGGGCCTGACCACGCGCGTTGGCGACTTGCGCAAATTACGCCCGCACTGATGTTCGCTGCGGCGCCGATCGATACTCGCGACATCCTCACGCGCGTCGGCAACAGGTCCGGTTGTGACGCCGGACAACGCGGCGCTAGACTCAGCCGCAATGTCCGACAAGGGAGACAACGACGCCACCCGGGGCGAGATAATTCGCCTGACGGAGCGATGCAAGGCGGCCGGTTGAGCCGGCAAACTGGGTCCGGCGGACCTGGATTCGGTGTTATCGCGCCTTGACCTCGGGAGCCATCCCGAAGTGCTCGTCGGTATTGCAACCGGCGACGACGCGGGCGTGTTTCTGCTGCGCGAGGATCTCGCGATCGTCAACACCGTGGACTTCTTCACGCCGGTCGTGGACGACCCCTTTACCTATGGGCAAATCGCCGCCGCCAACGCGCTCTCCGACGTCTATGCGATGGGCGGGACGCCGAAGACCGCGCTCAATATCGTGTGCTGGCCGCAATCGGGATTGCCTGGCGCGATGCTCGGCGAGATCCTGCGCGGCGGCAGCGAAAAGGCGGCCGAGGCGGGCGTCGCGATTGTCGGGGGGCATAGCGTCGCCGATGAAGAGGTGAAGTACGGGATGGCGGTGACCGGCATCATCGACCCGCGCCGTATCATCCGCAATGTCGGTGCGCGGCCCGGCGACGCCTTGTTGCTGAGCAAGCCGCTCGGCACCGGAGTCCTGATGACGGCGCTCAAGCGCGGCAAGTTGCCCGAGGATCAATACGCCGCGGCCGTGCGCTGGATGTGCGAGCTCAACGCAGAGACCGCGCGTGCGATGCTCAAATACGAAGTTCATGCGGCTACGGATATCACCGGCTTCGGGCTGATTGGACACGCCTCGAAAATGGCCGATGGCAGCGGCGTCACGCTGCGTATCGAGGAGTCGGACCTGCCATTGATGGTGGGCGCGCTCGAATGCTGCCGCGCCGGGATGATTCCGGGCGGAGGCACGCGCAATCGCGAGTTCTATGCGCCGCGGGTGAGGATTTCGGATGAAGTCGCCGATGAAATCGCCGAACTGGTGTTCGATCCGCAGACCTCCGGCGGCCTGCTTATCGCATTGCCGGAAGGCGAAGCGATCAAGCTGCTTGGCGAACTTCAGGCGGCCGGGAATATGGACGCGGCGATCGTCGGCCGCGCCGAGGCGCGCGGAGAATACCTCATCGAAGTGGAGTGATCACTTATCAGGTGATCGGCGATGATGCGCGCGGGTTATAGGACCATCGTGGGCCGGCTGTCGCGTGGCCGGGCGACCAGGTCCTCGCTCCATTCTTCGATAATTCCGTAACCTACCGCGAGTAGCACCGGACCGATAAAGATCCCGATCAAGCCGAAAATGATCGCGCCGCCGAGGGCGCCGAAAAGGACAATCAAAAAAGGTGTCCCGCCGGTGCGCGCGATGATAATCGGCTTGAGCACATTGTCGATGATAGTGTTGGCGATGAGGGACCAGACGACGAGGAATATCGCCCATCCAGTCGCGCCCTGATAGTAGAGCCACACGGCCGCCGGGCCCCATAACAGGAGCGGACCCATCGGCACGAACGACAGCACGAACGTCGCGAAGCCGAGCAGAACCGCGCCGGGTACGCCCGCGATCCAGAAACCGATGCCGCCGGCAATGCCCTGGATCAGCGAGGTGCCGAGGATGCCGTGGACGACGCCCGTGACGGTGAGGCGCGCAACCTCAAGCAACCTTTGCCCACGGTCGGCGCCGACGCGATAGGCGGCGCTCTCAAGACGCGCCACGGCAACGTCACCATCGCGGTAGAGGAAGAAGCACACCACCAGGCTCAGGCTGATCTCCATGATGCCGTAGCCGAGCGCCTTGCCGAGTTCCAGCGCGAAGACCTTCAGAGGGGTGATCAAGTCGTGCAGCAGCGCCTTTTGCGCCGTTTTATCGTTGGCAAGGTGCGTCAGATAATCCTGGACGTGCGGGCCAACCACCGGCACGTCGTTGATCCATTGCGGCGGCGTCAGCGGTCCCGACCCGAAGAAGTGCCGGATGGCGTCGGAAACCGCGGTGACATTGTCGGCCAGGCTGCTGCCGACGATTACGAACGGCGCGACGACGATGCCGGCCAGCAGCAGCGTCATGGTGAGCGCCGCCAGCGACGACCTGCCGCCCATCGCGCGCTTGAGCCGGGTGAAAATGGGCCACGTCGAAAAGCACAGGATGATCGCCCAAAGGATTGCCGTTGAGAACGGGAGCAGTACGAGCACGCAACCGGCCAGCAGCAGCCCGATCACGGCAATCGCGACCATGGCTTGAGTGCCGGCGCTGTACTTGGCCGCGCCGGCGTTCGAATCGGGCTCGTTCATGTGACAGTAGCCGCCTCCCTGCGCCGCAATCCCGGCATAATTAGCGCAGATTTGGTCGAAAGTATGAAGAGGGCGACGTTGCGCGGCCACACGCCGGAAATCTAATAGCGCTATCTCGTACAAATTGTGGCACAATTCTAACCGGGCTCATCAGGGCCCACGGTGCGGGGACGTAGATGGCGCAGGATATCAAAACCAAAGCATTGGACCTGGCCCTCAGCCAGATCGAAAAACAATTCGGCAAGGGCTCGATCATGAAGCTCGGCGAGCAGGCGATTTCAGCCGATATCGCCGTGGTCCCGACCGGTTCGCTCGGCCTGGACCTGGCGCTCGGCGTCGGCGGCTTGCCGCGCGGACGGGTAATCGAAATCTATGGGCCGGAGTCGTCGGGTAAGACCACGCTCGCCCTCGAGTGTATTGCGGAGGCGCAGAAACTGGGTGGCATCGGCGCCTTCATCGACGCTGAGCACGCCCTCGACGCGTCTTATGCGCGCAAGCTGGGCGTAGTCGTCGAGGACTTGCTGATCTCACAGCCCGACAATGGCGAACAGGCCCTTGAGATCGCCGAGACGCTGGTCCAATCCGGTGCGATCGACGTTCTCGTGATCGATTCGGTGGCGGCGCTGGTCCCGCGCGCGGAAATCGAGGGCGAGATGGGCGAGCCGCAGATGGGTCTGCAGGCGCGCCTGATGTCCCAGGCACTGCGCAAGCTCACGTCGATCATTTCGCGTTCGCGCACCGTCGTCGTCTTCATCAACCAGATTCGCATGAAGATCGGCGTGATGTTCGGCAATCCTGAGACCACCACCGGCGGCAACGCCCTCAAGTTTTACTCCTCGATACGCATCGACATCCGCCGCATCGGCACCATCAAGAGCAGCACCGAAGTGATCGGATCGCGGACCAAGGTCAAGGTGGTCAAGAACAAGGTGGCGCCGCCGTTTCGCGAGGCCGAGTTCGACATCCTCTACGGCTCGGGCATCTCGAAGGAAGGCGAGCTGGTGGACATGGCGTCCGAGCATAACATCATCGAAAAGCTTGGCGCGTGGTATTCGTATGGCGGCGAACGCATCGGCCAGGGCCGCGAGAACGCGCGCGATCTGCTCCGGGCGAATCCGCATATCGCCGACGAAATCGAGGCCAAACTGCGCGCCAAGCTCACCGCGAAACCGATCCCGCTCGATAGCGTTGCGGCCCAGGATCAGGACGAAGGGCCTGAAGTCGCGCCCGCCGCTCCGCCCAAGCGCAAAAGCTGAGGCCGTGGCTTAGCCGCCAACTTCCCATCACACCGATTCGGTCCCGACATGACCATGACAACGAAGGCGACGATGGGGCGCGCGTGGCGAACCATGCTCGCGATGATCTGCACGCTCGCGGCGATCGGGATCTCATGTCCGGCCCGCGCCGCGACCCTCACCATGATGCCCTACACGATCCGGTTGGTTGCGACCGTGAACCTGTCCGATCTCGCGCGCCAGACCGGCGCGGCGGCGCGTACCCCGCAGGCGCTTGAACCATCGCAACGAGCACAGGCGGCCACGATAGTAAATCGGCGGATTCCGATCGCCTCGCAACCTGATGCGGCTATCGCGGATGGGCGGATACTTGCCAAGGTTCTGCGGCCTCCATCAGCAAAGAGCATTGCGTTCGCGAGCCCCCAATCGCCCGCGATATTCGGCTTCAACGGCCTCGACGCGCTTGATACCGCGATCGGTAACGGCCTCAACGTGGACGCCCCGGCGACCGGCTTCGCGATCGAACCGCCGGACCCGGCGCTATGCGTAGGCAACGGTAAGGTCGTCGAGCTGACCAATCTCGAGTTCGCGGTCTATGAGCCGACCGGCAAGCTCCTTCAGGGCCCATTGCCTCTGAGTGGGGTGTTCAGCGTGCCGTCATCGGATTTCCTTGCCGATCCGAAATGCTACTACGATACGCCCACCAACAGCTTCTACATGACGCTGACCGATCTCACCGATATGACTACTCATTCGTCGCTGCAGGTTGCGGTAATGGCGGCCAACTCGGTGACGATCAATGCCTATCAGATAGATACGACCGACGACGGCACCGGCAATACTCCTCCGGACGACGGATGCCCATGTTTCGGCGATCAGCCGCTACTCGGCGCGAACGGCGACGCGCTGTTTCTGACTACTAACGAAATCTCCTTTTCAAACTCCGACTTCAATGGCGTGGAGCTTTATCTGATTAGCAAGTCGGATCTCGCAGCAGCAGCAGCCAGTCCGCGGGTCTTCTCCGTCACCGGCGGGATTCCCGCTGCGGGTGGCCTCGCCTCGTCGATCCAGCCGGCGACCTCGCCGAACGGCCAATTCATCACTGCTCATGGCGGCACCGAATTTATGATGAGCGCGCTCGACTTCGCCGGTACCGGAGACGATCGCATTGCGGTGTGGGCTATTACCAATACCTGCATCGTCGCGACTAACCCGTGCACCGGCAATCTGTTGGGATTTACGCTCAAGCCAACGATTTTGCACACGCCGACCTATATGAATCCGCGACCCGCCAATCAGCAGGCCGGAGCTATTCCATATGGCGACGCGACGCACAATTCACTGGAGCAGATCGATACCAACGACGATCGGATGGGGCAATCGGTGTACGCCCACGGGAGCCTCTACGCGGGACTCGATACTCTCGTTCGGGTGGGCGGCGCTGATCAGGCGGGCATCGAATATTTCATCGTGAAACCCTCGTTTCATACGCAGGCGTCATCCTCTGGCCCGCAACTGGATCTCGAGGCCTCGCTGCAACGATCAGGTTACGTCGCGCATAGCGGAACAGATATTTCTTATCCTGCCATCGGAGTAACTACTTCGGGACTCGCTGTGATGGGATTCTCGCTGACCGGTGCCAGCATCTATCCAAGCGCGGGCTGGATGCCGATCGCCGGCGCCGGTGCGAATCAGATTCACTTCGCTGCGGACGGCGGCGGCCCGGACGACGGCTACACTGGCTATCCGACCGATAACTCAGATCACAGCAGCGTCGCGCGCTGGGGTGCCTATAGTTCGGCGGTCGCCGATAGAAGTGATATCTGGATGGCGACCGAGTATATCAGGTCGTCGTGCACCGATGCTCAGTACGCACTCGATCCACTATGCGGAATGACGCGCGCGCCCGACGCGAACTGGAGCACCTTCATCAGTGAGCTTGCTACCGCCGCATGCGATATGCCGTCCAATCCCTGCCCGCCAGGTCCCGGAACAAGCCGCTGACGCCATTCCTGGACAGGGGCCGGGTTCCGCGAATCTTCCGCCTTTGCGCATGGGATTGCTTCCGCGCTCCATAACGTATATTTTAACGTGTCAGAAGTCTTTATGATTGATATGCGACTCGCAATCACGAGCGCTTTTCCCCCTCAACCATATGAACGGCGCGGCACAGGTGCCGCCCGAAATTTCCCGACTTCCCACACAGGACACATTGTCGTTTTCCGCCTTCGAACTCTCTCCGGAGATCCATCGCTCAATCCGTGATCGCGGCCATCATCAGGCCACGCCGATTCAATCCGGCGCGATCCCGGTTATCCTGAGCGGCCATGACGTCGTCGCCACTGCCGAAACCGGCAGCGGCAAGACCGCCGCGTTCCTCATTCCCCTCATTGATCGGCTCCATCGCGAACCGCCGCAAGGCCCGGCCGCGTTGATTATCGAGCCCACCCGTGAGCTAGCCGCGCAGGTGCTGCGCGAATTCATGATCCTCGCCCGCCACACCAGGCTGCGCGCAGTGCTGATCGTCGGCGGCGAATCGATGCGCCGTCAAATCGACGATCTGCGCAAGGGCGCCCACGTGCTCATCGCGTGCCCGGGCCGCATGATCGATCACGTCGAGCGCGGCACCACGACGCTCGATCGCATCAAGATTCTGGTCATCGACGAGGCCGATCGCCTCCTCGACATGGGCTTCATGCCGCAGTTGCGCCGCATCGTTAAAATGGTCCCGGCCAAGCGCCAGACCCTGATGTTCTCGGCCACTATGGAAGGGGCTGCCGCACGCATGGCGCGCGAATTCCTCACCCATCCTGAACGCATCAGCATCGGTGATAAAGCCGCTCCGCCGTCGTCGATCAGTCAAATGATCTGTCCCGTCGGCATCACCCAGAAGGGCGAGTTGCTCCTGAAGCTGCTGAAGCGGCCGGAAGTCGAAAGCGCGATTGTCTTCACCCGTACGCGCGACCGCACCGACCGCGTCGCCAAGATGCTCACCCGGGAAGGCATCCGCGCAGTGCCGATCCACGGCGACCGCTCCCAGGGCCAGCGCAACGCGGCGCTCGCCGGTTTCCGCAAGGGCACCTTCCGCGTGATGGTCGCGACTGACGTGGCAGCGCGCGGTCTCGATATCCAGGGCGTCTCGCACGTTATAAATTTCGACCTGCCCGACGAACCCGACAATTACATCCATCGCATCGGACGCACCGCGCGCATGGGCCGCGAGGGTTGCGCCATCAGCATGGTGACGCCGGACGATCGCGTGAACCTTGGGCGCATCGAACGCGCACTCGGAATCACCCTCGATCGCGAAACCGTCGAGGGCATCGAGCAGCCGGAAATCTCGGCACCGAAGCCGGTCAAAGTATTTCGCACAACCGGCAGCCGCGCTCCGCGCAACCGCGCACGCTCCCGCTGGGCGTAAGCGAGTAATTCCACGCTCGGTCCGGGATTTACAACCACCGGACCGCAGCTTTTTCCTGCCTGAATTCCCGAACTTCCTGCAAGCAATAGAAAAGGGCTCGCCTGCGTTGAGCGAGCCCTCATCAAATCAGAACGCCGTCAGCCTGGCGCTTGCCTCACGCAGCCGGCGCGGGACGCTGCGCCAATTCGATAAAGTTGCCGTCGGGATCGCGTACAAATGCGATTCGCGCCACCGTGCCGAAATTTACCGGCGCCAGCGCTTCGTGAGCGCCCGCGCTCTTGAGCGCCGAGAACGACGCGTCGCAATCCTTCACGCCCAGCGTGATATAGCGAATTCCGAGCCCCGCCATCCCCTTGACCACTTCGAGCGCGTTCGCAAACGGCAGCGGCGGCGCCTTGGGGGTCTCAGGTTCATGGAAGACCGCGATGATCGTCTCGCCAATCTTGAAGCGATTGCCCCCGATGGCGGTCGCGCCGAGCGCTTTGGTGTAAAAGTCCGCGAACAGCTCCGGCTCGGTCACTCCCACCCGAATTTCAAGCTGCGTAACGTCGTCGTGGCCCGCCGGAATCAACTCGACGGTGTTGTGATCGGGATCGGGCAGGAAGCGTGGAATTTTGACCGTCGAAGAGGCGATCATGATGGTCTCGTAGCCGCCCGGATGGCGTCGCGCCAGCGGTTCCGTCGTATGCATCAGCTTGATCACCGATCCGTTCGCAAGGTAACGATGCTGCTTGATTCCAGCGCCCACCGGCATCACCGATTCAAACGGCAATCCGAGCGTCTTGCCATAAAAGTCCTGCATCGCTTCGAGATTGTTGGTGAAGATACCAACATCAACGGTTTGCTTCGCGAGCTCCATGAATTCTCCCCTGACTAACGGCCAATGCCGCACTACTTGGTCGCTGCATCTAGCAGATTAGCGCTAAAAGATAAAACCCATCTGCGTTATCAGCGGCCGCAGCGCTGAACTTGAGCGCCGTCGTCCGCTAGGTTTTTGAGGTACTGCCCACTAGGCTGACCGCATGTCGATTCGCCGCTGGTTCAAGGCCGACGAAATCGCAACCGACGACTTCGGATGGACCGCCAACCTCGCGATTTTCCGAATCGCCTTCCTGTCAGCAATCGCGTTGCCGTTCGCCTGGGACGTCCTTCGATGGACCGAACTGGTGATGCCCTCGCTGCCCGCCGAGGTCTGGATCCCCACCGCCTTCTATCACCATATTCCACTAAATTGGTTGGTCAACGCTGCGATCGCACACGCGCTAGCCGAGGCCGACGTCGCCCTCATCGCGATCGCCATCGCTGGCCTCTTCACGCGCACGACGCTCACCCTCGCCACGCTGCTGTCTTTATATCTGTTCGGGCTGCCGGAGAATCTCGGCAAGGTCTCTCACTTTCAGCACACCGTCTGGTTCATGGCCCTGCTTGCCGCCAGCCCATCCGGCGAGATGCTCTCCGTCGATGCGATCATCGCCGCGATTCGGCGCGCCGATCGCGGGCAGGTCAATCTCGAAGTTCCACGCCGATCCGCCCTGACCACCCTGCGCTACGCCTGGATCCTGATCGGACTCCTCTACCTCGGCTCCGGACTCGCGAAACTAAACGCTACCTATCTCTATCAATGGGTTAACGCTGACAACCTGCGACACATCTTCTGGCGGAACTGGTTCGAGCGCAGGATCTACCGCCCCGGATTCGCGATGCCTTTACGCGTTGACCGTCTCCCTGCCGTGATACTCGACGCATGGGGCACAGGCGTGGTCGCACTGGAAACGGGCTTTGTCGCATTGGTGCTTTTCCGCGGGCCGCGATGGTTCCTGATCCTCGGAGGGCTGGCGTTCCACGTTGTGAACGGCATGGTCCTGGGAATCTGGTTTCACACATTGGTCGGCGGATACGTCTGCCTCGTCGATTGGAGCAGCCTCGGACGTCGAATCACCCGCAAGCTCACCAGTCAGCGCGAGCCTTTGCTGGTCCTTTACGACGGGACCTGCAAAATGTGCCGCCGCACCATTGCGATTCTCAAGACCATCGATATGAGCGGCGCATTAGTTCCCGTGTCTGGTTTCTCCGCCGACGATCCCAGGCGGCTGGCGCATCCGGAGATAACGGAAGAGATGGTGTTGCACGATCTCTACGTCGTGGGCGACGACTTTGTCGCTGGCGGCTATGACGCCTATCAGAAGATGGCGGCCAGCATGCCCTTGCTCTGGCTGCTGGCTCCTCTGATGAGGTTTCCTCCTATAGCCGCAGTCGGCCGCAGCATTTACCGGCGCGTCGCCGATTCCAGGCACTGCGCGATCGACGAGAAGTCTCGTCCTATGCCGCCTATCCCGGCAACTGCCAGCGGCACGGCGATAACCAATGCGGTCCGCGGGAATAATGGCGTGCGCAGTAGCTGGCGGGCGCCCCACTTGGTGGGCATCTTTCTAATCGTTGGCCAGTCGAGCCTCAGCATGCTCGGTTTCGCCAGTCAGGAAATGCGCACGACTGAGTTGCCAACCTTCCTGCAACCGTCAATTAAGACCGCATCGCGGATAGTCTCTCGAATACCCGGCAGGGCGATGCTGTGTCCGTGGCCCTTCGACCTATATCCCACCTTCACCGGGCCAGCACCGACCGAAGGTCTTTACCGGCGCTGGGAGATCGTTCTGGCCTCTGCTGACGGCTCCGAGCGTCCAATCCCGCCCGAGACCTTCGGGCGAGCCTTCGGATATTGGTCGACCACCGCAAATCTCATGACCGATATAAGCCGCAGCCCTGCCGCTGATGGGCGCCGCGCTGCGGTCGTGCGGCTACTATGGGCCAATCTCCCGGAGCGATTGCGAGCAGCTACCGTGACGGTCAGAGCCTGCGACTCGACCTACAGCACCTATCCCGACGACTCCCACCTGATACGCCGCACCCTCATCGCCGAGTTTTCCCCCGACCAACTCACCCTCGACACCCGCGCCATCCCAACATCCGGGCGCAATCGTTCTGCCACGCGCGACTACGACCCGCAAAAACCGATCGAAGTCCGCCCCTGAACCTCCGACTCGCCCAATGAGGCGTCTTCGATCAATGAGCAATCTGAAAGCTCATCACATGTGCTTCTATAATGGTTGTTTGGTCAACCAAAACTCGTGCGCACAGATCATGTATGCCAGAAAACCGCCGGCTGCATTGCAGCCGCAGCCATGCGGAAGTCACCGGCATCAAGCCCAATGGGAAGTCTGAAACCTTTGTCACTAGGCGAGCTTGCGAGCCGAGCTAACGAGTCTGCGAGGTGCGTCAGAGGTCACAGGTTTCAGTTTCCTGAAGAGCTATAAGTTCTTCGTTCTTCGACAAAGATTCTCTGTTTTTGCGCACCTCGCAGACTCTCAGAGTTCTTCATGTGCGCGCGTCGCAGACTCCTTCGCTCGCTCCGCCTGCGGCTCTGCTAGTGCAAGCTCGACTCGCAAGCTCGCCTAGTCTCCCACCGCTTCTATTTCTGCACGCGCTGGATTATCTAACTACCACGGGTCATCGAGCGCCCGGCAGCGACGCCCGCGAGGAGCCAAATGGATTTCGCACTTTCGCCCAAGGTCCAGGACCTCCAGAAAAAGGTCACCGACTTCATGAACCAATACGTTTACCCGATCGAGCATGAGGTCGAGCAGGCGCAGAGCGTTCCCGGCAAGGAACACACCGAGCCGCAGGTCCTCAAGGACGTTCGCGCCAAAGCCAAGGCGGCCGGCCTCTGGAACCTCTTCTTCCCCGAAGAGGTGCACGGCAAGGGGCTGAAGGTCTCCGAATACGCTCCGCTATCCGAAATCATGGGCCGCAGCCCGATCGGCTCGCGCGCCTTCAACTGTATGGCGCCCGATACCGGCAACATGGAAATCCTCGAGGATTTCGGCACCCCCGCGCAGAAAAAGGCCTGGCTCGAACCATGCCTCGCGGGTGAGATGCGCACCTGCTTCTCAATGACCGAGCCTGAGACCTCCGGCGCCGATCCGACTCAGCTCGCGACCCGCGCCGTCCGCGAGGGCGACTATTACAATATCAACGGCCACAAATGGTTCACGTCCAACGGCATCGGTTCGAGCTTCGCCATCGCAATGGTCGTCACTGACCCGAAGGCCGAGCCGCACAAGCGCGCCAGCATGATCATCGTGCCGACCGACGCGCCCGGCTTCAACCTGGTTCGCGCGGTCTCCGTGATGGGTCATGCGGCCGGCGGCGGCCATTGCGAAATCATCTACAAGGATTGCCGCGTGCCGGTCACCAACATCCTCGGCAACGAGGGCGACGGCTTTAAGATTGCCCAGGCCCGCCTGGGCCCCGGCCGCATCCACCATTGCATGCGCAATATCGGCGTCGCCGAACGCGCCCTCGAACTCATGTGCAAGCGCGCCAACACCCGCTTCACGCACGGCAGCCTCCTTGCCGATAAGGCCAACGTCCAGCAATGGATCGCCGACTCGCGCATCGAGATCGATTCGACGCGGCTGGCCGTGATGCATGCGGCCTGGAAAATCGATACCGTCGGCAAGCGTGAGGCCCGTCAGGAAATCGCGATGATCAAAGTCCAGGCCGCCAACATGGTGATGGCTGTCCTCGATCGCGCCATCCAGCTCCACGGTGCACTCGGTATGAGCGACGACCTGCCCATCGCACGCTTCTGGCGCGAGAACCGCTCGATGCGCATTGTGGACGGCCCCGACGAAGTCCATCGCATGACCATCGCGCGCCGCGAATGCAAGAAATATCGCTAACCGGGCGAGCTTGCGCGGCGCGTTCAGATGAAGATGTCTGCCATCCATACTCCCCTTCCACTTTAGGGAAGGGGCTGGGGGTTAGGTCATCCGACTTACGCCCGATCTCTTTGGGGTCTGATCATGCCTGAGGAACTCGAAGACATACATCAACCGCTCCCCGAGTACGGCGGCGTCCGCGACGAGGAGCAACTCGATTGGCCTAAGCTCGTCGCCTATCTGCGCGAACACGACGTCGCTCACGTCGATGAGCCGCTCGAAGTCCTCCAGTTCCACGGCGGCCACTCGAATCTCACCTACCTGCTGCGCTTCGGCGATCACGAATGGGTCGTGCGGCGCCCGCCGTTCGGACCGCTGCCGCCTTCCGCCCACGATATGGCGCGCGAGTTCCGCGTCCTCTCGCGCCTGTGGGAGGCCTACGAGCCCGCCCCGCGCGCGATCCTCCTATGCGAGGACAAGTCGATCATCGGCGCCCCGTTCTTCGTAATGCAGCGCCGCACCGGCTTCGTCATTCCCAACCGCCGCCCGCTGCCCGAAGGCATCACTCAAACGCCCGAAACCTTCCGCGCCATGTCCGAGGGTTTCATCGACGCCCTCGCCGACCTTCATTCGGTTGACTACGAAGCGATCGGCCTCGGCAGTCACGGCCGCCCCGACGGCTTCGTCCGCCGCCAGATCACCGGCTGGATGGATCGATGGGAAAAGGCCAAGACCTCCGAAGTCCCCCTGATGAACCAGCTGGGCGCATGGTTCCTCGATAACATGCCGCCTGCGCAGCCGCCCACGCTGCTCCACAACGACTTCTTCCTGCACAACGTGATGTTCGCGCCGGACAATTCCGGCAAGGTCGTCGGCGTCTTCGATTGGGAGATGTCCACCGTCGGCGATCCGATGATCGACCTCGGCACCTCCTTCAATTATTGGCGCGAGGCCACCGATCCCGCCGAACTCCTCGAAATGAGCGAAGGCTACGCGCATACCGCCCGACCCGGCTTTATGACTCGCGACGAGATGGCCCACCGCTACGCCCTTCGCTGCGGCCGCGACCTCACTCATGTCGATTACTATCGTGCGTGGGGCCTCTGGAAAACCGCCACCGTCCTCCAGCAGATTTACGTCCGCTTTGTCCGCGGCCAGACCACCGACCCGCGCTTCGAACGGATGGGCGCGCATCCTCCGATCCTCGCGCGAGCCGCCGCCGGCGTCGTGCGCCCCCACGGCTTCACCCACTAGCGGAGCCGCAGGCGTAGCGAGCGAACGAGTCTGCGAGGCGCGCACAAATAAGACTCTGAGACTCCGCGCTGCCCGCATCTAACTCATTGTTCCCGCACCTCACTCCCCTTCCCTTTAGGGAAGGGGTTGGGGGTTAGGTCTCTGACCACTCTCCTTTGCATATGTAAAACATCATGTCTTTAGTGAGTTCCCCCATTTTCATTCCCCCGATTTTATAGGCTAAACTCCCCTTTTCCTTTGCGATAAACTGTGCTTTTGAATCGATGCGGCGGTTAAGCACCGCCCCGATTAGGAGGTCCTCCCGCCTTGCACGCCATTAACTACGAATCACCCAGAACTATCGCCGACGCGGTTGCTCTGCTCACCGCTCACGGCGACAAGGCGCGGCCGCTCAGCGGCGGCACCGACCTCGTCATCCAGTTGCGCGCCGGCACCCGCCGTCCCGATTACGTCGTTGACGTCAAGCATATCCCCGAGATGACCCGCATCTCCTTCAGTATGCAGCATGGCCTCCGACTCGGCGCCGCCGTCTCCTGCATCGAAATCCACGAGAACGCCGACATGCGCCGCTACTATCCGGGCCTGACCGAAGCGGCTCATCTGATCGGATCGCTCCAGATTCAGAGCCGCGCCACCGTCGGCGGCAACCTCTGTAACGGATCCCCCGCGGGCGACTCCACCCCGGCCCTGATCGCGCTCGGCGCCAAGGCCCGCATCGTCGGTCCCAAGGGCGAGCGCATCGTTCCCGTCGAAACCTTCATCACCGGGCCCGCCCGCACCGTGCTCCAGCCCGGCGATCTACTCGTTGAACTGCTGATTGACGCGCCCGCGCGCCATTCGTCAGACGCCTACCTGCGCTTCATCCCGCGCAACGAAATGGATATCGCGGTAGTCGGCGTCGGCGCCTCGATTACACTCGACCTCGACGACGATCGGGTCACCGACGCGCGCATTGCGCTCGGTGCGGTCGGCCCCACGCCGATCCTCGCGACCGCGGCCGCCGGCGCCATCATCGGCAAGAAACTCGATGACGCGGCGCTCGACAATGCGGCCCGCCTCGCGACCTCCGTCGCCACTCCCATCGACGACATGCGCGGGACTGCCGAATTTCGCCGGCATATCGTCGGTGTACTAACTCGCCGCGTACTGACTATTGCGGCCGAACGCGCCCGCGACAGCGAACAACGCTAAAAGAGTAAGTGACTATTTATCATGGTAAAGAAAGTAATTGTTGAAGCGATGATCAACGGCGATCCCGTCGAGCTCCTCTGCGAGCCGCGCCAGAGCCTGCTCGAGGTTTTGCGCGACGAACTCGATATGACCGGGAGCAAGGAAGGATGCCTCACCGGCGACTGCGGCGCATGCACCGTTATCGTCAACGGCCGCGCCGTATGCTCCTGCCTGATGCTCGGGGTTGAAGCCGAAGGCGCCACTATCACCACCATCGAGGGGCTCGCCGACGGTGCGAAGCTCCACGTCCTCCAGCAGAAGTTTCTCGAACACGCGAGCCTCCAGTGCGGCATCTGCACGCCCGGCTTCCTGATGTCGGCCAAGGCTCTGCTCGATCACAACCCGAAACCCACTGAAGCCGATATCCGTTATGCACTGGCAGGCAATCTCTGCCGGTGCACCGGTTACGACAAGATCGTGAAGGCGGTCGTTGACGCGGCCCAGACCATGTTGACGGGCGCGGGATCAGGCCACGGCACCGTTCCACGTCAATCCGCCTCCGAGGCCACCAGTGACATGCTGGGAAAGGGAGAAGAGGTAAAGTAAATGGCAGCTACGACTAATGGCAATGGCTATCACGTTATCGGTACCCGTCCGATTCGCCACGACGGCGTCGATAAGGTTACCGGACGCGCTCGCTACGGCGCCGACTACACTTTCCCCGGGATGCTCTTCGGCAAGGTCCTCCGCAGCCCTCATGCGCACGCGCTGATCAAATCGATCAAAACCGACAAGGCAGCCGCCCTGCCCGGCGTCAAAGCAGTGATGACTTCCGCCGACCTGCCGCAACTGGCCGACAAGATGGAAGCGGCCGGCGAGCAGGCCGTCAACCTCGCTCACCTTTCCGCCAACATTCTCGCCCGCGGCAAAGTCCTCTACGACGGCCATCCGGTTGCAGTCGTTGCGGCGACCAGCATTCACATCGCGGAAGAGGCGCTGCGGCTGATCGAAGTCGAATACGAAGCGCTGCCGGTCGTGATGAGCGTCGAGGATGCGATGAAGCCCGGCGCCACCATCCTGCTGCCGACGCTTCGCAACAAGGAAGACGGCCCCGATAAACAGACCAACGTCGCCGCTCACATGCAGTTCAAACGCGGCGACGTCGCCGAGGGCTTCAAGTCGGCGGACTTCATCGTCGAGCGCGAGTTCAACACCGCGATGGTCCATCAGGGCTACATCGAGCCCCACAACGCGGTCGGCATCTACAGCGCCGACGGCCACGCCACCATCTATTGCTCGACTCAGGGCACCTTCGTCGTGCGCTCCCTATGCTCCGCGGTCCTCGGCATTCCCGAGGGCAAGATCAAAGTCGTCCCGGCCGAAATCGGCGGCGGCTTCGGCGGCAAGACCGTCGTCTATCTCGAACCGCTGTCGGTCCTCCTGTCGAAAGCCACCGGTCATCCGGTCAAGCTCGTGATGACGCGGGGCGAAGTCCTGCGCGCCACCGGCCCGACCTCCGGCTCCACCATCCGATGCAAGATGGGCGCGACCAAAGACGGCAAGCTCGTTGCCGCGGAGTGTTGGCTCGCCTACGAGGCCGGCGCGTTCCCAGGCTCTCCGGTCGGTGCCGGCGCGATGACCATCGTCACGCCATACAACATCCCGAACATCCTCATCGACGCCTACGACGTCGTCGTCAACCGGCCCAAAACGGCCGCCTATCGCGCTCCCGGTGCGACCAACGCCGCGATGGCGTCAGAGACCGTCGTTGACGAGCTCGCCGAGAAGTGCGGCATTGACCCGATCGAGTTCCGCCTCAAGAACGCCTCTGCCGAAGGCACCCCGCAGACCGTCGGACCTCCGTTCAAGCGCATCGGCTTCGTCGAGACCCTCGAGGCCATCAAGAACAGTCCGCATTACAAGTCGAAGCTCACCGGTCCTAACCGCGGACGCGGCGTGGCCTCCGGCTTCTGGTTCAACGTCGGCCTGCAGTCCTCCGCCACCGTCAATATCCACACCGATGGCACCGTCAGCGTGGTCACCGGCTCCGTCGATATCGGCGGCACCCGCGCCGCGCAGGCGATGATCGTGGCCGAGGTCCTCGGCGTGGACATTAACGACGTCCGCCCGGTCGTCGCCGACACCGATTCCATCGGCCACACTGACGTTACCGGCGGCAGCCGCACCGCCTTCGCCACTGGATGGGCGGTGTGGGACGCCGCACAGGACGCACTGCGCCAGCTCAAGGAACGCGTCGCCAAGACCTGGGAAAAGAAGCCCGACGAAGTCGCGTTTGACAACGGCCGCTTCAGCCCGGTCTCCGGCAACGGCGTCAAGCCGATGACCTTGAAGGAACTCGCGCCACGGCTCGCCCGCACCGGCGGACCGATCATCGGACGCGCCACCGTCAACGCGCGCGGTGTCGGCCCGGCCTTCGCCACGATGCTGGTTGACGTCGAAGTCGATCCCGACACCGGCAAGGTCAAAATCCTGCGCGCCACCGTGGCCCAGGATGTCGGCAAAGCCATCCACCCCGCCTACGTCGAGGGCCAGATGCAGGGCGGCACCGCACAGGGTATCGGCTGGGCGCTCAACGAGGAGTACTTCTACGACGACAAGGGCATCCTGCGTAACACCGGGCTGCTCGACTATCGGATGCCCACCTGTCTCGACCTCCCCGCGCTGGAAACCATCATGGTCGAGGTTCCCACGCCAGGGCATCCGCTGGGCATTCGTGGGGTCGGCGAGGTTCCGATCGTGCCGCCGCCCGCCGCCATCGCCAACGCCATTTACCAGGCTACCGGCGTCCGGATGCTGGAGCTGCCGATGGCGCCGCCGCGTCTGATGAAGCAGATCCTCAAGAAGCGCGCTGCGACCGACACTCAGGCCGCCGCCGCCGACTGACCGCTGCGCGGGTGGCGACCTTATACTGAGGCCGCCGCCGACTCAACTAACAGCGGGCCGATGACTTGCTCATCGGCCCGCTTCGCCACCGAATTAATACCTGAAGGCCGGATCTGAATTCAGATCCGGCCTTCTCTTCACGCCACGGTGAATTGCCGGTAGGCGCGCTCCGCGGCCGCCAATGCGGCGCCGCGCGGCAGCTCCAATCCCATCGAAAATAGAATCGTCTCCAGCGCGCCCAGCACCAGCGTCACGTGCTCGCGCCGCGACGACTCGCCCAGTGTTCCTATCCGCCAGACCTTGCCCTTCAATGGCCCGAGGCCGCCCGCGATCTCAATGTTGAAGTTGCGCAGCAACTCGGCCCGCACTTTCGCGTCGTCGATTCCCGCGGGTATCTTCACGACTGCGAGCTGCGGTAACCGATGACCCTCCTGTGCGGCCGCCTCGAGACCCAGCGCACTCAGTCCCGCCTGCAACGCCGCGGCGTTCTCGCGATGACGCCGGAAGCGCGCTTCAAGTCCTTCCTCCGCCACGATCCGCAGCGCCTCGTAAAGGGCATAGTTCATCGTGATCGGCGCCGTGTGATGGTACACGCGCTCGGCGCCCCAGTACTTTACGATCATCGCGAGGTCGAAGTACCACGAACGGGTTTTGGTCTCGCGGCTGCGGACGCTATGCAGTGCCCGCTCGCTGAATGTAACCGGCGACAATCCCGGCGGCGCGCTGAGTCCCTTTTGGGTGCAGCTATAGCAGGCATCGACTTCCCACTCGTCGATCTCGACCGGCACGCACGCGAGCGAGGTCACCGCGTCGAGCAGCATCAGCGCGCCATAACGATGCGCCATCGCGCCCAGCCGCTCGACCGGCTGCAGCACACCGGTTGACGTCTCCGCGTGCACGATACCCAGCAGCTTGGGCTTGCCCGCGGCCTTCAGCGCGGCCTCGATTCGTTGCGGCTCGATCACCCGGCCCCATTCTGCTTCCACGCGATGCACTCGCGCGCCGAGGCGTCCGGCCGCATCGGCCATTCGCTCGCCGAACACGCCGTTGACCCCGATCACCACATCGTCGCCGTCTTCGAGCAGGTTCGTCAGCGCGGTTTCCATCCCGGCCGAACCGGTGCCCGAAACCGGGAAGGTAATCTCGTTGGCGGTGCGAAACACCATCTGCAGCAGCTTCTTGATATCGTCCATCACGCGGACGAAGTCGGGGTCGAGATGACCGACGACCGGAGCGGCCATCGCACGCATCACGCGCGAGTTGATATTGGACGGTCCGGGCCCAAGCAGCACGCGGGTATGCGGCTGTAGTTCGGGAAACGAGTTCGCCAGTTCGGAATTTCCTGCGGTCGCATTTGCGGCCATTCGCGATCACCTCAATTCGCCGCGCGCGGGCGCGGGGCGTTCATCTTTCTTGCCGGCCTGGCGTGGCGAAATGGGCGACTGGTACGGCATCGTGGGCTTCTCCGGCCATGCCGTATTCGTCAGTTTTCCCTGCCACGCCTGGCGCGGTCTGATCGAACCCTACATTATGAACGGTTGCCGCCGAATTTGAACCCCCCAGCCCCCACTCTCAGCCACGGGCATGTGTGCAACTTCCGCTTCACGCTCGATCATCAGGAATTGCGCGAAGCTGCTTCCTGTTCTCGAATTGATCGGCAATCGCGAGAGCTGGTAGAGGACCGCCGAAAATAAAGTTCCGAGCCTGACCGGCGGGGTGGCTTGCGAAACGCCCAGATTCCTCAATTTGACGCTTCGTCCATCATTGGTTTATCGATGTTTCTATCGTCCTAGACGCCCACAAAACGAATGGAAGGCGAAAATGTTTTACGT
>Ga0302324_100001956_pt1 | contig 48811 bp, 51 predicted proteins | sample Palsa_T0_1_FD_201949 | JGI IMG/M metagenome (GOLD analysis project Ga0302324, IMG submission 201949) | Peat permafrost microbial communities from Stordalen Mire near Abisko, Sweden - Palsa_T0_1 | ecosystem: Environmental > Terrestrial > Soil > Palsa > Peat permafrost | place: Sweden: Abisko...
AGCGCAGCCGGGCATTGGGCGCACCGCAGCCACGACCGGTGGACCAGCGAACCTTTGACGGCGCGGCGGTGTGCCGAATCGAGGTCGAAGTCCCCGCCGATGTGCCGCCGCTGCGCGATCGCCTGCATGCGGCCGGCATCGACACCTTTGAGGCCGATGTGCGCTTTGCCGCGCACTACCTGATCGAACGCGGCATCAAGGGAGGCTGCGAGATAGAAGGTAATGGCGCCGCGGGGACGGGCGGGATCACCTGCATCTTCGACAACCCCACGGTCCGGCCCGCTACCGTGACGGTCGAACCCCGGGTTCTGTCCTTTGATATTGAAACCGACGGCAAGGGCGAGCGGTTGCTGGCGATCTCCCTCTACGCGCCGGGCATCGACGAAGTGCTCATCGTCGATGGCAGCGGGCGATCCATGCCCGAGCGCGCCACGCGCTGTGTCAATGAGTCTGCGGCGCTGGAGCTGTTCTGCGCGCGAGTCGGATCGATCGACCCGGACGTCCTGACGGGCTGGAACATCATCGATTTCGATCTGAGCGTGCTGCAGAAAATCGCCACGCGACTGCATCGCCCTTTCAACCTCGGGCGTGGATCGGGGGAGCTGCGCATCCGCAAGGCCGAGGGCTACTTCGGCAGCGGCCAGGCCACCATTCCCGGGCGCCTGGTACTCGATGGCATTGATCTGCTGCGAGGAGCCTTCGTGCGCATGGATGACTACTCGCTCGATGCAGTAGCGCGCGAGGTGCTCGGCGAAGGCAAGGCGGTTGCGGGCGATGTGCGCGATCGCATTGCGGAGATCACTCACAATTACCGGCACGATCTGCCGGCCTTTGCACTCTACGCGCGCACGGATGCGCGCCTTGCTTACCAGATTGTCGAGAAGCTGAATCTGGTACGGCTGTCGTTTGCACGCAGCCAGCTGACGGGCATGTCACCGGACCGGGTGGCCGCCAGCATCGCGTCCTTCGATTTTCTGTATCTGGAGGAACTCCAGCGGGTGCGTGTCGTCGCGCCGAGCGTGCGCGGCAACGACTCGCGCGTGCATGTGGCGCAGCAGGGTGGCCACGTGCTCGAGCCGATCATCGGCGTGCATCGCAATGTCTGGGTGTTCGATTTCAAGAGCCTATATCCCAGCCTGATCCGCACCTTCAACATCGATCCGCTGAGTTTTGTGCCGAACCCGGCGCCGGACGCCGACCTGATCGTCACGCCCAGTGCGGCCTTCAGCCGCGCCCCGGCGATTCTCCCGCGCCTGCTCGATGAGCTGTTTCCCCGGCGCGAGTCGGCCAAGAAGGCGCACGACGAGGTGGCATCGCACGCCATCAAGATACTGATGAACTCCTTCTATGGCGTGCTGGGGACATCGGCGTGCCGCTTCTTCAACCCGGCGCTGGCCAACGCCATTACCGGCATGGGCAAGGAAATCCTGCTCTGGACCAAGCGCTGGTTCGAGGCTGGAGGTTTCCAGGTGCTCTATGGCGATACCGACAGCCTGTTCGTCCGCGCGCGCCACCAGGACCCCGAACGCGCCACCGAAGAAGCCCATCGGCTTGCCGCCGCCCTCAACGACGCGCTCGCACGCCATATCGATGCTCGCTGGCGCGTGCGCAGCCGGCTCGAGCTCGAATTCGAAAAGCTCTATCTACGACTGTTTCTGGCGCACGCCCGCAATAGCACGCGCGGTGCCAGCAAACGCTACGCGGGGCTGATCCACGACGGCAGCACCGGGACTGTCGAGTTCGTGGGCATGGAAGTCGTGCGCCGGGACTGGACCGCGCTTGCCAAGCGCGTGCAGCGTGAGCTCTATCAGCGCCTGTTCACGGATCAGCCCGTCGATGCGTATCTGGCGGAGGTCGTCGGCCGTGTACGCCGCGGCGAACTGGATGAGGAACTGGTCTATTTCAAGAACCTGCGCAAGCAGACCCGGGAATACACCGCCACCACGCCGCCGCACGTTGCGGCCGCCCGAAAATCCAGCCAGCCGCCCGGGCGCTCGATCCGCTACGTCGTCACCACGGCCGGCGCCGAGCCGCTCGACAATCTGAAGCACCCGCTGGATCGCGAGCACTACATCCTGAAGCAGGTGAAGCCGGTGGCCGAACCCGTGCTGGAGACGCTCGGCCTGGAATTCGAGCGCGTCATCGGCGACGCGCGGCAGTTCGAGCTGTATTGACGCCGAAATCGCGCACCGAAACCGTGCCGGCTCCGACGCCCATGCACTCGAACGCAGCGCCATGCGGATTTGCGCGCGCAGCGCGAGGGGCCCCGTCGGCTCAGCCGCAGGCTATACTGATGCTCGCGCAGGGAGAGATAACAGGAGCGTCATGTTTCAGACGAAGGTTCGTTTTATCGCGGTCTGCTGTTCGGTGTCAGGTCTTTTAGGGTGGACGCAGTCCGCTCTGGCACAGCAAAGCCGTTCCGACTCAACACAACTCGAAGAGATCGTGGTCACGGCCGAGAAGCGCGAAACCACCGCGGAAGATACGCCCATCAGCCTGACCGCCGTGTCGGGAACAGACATCCAGGATCGCGGCGCGACGGATCTCGCCACGCTGATGGAGTCGGTCCCGGGCGTATCGGTCCGCACCAGCGGGCCGGGCATGACGGAGTTCGAGATGCGCGGTGTCGCCTCCACGGGCGGCAACTCGCCCACGGTCGGCTTCTACTTCGATGACACGCCGCTGACGGCCTCCGCCGCCACCAACGAAGGCAAGATCGTCATCTCCCCTTCTCTATACGACCTCAATCGTGTCGAGGTGCTGCGCGGACCGCAGGGCACGCTATACGGGTCGGGTTCCATGGGCGGCACGATCAAGATCGTGCCGAATGCGCCCAATCCCGCGGCATTTGACGCCTCGGCGGAAGCAACCCTCAGTCAGACCGATCATGGCGGCTTCAATCATGCCGAGAACGGCATGGTGAATCTGCCGTTGATTCCGGACATCGCGGCGCTTCGCCTCGTCGGCTCGTACTCGAGCGACGCTGGCTGGATCGATCGCATCGTCATTGCGCCCGGCGATTTTCCGCTTTCGAACGGCTCGACGCGCGGCAATGTGCTTGCCGCGCCCGTGGCCATCGACTATCACGATGTCAACTACACCGATACCACCACGATGCGCGCCAGCTTGCTGGTCAAGCCTCTGGAGGGCTTGAGCATCACGCCATCGTTCCTTTATCAGAGACTGGGTTCGGGCGGCTTGCCCTATATCGACAGTGACCCGGGCACCGATGCCCATTACCAGCCATTTGATATTGCCGAACGTTCGTTCGACAAATTCCTGCTCGGCAGCCTTAACATCAAATACCAGACCGATGCGATCGAGGCTTCCTCGACCACCTCGTTCTGGACCCGGCACGAACCACTGACGCAGGACACCACGGAATCCTGGACTACCGGGTTGGGACCCAGCTATGTACCCAGTTACATACCGGCGGACGGCGGTATCGGCGCCTCGTATGCGTTCGAAGACAATATTTCCCATCAGACCACCGAAGAGGTTCGCATCGGCTCGGCGGGCAATCCGCGCCTGAAATGGCTGGTCGGATATTTCTACCAGGACTTCGAGTCGGACTGGAACATCACCTTCCCGTCGGCCAACGGCGCGGCAGATTTCGGCTCGAACGCCTTGTTCAACTACTACAGCCCGAACAAGATCCTGCAGCAATCGGTTTTCGGTGAAGCGACGTTCAACATCACCGACTCATTCGCGGTGACTGCGGGGCTGCGGCGCTATCACTATGACGCGCCGGTCCACGTCGTGCAGAACGGTGCGCTGGCGTCTCCGGTGGTGAACTCGACCACGGAAACGGATCAGGGCGTCACCCCGAAGCTATCGCTCTCCTACGACATCAACAAGGAGTTGCTGCTCTACGGCACGCTGGCACAGGGCTTCCGCCCAGGCGGCGGCACCGGACCGGTGCCGACCTCGGGGCCGCTGTCGTGCGAGAGCGAACTGCAAACCGAGTATGGCAGCACGGGATTCGTGGCCGGGCCGATCTCTTTCAAATCGGACAACGTCTGGAGTTACGAACTGGGCGAGAAGCTCCGCGCCCTCGATAATCGCGTGACCATCAACAGCGCTGCCTATTACGAGCGCTGGAACGGCGTGCAGCAGACCAATGCTCTGTCCCCTTGCGGCTACGTCTACACGGCGAATGCGGGCGATGCACACGTGTACGGCGGCGAAGTCGAGATAAAGGCGGTGGTCATCCGCGATCTGATCGTCTCGGCCAACGCCTCGTATTCTCACGCCGCGCTGGTGAGCTCGGAGCTGATCGATGCGGGCTTCAATCCCGGCACCCCGATTCAACAGGTGCCGACCTGGACTTCATCCGCCTCGATCGCCTACCGCCACAGCCTGACGGATCGGGTCGCGATCACAGCGCGTGCCGACAACACTTTTACGGGCAGCCGCACCGATGAGACCTACTCGATCAACACGCTGCCCTCTTATGACCTGACGAATTTCCGCACCGGGCTGGAGGGGGATCGCTGGACGGCGGTTCTCTTCGTCAACAATCTGACCGACAAGCGGGCGCTACTGAATAACGTCACGCAGGACGCCGTGAATCTGCCGACCTACAATCGCATCGCGGTCAGCCAGCCGCGTACGGTGGGCATCGATCTGAACTATCACTTCGGGCACTGATCACGGCGCTTACCATGGTCACTCGTGATTGATCGGAGTGCGTGCCGGCAGCGGCACGTTGCACAGTTCTATGTGGCCCGGGTTGTATTTGAACCAGGCCTCGCGCCGGTTGCGGCGCTGCTCGAGCACGGTGCGGAAGGTGGCGCTGTCGGTGCGCAGCACCTCGATGGGTGTGCGTTCGGCTGCCGGCAAGTCCGCGGCGATACGCATCGAGACGATGGGCGCCAGCGGCTCGGAGGGCAGGTAGAAGCCCATCTCGCCGCTGCCGCGCGGCAGGCTCGATAACAGTTCGATGCCTTTGAGCACACGGCCGACCAGCGTGACGTTGCGATCGAGCTGCCGCGGGGAGTGACCGATCACGGCATACATTTCCGTGCCGTCGCTCTCCGGCGGATCGTCACGGCCGACGCCGACCATGCCATAGCAATGGGCAAGCCAGACCAGGCCAGAACGCGGGTCGCGTCCGGCCGGAAAGCCATCGAGGAATCCGACCTGTGCCGCGTAGACATCGCGTTCCGCCAGCGGCTCGAAATGTTTGCCGGCGCTGCGGTCAGCGGTGAACTCCGGCGCCACCATGTGGACGCCGTCGGGAACGGGCCGCTGATGCGCAGGATCGGCCCACTGCACCACGTAGTTGTCCTGTACACGCAGCACCGCCAGGCCGTCGAAATAATGTGCCCGCGCCAGCAGGGTGATATTCGCCACATGCAGCGGTGCGACGCGCGGCGCCAGTTCGATGATGACACGCCCGCCCGAAAGGTCGAGGTACAGCGTGTTGGCGGGATCGGGGGACCGCCAGTCCTGTGCGGGTGAATTCGCCAGCAGGTCCGCCACAGTCACCGGCTTAGCCACGGCGGTGGCGGCAGCTCCCAGGGCCAGCGCTAACAGCAGCCGCTTCATGGCGACTTCGCCGCGGCCTTGGCCACGCCCTCGAGCATGCGGTCCAGGTCCGCTCGACCGAAGTACCGCCCCGCCAGCACCACGGCACGAATCCGTCGCGTGTTGCCGATGTCATCCAGCGGATTCGCATCCAGCAGCACCAGGTCGGCCAGTTTGCCTTTCTCCACGGTGCCGAGGTCCGCGAAGCGTCCCATGAACCGGGCCGGATTGAGGGTCGCCGTTTGCAAGGCCTGCAGGGGTGTCAGTCCCGCGCGGACGAATAGCGCCAGCTCCTGGTGCAGGCTGAAACCTGGAAACACATGCACACCGGCGGCCGTGTCGGTGCCTGCCAGGAATGGCACGCCCGCCCGGAACATCGCCAGGGTCATGTCGAGTTCCATCTGCACAAAGTGCTGCCGAACCGGCAATGGATCCGTGTCCATGTCGGACAGGATGGCTTTCACGAACATGGGCCAGGTTCGATCCTTCCATGCCGCCGGGGCGTACTTGATCAGCGGGTCGTGGCTGAGATCGATATCGTCGACGAGCCACTGGCCGCGCTCCCACACCAGTGTCGGCACCTGCCAGGTCTGGTTGCGGGCCATGAGCTCGATGAGATGCTGCGCCCGCTCGGGATCGTACGTGGTCGCGTAACGGCCCAGCGTCTTGGGGCCCAGGATCAGCTGGTCCTCGAGGGGTGAGCAGCCTTCGAAGATTCCCGTGAAATGCTCGATGCTCTTCTGCCCCGCATTGGAGGCCTCCGAGGCGCGCACGGCGTCCGGAACGTGTCCAACGAAAGTGATCCCGAGCTGCTTCGCCTCGTCGGCGGCTGCAAAATAGCCGTCCCGCGGGATCAGCGACTGGATTTTGATGAAATCGACACCCTGCGCCTGCAATTCATCCACGGTGCGCCGGCCGTCCGCTGCGTCGGCGATGGGCGCGGAACTCGGAAAGCGCGGAATCGGTCCATCGAGCATGGGGCCGGCAATAATCATGCGCGGCCCCAGCAGGTGACCCGCCGCGATCCGCGCCCGCCACCATTTCAATACTTCGAGGTCGCCCCCCATGTCGCGCACGCCCGTGATGCCGTTGGCCACGAACAGCGGCAGCGTTACCTGCTCGTTGGCCGGCAGCCAGTCGCCGAACACCGTGTGCACGTGCATATCCCACAGACCGGGGATGAGATATTTGCCTCGAGCTTCGATGGCACGCGCGCCGCGCGGCGGCCGAACCTGGCGGCTGTTGCCGAGCGCGACGATATGCTGATTCCTGACCACCACGGTCATATCCGGCAGAGCCGGCCCCCCGGTGACATCGATCACTGTCACATGGGTGAAGGCGAGCGGTTGGTCCGTCCGCTCCCGGGCGTTGGCCACGGCGGATCCGAACAGCAGCACAGCGGCGGACAGGATGAGCGTTCGCAGCGAAAGAGTCGTTTGGTGTGTCATTTAGTGTGGTTCTGGATGTCGATTTCCGCGATGGTGGATCGTCGTACCTGCAAGAGGCACGGAATCAATAAGGAGATTTCATGAGCACGAGCAATATATATCTTGCGGTTTTCCTCGGGAGCAAAAATAGCGCCCGCTGGACCGCGTGGAATGCCCTAAGCGAAGCCGAGCGCCGCGCGAAGGAACAGGAAGGCATCGCTTCCTGGAAAGGATGGGTGGCGAAGTACCAGGCCGCGATCGTGACCCTGGGTGGCCCCCTGGGCAAGACCAAGAAAGTCTCGCAGGGCGGTATCTCCGATGTCAGCAATCACATGGGTGCCTTCACTGTCGTACGAGCGGATTCGCACCAGGCCGCCGCCGAAATGTTCGAAAACCATCCGCATTTTGCGATCTTCCCGGGCGAGGCGGTCGAGATCATGCCGGTGCTGCCCATCCCGGGCGGCTGAGCACGACGGGCAGCACGGGCAGCACGGCCGGCGCGAATGCACCCGGCGCGCGGACTTAAGCGAGCTTATGCGCGTTGATCGGCAGCGATCGCAGGCGCCGGCCCGTTGCTGCGAAGATCGCGTTGCAAACCGCCGGGGCCACCGGCGGCACGCCGGTCTCACCAATGCCCGCCGGCATGCCGCTGCTGGGAATGATGTGGATATCAAGCTCGGGCAGCTCGTTCAGGCGCAGTACACGGTAGTCGTTGAAGTTGGTCTGCCGGACGCGGCCGCCCTGGAGCGTGACATCGCCCCACAGGGCCGCGGACAGTCCATAGACGATGCCGCTCTCGAGCTGCGATTCGACGATACGCGGATTGACGGTCTGTCCACAATCGATGACGCAGGTGATCCGGTGAATCTTCAGGCGGCCGTCCTGCACGGAAATCTCTGCCACCTGCGCGATGCACGCGGTGTAACCCTCCATGAAGGCGAGCCCCTGGTGGCGTCCCGCCGCGGGATGTCCCCAGTTTGAGCGCTCGGCGACCACTTGCAGCACCTTGGTGTGACGCAGTTTGCCAGCCAGCAGTTCCAACCGGAACTGGAGCGGATCCTTCGATGCCGCAGCAGCCAGCTCGTCGATGGAGCTTTCGACTGCAAAGCAATTGGGCGCATGGCTCACCGAGCGCAGATAGCCCACATCGATACCGATCTCGTGTCGGACATATCTCAAATCGAAATTCGGCACCGCGTAAGGAAAGTTCTGCACATATTCGATCACTGAATCGAAGGGATCCTTGTTGCTCGGATCAAAGCGCGCAGTGATCGAGGGGCCGGTGATGTGCAATGCCCAGGCGACGAGTTTGCCCTTCTCATCCAGACCGGCCGTGACTTGCTCGCGTGCGGGCGGCTTGTACAGGTCGTGCGTCATGTCATCTTCGCGGGTCCAGATCAGTTTCACGGGCGCGCCTACTGCCTTGGACGCTTCGACGGCGGCGGGCACAAAGTCCACCTCGAGGCGCCGGCCGAAGCCGCCGCCCAGCAAGGTGGTATGAACGTTGACCCGCTCGGGCGGCAACCCGGCCGCGCCGGCTGCGGCCGCCTGCGTCAGCTGCTGCACCTGGGTGCCGAGGTACACATCGCAACGGTCCGCCTTCACATCGGCGGTGCAATTCATCGGTTCCATGGTGGCATGCGCCACCAGGGGCAGCTCGTAGACGGCGGATAAGGTCTTGGTCGCCGTCTTCATCGCTTCGAGCGCATTGCCGCCTTTGAGCGCGGCAGCGACATCGTCACTGCCCAGCGCAGAAACGCCGGGGTTGGCCGCGGCGGCTTGGTTGAGCTGCGACCAGATGGCCGCGTTGTCGAGGCCTGAATTGGGGCCCGGCTGCCACTCGATTCGCAACGCATCGCGAGCCTTCTTGGCCTGCCAGAAGTGTTCGGCCACCACCACCACTCCGCTGGCCGTGGCCAACACCCGCCGCACGCCCGGGAGAGCCAACGCTGCGGTCGAGTCGACCGACCTGGCGCTGCCCCCCAACGCGGGGGACATGGCGATGGCGGCGTAGAGCATCCCGGGCAACTGCACGTCCAAACCAAATTCGGCGCTGCCGTCCACTTTGCCCGGGGTATCCAGGCGCGGCAGCGGCTTGCCGATGAGGCGAAAATCCTTCGCATCTTTGAGAGTCACATCCTTGGGAACCGCCAGCTTGGCGGCCGCGTCCGCGAGTTGACCGTAGCTCGCGCTCCTGCCCTGGGTGCCGGTCACCCTGCCGTTTTCCGCACCACACGCGGAAGCATCGATGCGCCAGCGTTGCGCTGCCGCCGCAATCAGCATCATCCGCGCCTGTGCCCCTGCCTTGCGCAACTTGTCCCAGGCCTCCGTCACGCTATTGCTGGTGCCGGTCACCTGGCCGCCATTGAGCGCGTTGACGTAGGCGTCGCCGACGGGCGCCGCGGCAATCCTGATGCGTGACAGATCGACTTCGAGTTCCTCGGCGATCAGCGCCGGCAATGCCGTGTACACGCCCTGACCCATCTCCGAACGATCGACCAGGATGCTGATGGAATCGTCCGTTCCAATCAGAAGCCACGCGTTGAGCTGGCTGCTTCCGACCTGCGCCGCACGCGGGCCGCCGCGGAAAGCCGGTAGCGCCGTGGCGAGCACGAGACCCCCGCCGAAATAAGCCGCACGCTGCAGGAAAACGCGACGTCCCGGATCAAGAGTGCTCACGGCGATGTGTTCCCGCGCAAAAGCTCGGCCGCGCGATGAATGGCCTTGCGGATACGTGAATAGGTACCGCAACGACAGATGTTCCCGGCCAGGGCCGCATCGATGTCGGCATCGCTGGGCGAAGGATTGGATTGCAGCAGCGACGCTGCCGCCATGATCTGCCCGGACTGGCAATACCCGCACTGCGGTACATCGAGTTCGATCCAGGCCCGCTGTGCAGCGTGACTCCTGTCCCTCGACAGGCCCTCGATGGTCGTTACGGCTTTGCCCTGCAGCGACCTCAAAGGCAGGATGCAAGAGCGAACCGCGACACCATCGAGGTGAACCGTGCAGGCGCCGCAGAGCGCCATGCCGCACCCGTACTTGGTCCCCGTCAGTTTCAAGTGGTCGCGCAACACCCACAGCAGTGGCGTATCGCCATCGGCATCGATGCTCTGAGTGACGCCGTTGACGGTAAGGGTGACCATCGTCAGGGACCTCTTAGGGCTTTACGCCGCTGGGCGCCTGTACATTGGAATACACAATACGAACTTCCAGGTGCCGCGCGCCCGGATTTCCCGGATCCATATCCACCTCTTCGCGCACCGGCATGGAGTTGCCCTTGGCGATCCAGACCAGGGCGTTGCTTTCGCCCGTATCGGTCTTGCTGTGTTCGCTGAACACCGCCGCACTGACCCCTTCGACGCTCTCATCGCGGAGGTAGCGGCAGGTCACATTGGAACTGGCCTCGTTATCCCGCTCCCGCTGCAGCGTCTCTTTGGGTGTCTCTTTCATGGTGTGCCATTCACCGCCCACTAGAAAGTACTGCGCCGTGCCGGTATTGATGACTTCCCTCTGCTCCCTTTTTGCCTTGTCGGCTCCCTCGGTCTGGATCATATACTCGTGATTCGGCGTCATCACCTGCCTGGCAATGGCGTCGAACACTGCTTTGCACGAAGTGTCCGCCGCCAGCGCCTGCACGGATGCAGTGGCTGCGAGCGCGAATGAGGTGGCGACGGCGAGTTTCCCCATGACCATGATGTCTCCTGTCGATCTGTGATTATTGGAATGTTGATAGTCAGGCGCCCGCTTTCAGGGCGAGGCGCTGACGTCGCTCACTGCGAAAATGCGTGACCGTCAAAAACAATGCGATCCCCTGCAGCAACGCGCAGAAGTAGAAAGGCGCGCCGATGCGCCAATCGCCCCTGGGAAGGTGCGAGACCATCGTCAGCAGCGGCGCGCCGATGGCCGGAGCGATCACGGCCATCAGGCTATTGAGTCCGCCGACTGCACCCAGCGTCCTGCCCTGATTCTGTGCGTCTGCCGCGCCTGAAATAATGCTCTGAATGGTCGATGAGACGGTGGCGCCGAGCAGATTGACGAAAATGATCGCATACATCATCCAGCTGCGCGTGGCGGCACCCCACAAGGCATAGGCACAGGTGGAGGAGAGCAAACCGAATACCGCCAATCGCCGCACGCCGATGCGCTTGAGAATCCGTCCCAGCAATAAACCCTGCACCACGGCCGAGACGACACCGATCGCGGCCAGTGACCAGCCATTGTCGCGAGGTCCCCAGCCAAATTTGAAGGTGGTATACAGCACCCAGCAGGTATAGAGCACGAATTGCGCCATGCCGCACAAGCCCACAACGAAAGCCAGCGGTGCCACGTCCTTCAATTGAGTCAATCGGCGTATTGCCGCCAGCGGAGTGGCGGACTTCCAGTTAAATGGGTGCCGGAGGCTCATCGGCAATGACTCCGGCAGCACGAAGTAGCCATACAGCAGATTGAGCAGCGCCAGGCAGCCCGCCGCATAGAACGGCAAACGCAGATCGATCGAGCCCAGCAGTCCACCGATTACCGGACCCAGGATGAAGCCGACACCAAACATGGCGCCCATCATGCCGAAGCGTTTGGCCCGCTGCTCGGGTGGCGTGATGTCGGCCACGTAGGCACTGGCCACGGAGAGATTGGCCTGCATGGCGCCCGCCACCAGCCGAATGACGATCAGCATGCCGACCGACGTGGCTATCGCCGTGGTAAAGAAACTCAACATCAGTCCGGAAAATCCGAGCAGCAAGACCGGTCGGCGGCCGTAGCTGTCGGAAAGGCCGCCCAGAATTGGCGAGCCAAAGAAATTGGCGAAGCTGAAGGTAAAAGTGACCACGCCGTACCACAGCGCCTGATCCGTTTTCGTGCCCGTGAGGCTCCCGACCAGCGCCGGCAGCACCGGGATGATCAGGCCAATCGAAATCATGTCGATCAGCGCGGTAAACATGATGAACGGCATGGCCGCCACGCGGCTCTGACGGGCAGCAAACAACTTGAAGCGGGCTTCGTTAGACGACATGACGAAAGGGTAGCCTAATTATGCCCAAGATACGCGTTGCTAAGGGCCACGCAATGGTGCGAGGATTACTGCAAACGGCGCCGCGTTTATTGGAGGTTCGTCATGGCACTCTCACTCAACGATATCGCCCCTGATTTTGAAGCCGAGACAACCGAGGGCAAGATCCACTTTCACGACTGGATCGGCAATAGTTGGGTGGTGCTGTTCTCACACCCCAAGGACTTCACGCCGGTCTGCACCACCGAACTGGGCTACATGGCCAAGATCAAGCCCGAATTCGACAAGCGTGGCGTCAAGATCATCGGTCTGTCAGTCGATCCTCTGGAGCGTCATTCCGGCTGGGCGAGCGATATCAAGGAGACGCAGGGCTTAGCACCCAACTATCCAATGATTGCTGACGTCGATTACAACGTATCGAAGCTCTATGGCATGCTTCCGGCACCGGTCTCGGGCGATCCGACCAAGCGCACTGCGGCCGACAATCAAACCGTGCGGAATGTCTTTGTGATCGGCCCGGACAAGAAAATAAAGCTCATCCTGGTCTATCCGATGTCCACAGGCCGCAACTTCGATGAGGTCCTGCGGGTCATCGACTCGCTGCAGCTTACTGCGAAGCATAAGGTGGCAACGCCGGTGAACTGGAAGAACGGCGAGGATGTCATCATCGCCGGCTCAGTGTCGGACGAGGACGCCAAGAAGCAGTACCCGCAAGGCTGGAAGTCGCCGAAGCCCTACATCCGCATCGTGCCGCAGCCGCGCGGGTAATTGCACCCGGGCGAGCGTCAGCGTTATTTGGACGCCGGCGCGGACGCTGCAGCATCGAGCTGCTCGATGGTGGCCGTGGACGGCCCGCGCTGCGTGCGCAGCCGCGCGCTGACGGCCTCTACCTGTGCCATGACCCGAAGCATGTTTCCGCCGGCGACTTTTCCGAGCTCATCATCGCTCCAACCGCGCCGGGCGAGCTCCGCCAGCAGAGCCGGAAACTTGTCGACCCCGTCCAGGCCGGCCGGTGTTTCTGAGATGCCGTCGAAATCCGAACCCAGGCCTACGTGATCCACTCCAGCCACCGCACGGAGATGGTCGATGTGGTCAGCCACTTCGGCGAGCGTTACCTGCGGTTTGGGATTGTTCTTTTCCCATTGCGCAAGTGCGGCCTTCGCGCGCTCGGGCTGGCCGATGTAGAGGCCATCATAAGGTGGACTGTTATAGCGGGCCTGTTCCGCCGCGCGATCGGCGTCCCAGTGCCGCCGGGCTTCCGAAACATACCCCGGGTAAAAATTTGCCATGACCACGCCGCCGTTGCTGGCCACCTGCCGCAGAACATCGTCGGCAACGTCGCGCGGATGATCCACCAGGGCGCGGGCCGATGAGTGCGAGAAGATGACCGGCGCCTCGCTTACCTCGAGTGCCGCCCGCATGGTATCCGCCGATACGTGGCTCAGATCGACCATCATGCCCAGGCGATTCATCTCGCGTACCACCTCCTTCCCGAAGGGAGTCAGCCCATGATGCGCCGGGGCGTCGGTGGCCGAGTCGGCCCAGTCGGTGTTGGAGGTATGAGTCAGTGTCAGGTATCGGGCACCGAGGTCGTAGTAGGCGCGTAGCACTGCCAGCGAATTGTTGATCTGATGGCCGCCCTCGACTCCGATGAGCGAGGCGATCTTGCCGGACTTGTGCAGCTGGCGAATGTCGTTACTCGTATAGGCCATGCGCAAATCGGTCGCGTAACGGGCGTTCATCAGCTTGACCAGATCGATCTGCTCAATGGTGGTCTGCACCGCCTGCGGCCCCCGGATCTCCGTCGGTATCCACACCGACCAGAACTGGGCGCCCACGAGGCCGGCGCGCAGTCGAGGAATATCGGTCATCAGAGGCACGGCGTCCGCGGGCGGCGCGAGCCTGGATGTGTCGCTGGCGAGATCAATCTTCGAAAGATCGCCGTGGAAGCGATCGCGCAGCTCCCAGGGGAGATCATTGTGTCCATCGATCAGGGGTGTGGCAGCCAGCACCCGATCGATACGGGACGTCACGGCATCATGGGTATCGGCCGCAAGCGCCTCGCCGCCGTTCAGCAACAACGCAACCAGCAGATATCGGCCAGCAAACCGAACGCGCCTGCCCGCCAGATGCCCGTCCGCCATCCGGACGCTCAGCGCTTGCCGTAGTCCGTGAAAACGTAATCCCTTGTCTTTACGAGCGTGTGGCACGCAAACCCGCATTTGGCATCGTTCGCCTGTGCCGGCTTGTCGGTTAAGGTGCCAGGCCTGAAGGTGTCGGATGAGGACTCATACTCGAACTCGCCATATCCCCATCCGCCGCTGTCCGCGAACCGTTTGCCATCCTTCACCATGAAGTCGATGTCATGTATGGTGTTCGGCACGGTGGGCTGTCCGGGATAGGCCTCGTTCTTTTTGGGATTCCAATGGATTTTTGCCATCCTGGCACCGTCAGGGAAAGGCTTGCCATTGCCGGGCGCCCCCGCCCGGAAGGCATCAATCATCTCGCGATTACCCAGAATCACAGAGATCAGGCCGCCGTTTTCACTGATGGCGATAACCGGCCAGTCTTCGTAACCCTTGAACTCGGAGAACGCGAGCCCGTTGGGCACTTTCAGGGTGTACTTGTCCGGCGCGGACATGCTGTAGGCAACCGCCACGGCCGAGACCGCAAGAAATACCGCGGCGCTCCTGGCAAGAGTGATACGCCGGCCGGGTGACAACAGTTGTGCGGACATGACAATCTCCCTTTGGCATTGTTTGCGCATTTATGTCATCAGATACTGTGCGTGATCGCCAATCAATTGGACGATGGTATCGCACGTGGCGGGAGGACGGGATGACCAGGAGACTCATCAGTTCGGGCTCCACTTTCGAGGAGAAAATCGGCTATTCCCGTGCCGTCGTGGCCGGCGACTGGGTCTTCGTCTCGGGAACGACCGGCTTTGACTACGCGGCCATGTCGATTTCTGACGATCTGGTCGAGCAGACCGAACAGTGCCTGAAAAACATCGAGGCCGCGCTGCGCCAGGCCGACTCGAGCCTGAAAGATGTTGTCCGGGTGACGTATGTCCTGCCCGAAGGCAATCCATTCGAGCGCTGCTGGCCGGTGCTCCAGAAGTACTTCGGTAAAGTCCGCCCTGCGGCAATGATGATCTGCGCAGGCCTCGCGGACCCGCGCATGAAGATTGAAATAGAAGTAACGGCGCTGAAAGGCATATGAGCGCAGACGCTCACATGCCCCCGGCTGCGCGCCCGGATGGCACCGCGTCGCGGCGGGTAAACTGGAACACCAGCGCTGCCACGGCTATCGAGACGACCGCCACGTACGGCAGATACCGGGTGCCCGCATCGACCGGGCTGCGAAACATCTCGATCGTCACATACGCGATCGCTGCCATGGACAGCGCGGCCGCGCCGGCCGTGGCCGGATCGCGAGTCCCTTCCCGTCGAAGAATGCGCAGGATGCCGATGCACACCAGAAAATAGGGCGCGAGCCAGTAGTAGGTCGTGAGATTCGCCAGGTACACCGAGGTCACCAGGGGAGACCTGTCAAAGAGCACCTGCAGCAGCACCGTCAGCGCGGTCGCCACCACGGCGAGTGCTGCTACGCCGATCACCGGTGTATCGAGCCGGGAATGGACTCGGCTCAGTGCTGTCGGCAGCAGTCCGTCCGCAGCTGTGCTCGCGATAATCCGGCCGCCGATGTTGTAGACCGTCACCGTTGCGGCAAGCGTCGCCGGCACGAGCAAGATGTCGACCACGATGGCCAGCCAGTCCCAGCCGATCGCATGCGCAAAGATGGCGACCGGCGAGGCGCCGGCTGCCAGCTCATCGGCGTGATCGAGCAGCAGCGGGTACTGCAGGAAGCAGCTCGCGGTGATGGCCAATCCGACAATCGACACGGTGCCAATCAACACCCGGGGGACATTGCGCTTCGGGTCCTTGGTTTCCGCGGCCAGCGCGGCGATACCGTCAAACCCGACGTAGTATCCGGTGGCAGCAACGGCGCCCTGCAGGATCCCCCCAAGCGAGACCGTCCGGAAATCGAATTGCATCGCCAACGCCGGGCGAAGCTCGAGATAGGACGCGCCCATGGCCAGAATCACGAACGGGACGCAGAGAAAGCCCACGATCACAACCACCCGCACGGACACATCAATCCCGAGGCAAGCGCAGCCCGCTGCCGCCAGGCTGATGATGACGGCCGATGCGCACTGCACCGGGATGCTCGAGGCACTCTGCACACCCAGGTCCAGCAGCGCACTGCTCGTGAACACCACGACGCCCAGGATCAGCGTTGCCGTCAGGGCGACGTAGCCCAGCATCATGCACGCGGCCACCAGCAGTCGCGCGCGCGCGCCCAAAGCCTCATAGGCATACGACACCAATGACCCGGTGACGACATAGCGGCGTGCGTAGGCGCTGATGACAATGGACAGCAGCACCAATACGATGACCGAGAGCAGGTTGGAGAGCCATGCGGCTTGCGCGGAAAATCCGATCAGCGCGCCGGCCGACATGGCCATGCTCGGCCCGATCAGCATATAGGCCAGTCCAAGAGCGCCTACCTTCCAGAGCGGGAGGTGGGCGGCCGCCGCGGCACCGATCGGGCGGTCGTTCATCAGGCTTTATACGCGCTTGCCGCCGGCATACTGGGGCTGGGTGATACAGCCGATGCTGCCGCCGATGAGCAGAATATCGCGGCACCCCGGCACCCCCACGACGCGGTGATGGGGAAAGCAGGCCTGGATGGCCGCCAGTCCCGGCGCATCGTTTGGATCCTCGTACGTTGGGACGAACACGGCTTTGTTTCCGATGTAGTAGTTGATGTATGTGGCGGCGATGCGCTCACCCGCGACCCGTTGTGCGATCCCATCGACCGGATCGACCTCGGCCGCCTCTTCCGCCGTCCATTCGATCGCGTTCGGCTGAGTGACTTTATGGATGTTGAACGGGCGACCCCGCGCATCGGTCTCACGCGAGAGAATCTCGAAGGCCTCATGCGAGACCTCGTACTGCGGGTCGGAGCGGTCCTCGGTCCAGGTCAGCAGCACCACTCCCGGGCGAGCGAACACCGCCAGATCATCGACATGCCCATCGGTGGTATCGAATGGGCAGCCCCTGGGCAGCCAGATCACCTTGTCGACGGCCAGGTAGTCCTTCAGCGCCTGTTCGATCTGGGCGTCCGTGTTGCCGACCTTGCGATTGGGGTTCAGCAGGCACTGCCGCGTCGTGATCAGTGTGCCTTCGCCATCGCACTGCAGGGCACCACCCTCGCAGACGATCGGCGCCCGATAGCGATCCAGCTGCTCGATATCGAGCACCTTGCGCGGTATCTGATCGTCCCAGTCGTAGGGAGAGTAAATCCCGCCCCAGGACCTGAAGATCCAGTCCACGCCGCGCACTTCGCCGCTGCCATCGTTAACCACGAAATTGGGACCGACATCGCGCATCCAGGCATCGTCGTTCGACATCTCAACCACCCGGATGTGCGGCGGCAACATCACGCGGGCGTTCTTGAACTGCCGCGCGGACACACACATCGTCAGTGGGTCGCTGGTGGCGATGGCGGTGGCCACGCGCGCGAACGCTTTCTGGGCCGGGCGGGCACCGAATGGATATTCATCGGTGCGTTCGGGCCAGATCATCCAGCAGCGGGTCTTCGGTTCAATGGCGCCGGGCATGCGAAAGCCATCGGCGCGCGGCGTGCTCAATTGCAGTCGGGACATCAGGACACCAGCCCTTCGTGACGCAGCTCATGCGTAACTTCGATGATCGCCTCGCGCAGATTGTCGACCAGGAAGTCGCACTGCTGGCGCGTCAATATCAACGGCGGCGACATGATGTCGAGGTGACCGAGCGGCCGCACCAGCAATCCCTTTGCTTCGCAGCGCTGCGCAATGCGTCGCGACATATTGGCTGCTTCCGGAACGTGCGCCCGCGTGACCTTGTCGGCAACGTACTCCACGCACATCATGAATCGCCGCCCGCGCACATCGCCTACCAGTGGCAATGAAGCGAGTTCCTTCAGGCGAGTCTCGAAGTAGTCGCCTACCGTCCGCACGTGACCGAGCAGATTCTCCTCGGCCATGATCTGGATGTTCTTGAGCGCGGCAGCGCAGCACACCGGATGTCCCGAGTAGGTAAAGCCGTGCGTGAACCACGCCTGCGGATCCGCCGCCGATATCACCTCGTGGATCCGATCCGAGTAGATCGTGGCACCCAGCGGCAGGTAGCCCGAGGTCAGGCCCTTGGCCGCGACCAGGATGTCGGGCTCGATGCCAAATTCATCGTAGGACGCGAACCAATGCCCGATGCGGCCAAATCCAGTCACCACCTCATCGGCGATAAAGAGGATTCCATAACTGGCGAGGACTTCCCGCATCCGGGGCAGGTAACCGGCCGGCGGCGGTACCACCCCGCCTGCTCCCTGGATGGGTTCGGCAATGAAGGCGGCAATATTCGCCGCGCCGATGTCGCGGATGGCCGCTATCAACTCATCGACCAGGTGGTCGGTGAACTGCGCCTCGCTCATGCCCTCCGGTCGACGGTAGGCATAGGGTGCAGCGAGGTGGTGCACCAGCCCGTCGATGTAACGGAAGTGCGGGGAGCGATCGCCGTCGCGATTGCCCACCGTCATGCCCAGGTAGGTTGAGCCGTGGTAGGAGTTGTAGCGCGACAGGATCACGCGTCTTTCCGGTTCGCCGCGACGCGCATGGTAGTAGTGCGCGAGGCGAATGGCCGTGTCGTTGGCGCAGGAGCCGGACACCGAGTAGGCGACGTGATTGAGCGCGCCGGGTGCCAGCGCGGCCAGTTTGGCCGCAAGTTCCGCCGCCGGCTCATTGGTACAGTCGGTGAAGGTGTTGGAGAAGCTCAACTTGAGCACCTGATCGCTGATGGCCTGGGCCATCTCCTTGCGCCCATAGCCAATGTTCACGCACCAGAGCCCACCGATACCATCCAGATAGCGCTTGCCCGCCGTGTCGGTCACATAGGCACCCTGCGCATCGCGGATCACCAGCGATCCGTCGCGTTTGAAGCTGTCAAAGTGCGTCCACGGGTGCAGGAAGTGGTCGTAGTCCTTCTGCCAGGCGCTGCCGCTGCTGCCGAGATCCATCGCTGCTGCCATGATGTGCCCCTAGGCGACGCGCCCGGCGCGTGACTGCGCCGCTGTGCCGTCGTGTGTCATGAGTGAACCGTACAGATCCGGACGCCGGTCCCGAAACAGCGCCCACTGCTCGCGCATGCGGCGGCACGCCTCGAGGTCGAAGGTATGCAGCAGCACCGCCTCGCTGACGGCATCCGCCTCGGCGACCTTGGCGCCGAACGCGTCGGCAATAAACGAGGCGCCGAAGAAGGTGAGCTCGAGTTCCGAGGCGGTCGCCTTCTCGGTGCCGATGCGATTGCAGGCGATCACAGGCGTGCAGTTCGCTACCGCGTGGCCCTGCATGACGCGCTGCCAAGGGAGCGTCATCTCGAGCCCGTAGGCCGGATCGGTGCCGATGGCGCTCGGATAGAAGATCAATTCGGCACCCTGCAGCGCCATGGCGCGTGCCGCCTCCGGAAACCATTGGTCCCAGCAAATGCCGACACCGATCGGCGCGTAAGCCGTGTGCCAGACCCGAAACCCGGTATCGCCGGGCGAAAAGTACTGCTTCTCCTGGTAGCCGACGTCGTTCGGAATGTGGCTCTTCCGATACACACCGAGTACCGAACCATCGGCATCGATGATGGCAACGGAATTGAAGAAGGCGCGGCCGGCGCGCTCAAACCAGCTCACGGGCAGCACCAACTTTAAAGACCGGGCGAGCGCCTGAAAGCGCCGGATCGTGGCGCTCTCCTCCAGGCTGCTGGCCAGTTCGAAATGTTTGGCCCGCTGCTCGATGCAGAAATACGGTGCCTCAAACAGCTCCTGGATCAGGACGATCTGCGCGCCGCGATCCGCCGCTTGACGGACCAGCTTCTCGGCCCGGTCGACATTGGCCGATAAGTCCCAGCTGCACGCCATCTGCGCACAGGCAACGGTGACCGGCCGAGTCCGAACAGGTGTGTGAGCAGTCATGTGGGTCACCTGGAAGACAGCGAGGCGGCAGACGGCTCCTGCTGCGTGATGCAGTGAATGTTGCCGCCGCCGAAGGCGATTTCGAGTGAGGAAACGGGCACCACCTCCCGGTCCGGGAACAGTTCGCGAAAAATCCCCAGCACGCGGTGGTCGTGATCGGGGAAGCCGAAGGAAGGCAGCACGATGCCGCCGTTTGCCATGTAGTAGTTGATGTGCGAGAGGCTGACCCGAGTGCCCGTGCGTTCGTTGTACAAGGCCGGCGGTTGGGGAATCTCGATCACTTCCAGCAGCCGGCCCCTGGCGTCGCGGGTGGACTGCAGAATCTCCAGATTCTCGCGTAGCGCGCGGTAGTTGGCATCGGACTCATCCTCGGCAGTCAGCGCCAGGACCACGCCGGGTCTGACGAATGCCGCCAGCTGATCGACGTGACCGTCCGTGACATCATCCTTGAGGCCGCCTTTGAGCCAGATCACCGTCTCGACGCTGAGGAAATCACGCAAGTGCCCTTCGATGGCGGAGCGGTCGAGTTGCGGATTGCGGTTGGGATTGAGCAGGCATTCCTCGGTCACGATCACGGTGCCTTCGCCGTCGACATGAATCGAACCACCTTCCAGTACCAGCGGTGCCGCGACGCGCTCGATGCGCTCCTGTTTGAGAATCTCGGCGGCGGCCAGGCGGTCGTTGACGAAGGGGAAGCGCCCTCCCCAGCCGTTGAAATCCCAGTCGATACCCAGCCGCGAGCCGTGTCCGTCGAGCACGAAGGTCGGGCCGCTATCGCGGAACCAGCCATCGTCGATTGTCACACGCCGGACCTCGATTTGCGGGCCGCAAAGCGTGCGGGCAGCGACCAGGTCAGCGTCGTTGGCCAGCATGACGACCGGCTCGAAGCGGGCGATCGCGCGCGCGACGTTCGCCCAGGTGACTCTGCAGGCTTCGATGCGGCCGAGGTATGCCGCGGCGTTGGTCGGCCACGCCATCCAGCAGCGTTGGTGGGGATGCCACTCCGCGGGCATCTGAAAGCCGCGGGCTCTGGGTGTCTCTGTCATGGAGCCGACAGTGCCCGACGTCCACATATGATGGAAGTGAATCTGTCGAATGACTATCATGAGTGTCGCTCATGACTTTGAGGCTATCGACGATGTCCGACCCGTTGCGATCGTTCGATATCAACCTGCTGGTGGCCTTTGATGCGCTGATGCTCACGCGCAGCGTTACCCGCGCTGCCGAGCAGTTGCATGTGAGTCAGTCGGCGGTCAGCCACATGCTGAACCGTCTGCGGCAGGCGCTCGCCGATCCGCTGCTGGTGAAGCGCGGTAACCGCATGCTCGCTACCGCCCGGGCCGAGGAGTTGCACGCCGGCCTGCGGGAAGGGCTCGCGCAGGTACGCAAGTCATTGCAACGCTCGGAGCCGTTTCATCCGCGCACCAGCAGTCGGGAATTCGTCATTTACGCACCCGAGTACTTCGAGGCCCTGCTGCTGCCAAGGTTGCTCGAGCGCATGCGACCGGTGGCCCCGAATATTCGGTTCAAGATCGAGATGTCGCTGGATGAACTGCCGGTGGACGAGACGGCGCGTGGTACCGTCGATGCGATCATCACCGTTCGCCTGGAACAGCCCGAGCCCAAGGGCCTGGATCTTACGGTGTTGTGTGTCGACCGCTACGTGGGCCTGATCCGGCGCGGGCACCCGTTCACTGGCAAGGCAGTCACGCTGAAGCAGTATGTGAGCTTCAGCCACGTGATTCCCTATGCCGTCGTATCGCATCGGTCGCGCGTCGACGATTGGCTGCTGCGACAGCAGGTGGTGCCCAGCATCGTGCATCGCTGCATGAGTTATATATCGGCCGTCGGCGTGCTCCAGTCCACCAATCACATGATGGTGCTGCCGCTGCGGGTCGCCGAGTTCATCGCCAAGGGCTTCGATCTGCGGGTGGTGTCGCTACCCGGTGATTTCACGCCGTTCGAGCTGTGCTACCTCACGCATCCCAACGCCGAGTTTGATCCAGCCAAGCAATGGCTCAAAAGCGCGATCTTCGAGGTCGCGCGTGACCTGCTTCCGCGACCCTAGAACCTGCGCCTTAGGCATGTGTTTTCAGCTACGCTACCCATCCCACCCATCTATCCTTTAAAATTCAATTGATTACGGGAACTACCCCGGTTCCGCGCAGACTAATGTCCAGATGCTCAGTCAGCGTCCACCCCTCCATAAGGATCTGCGCTAAATGAATCAAGAAGCTGCCCCCCAGGGGGGCGGATCCGAAATGCGTGCGTCACGCGAATCGGTTACCGAAAATTCCGCCTGGATAACCCCGCTGCGGGAAGAGATGGCGCGCGTCATCGTCGGTCAGAAGCATTTGATCGACCGGCTGCTCATCGCGCTGCTCACCAATGGTCACGTGCTGCTGGAGGGCGTCCCCGGCCTCGCCAAGACCTTGGCCCTGAAGTCGCTGGCGAATTGCCTGTCGGTGCGCTTCAAGCGCCTGCAGTTTACGCCCGACATGCTGCCGGCCGACATCGTCGGAACCATGATCTACAACCCGCAGGACGGTGCGTTCCGCACCAAACATGGGCCGATATTCAGCAATCTGATCCTGGCGGACGAGATCAATCGCGCGCCGGCCAAGGTCCAGAGCGCGCTACTCGAGGCCATGCAGGAGCGCCAGGTCACCATCGGCGATGAAACCTATCCATTGCCGGTACCGTTCCTGGTGCTCGCGACACAGAACCCGCTGGAACAGGAGGGTACCTATCCCCTGCCGGAAGCGCAGATCGACCGGTTCATGATGAAGGTCATCGTCGACTATCCGACGCGGGTCGAGGAGCGCGCGATTCTCGATGCCATGGCGACCACCGAACCCATGATCGTTCCGCGCACAGTAGTCAGCGCGTCCCAGATCCTCGAGGCTCGGCACGTGGTCAATACTTTGTTCGTCGACGACAAGGTTCGCGATTACATCGTCGATATCGTGCTCGCCACGCGGCCGCCCATCGCGGCCGGTCTCGACCTGAACGGCTACGTGCAAACCGGCGCGTCGCCCCGGGCCACCATCGCGCTCACGCTGGCGGCACGTGCCATGGCATTTCTGAGCGGTCGGCACTTCGTTACGCCGCAGGACGTCAAGACGGTTGCGATGGATGTACTGCGTCATCGTGTGTCGGTGACTTACGAGGCCGAGGCCGAGAACGTCACTTCCAGGGACGTGGTTGAGAAAATCCTGAACACGCTACCGGTACCCTGAGCAGGGAGCGTCTGCGGATGGCGGAGGTGAAGCAGTCGACCGAGGCGAAGCGCAGCAGCATGCGTCAGCTGGAGATCCGCACTCGCCGCATGGTCGACGACAGCATGGCGGGCGCCTACCACTCGGTGTTCAAGGGCCGGGGAATGGACTTCGACGAGGTCCGCGAATACAGCCCGGGGGACGAGGTCCGGACCATCGATTGGAATGTGACGGCTCGCGCCGGTCGTGCGTTCGTCAAAAAGTTCACCGAGGAGCGGGAGCTCACTCTATTTCTCCTGGTCGATATCAGTGCTTCGGGAAATTTCGGATCCGGCGCGTTATCAAAGCGCGATCTGGCCGCAGAGGTCGCCAGCGTGCTGGCGTTTTCCGCGATTCGTAACAGCGATAAAGTTGGTCTGATTCTGTATACAGACCGGATCGAACGATATCTGCCGCCAAAGAAAGGCCGCCGCCACGTTTTGCGCGTGGTGCGTGACATTCTATTCCACGAGCCGCAAGGTATCGGCACCGACACGGTAAAGACGCTCGATGTCGTCAATCACGTGCTGCATCGGCGCGCCGTCGTGTTCCTGATTTCGGATTTTGAAACCAGCGGCGATCCCCGCCTTGCCCGAACGGCGCTGCGTCGAGCGGTCCGACAAACCAATCGTCGTCATGACCTGATTGCGGTCCACGTGGAAGATCCGCGCGAGCAGGAACTGCCCAACGTGGGAATCGTCGCCCTGGAGGACGCGGAAACCGGCGAGGTCATCGAGCTCGACACGGCACGCACCGCGGTGCGCAAACGCTTCAACGAGCTTTCCCTGGAGCGTTCCGTGCGCCTGCGGAACGATCTGCGAGCCGAAGGGGTCGATTCCGTGCAGTTGCGCACGGATGCACCCTACCTGCCTACGCTGCAGCGATTTTTCAAGTCGCGCGGCCGTCCGAAGGTATGAGCGCGCGTGCCCGCGCCCGCCGCGCCGCCACGGGTTGCGCGTGGCTCGCGCTGCTTCCAGCGGCCGCGTTTGCTGAGGCCGCGGAGGACATCCGAGACATTCGAGGGCCCAAGGCGGTGTCAGGATCCTGGGTGCTGCCGGCGGCCTTCGCGGCGGCGGTCCTGCTGGCGCTTTGCATCGCCTATGTCCTCTGGCGCCGTCGCCGACCGAGGCGTCCGACGCTGACCTTGTCGGAGCGAACCCTGCAGCGCCTGGAAGCCACCAGGCCCTTGATGCATCCCGAGACTGCCCGGGCATTCGGAATCGCTGCCTCCGAGCTGATACGCGACTACATCGAGAAGCGGTTCGACGTCGTGGCTACGCAGCGGACCACCGAGGAGTTCCTGCAAGCGCTGCTGCAGAGCTCGAACAAAACACTCGTGAGTCACCGGCCGCTGCTTGCGGAATTTCTGCAGCAATGCGACTTCGTCAAATTTGCAGGGGATTCGCTGGCGGTTACAGATATGGAAGCGCTGTTCCAAAGTGCGCGCCGTTTCGTGCTGGAGACCGGCGAGACGCCGATCGCATGATCAGGTTTCTGCAGCCAGACTGGTTCTGGGCGTTGACCTTACTGCCGCTCGTGGTCCTGTGGCGGGGACGGCGAGGACCGGTGGCTGCGGTCGAATATTCCGATGTCAGTCTGGCACGGGACCTCGCGCGCCGCACCCGGAGCCGGATCGGAGGGATCGTCTGGCTGCTGCCGATTATTGCGGCGGCTCTCATGGTCCTTGGATTGGCACGGCCGCAGCGCACTCAAAGTCATACGACCGTGACGGCGAACGGAATTGACATCGTTCTCGCGCTGGATATTTCCGGGTCGATGCAGGCGCTCGATTTCAAGGTCGACAACACCCGCGTCAACCGCATCGCGGTCGTCAAATCTGTCGTCTCTAAATTCATCGATGAGCGCCCTAACGATCGTATCGGGCTCATCGCCTTTGCGGGGGCGCCGTATATCGTGAGTCCTCTGACCTTGGACCACGACTGGCTGCAACAGAATCTGGAGCGTATCAACGTAGGTATCGGCGACGATGGCACGGCGATCGGCTCGGCCATCGCCGCAGCTGTCAATCACCTGCGCACCACGACGGCAAAATCCAGGGTGGTCATCCTTTTGACGGACGGCGTCAACAACACCGGCAAAATACCGCCGCTCGCCGCGGCGGAAGCAGCCCGAGCCCTGGGCGTGAAGATCTATACCATCGGCGTCGGTGTGCGCGGCAAGGCACCGATTCCGGTCAGGGATCAGGCCGGCCACACCCGCGTGGTCATGGCGTATGTGGATGTCGATGAGGCCACCCTCCAGTCCGTGGCCAATGATACCGGCGGCCAGTTTTATCGCGCGACCGACACGGATTCGCTAAAAAAGATCTACGAGCAGATCAATCGTTACGAAACATCGGCGCAGAGCGTGGAGAAATTTGAGCAGGTGGAAGAGCTTTACAGGTGGCCATTGTTCCCGGCGCTGGGGCTGCTGGGACTCTGGGTGCTCTTTCAACAGACAAGGTATCGCAGGTTACCGTGAGGTTCAGCGATCCCAATTGGCTGCTCGCGGGTCTGTTCATGTGCGTCGCGCTCGTGGGCCTATGGCGCCGTTACGACGCGCGACAGCACGCGGCTCTGGCAAAATTCGTGGCCCCGCATCTACGAAGCAGGCTTACCGGCTCGCTGTCCCGCGTGCGCCGCTGGCTTCAGCGGGGCCTGTTCTCGGGATCCGTACTATGTCTTTGCGCCGCACTCGCCGGTCCGCTGTTCGGATATCACTGGGAGAAAATCAGCCGCCGCGGCAATGAGGTCGTGTTCGCGATCGACACATCGCGAAGCATGTTGACGCCCGATGTAAAGCCCGATCGATTGACGCGGGCCAAGCTGGCGATCGATGACATGGCCAGGCAACTGGACGGCGATGGGATAGGCATCGTGGCGTTCGCAGGCAGCGCTTATCTGGCCTGTCCCCTCACCATCGATTATGCGGCCTTCCACCAGTCGTTGGATGCGATCGATGTTCACACCATTCCGCATGGCGGAACGAATATCCCGAGCGCGATATTGGCCGCGCGAGCGGCACTCAGCCGCCGTCCTGGAAGCGACAGGATCCTCATATTGGTGACAGATGGCGAGAATCTTCAAGGCGACGCCCTGGCCGCGGCCAAAGACGCCGCGCAGCAGGATGGCCTGAAGATCTACACGGTCGGTGTCGGTACCGTGGATGGCGATCTGATCCCCTTGCCACCCGATCTGGGCGGCGGCTTTGTCCAGGATGAGAAGGGAGTGCCGGTAAAATCTCATCTCGATGAAGCCGGCCTGACGGCGATAGCGACCGCGACGCAGGGTGCCTACGTGCATCTCGGGGACCAGGGCGGGGATTTTGAAGTGTTTCTGAGAACCGTTTTCGGTTCGGTGACGAAGCACGATTTGATTTACCGGCAGCAAAGGATCTACAACCAGCGTTATCAATGGCCACTGGCAGGGTCGCTGTTACTGTTATTGGCATCCCTGGTGGTGGGCACGCGTCGCTCGAGCCGCCGCCGAGTGCCGTTGGTCTCGGGCGCGGTGGCAGCGTCGGCCATGTCAGTCGTGATGGCGGTGCTGATGGCTCCCACGCGTTCTGAGAGTGCTGATCAGGCCAGTGACCAGAGCGCAGCACTCAACGCCCGGGCGCCTGTCCTGGAATACAACGCGGGTACCAGCGCGTATCGGGCAGGACAGTTTCCGCAGGCGACTCAGTCATTCCAACAGTCGATCAAAACTGCCCCGGCGAGCGACGCCAGGCGCCTGGCAGATCAGCAGGACGCTTACTACAACCTCGGCAATGCGCTCTACCGTGCGGGTCAGCAGTTGGAAAAGTCCGCTCCGCAGGAGGCCATTCAAAAATGGACCGAGGCAGTCAAGGCGTACGATACGGCGTTGCAGCTGCGCCCCAAAGACGCCGACAGCAAATACAATCGCGACTTCGTGAATCGGAAGATTGACGCCCTTCGAAAGCCACCGGATCAGGGTGGCGGTGGCGGCAAGGGACAAGGCCAGGGCCAGGGGCAACCGCCACCGCAGGGGAAGCCTCCGCCGCAGGGAAAGCCACCACCGCCGCAAGGGCAGCCACCGCCGTCGCAAGGCCAGCCACCGCCGTCGCAGGGTCAGCCCCCGCCGCAGGCAAAGTCGCCACCGCAAGGGCAACCGCCCCCGCAAGGCGGCGCCGGCGCCGACGCCGATGCGAATGAGCAGCGCCAACCCGGGCAAATGAGTGCCGAGGAGGCACGTGAGCTTTTGGACTCCGAAAAATCGGATGAGCACCACTCGCTCGCCGCGCCTGTAGGTCCGCGCAACCCGGACCAGCCGCCGGATAAGGCGTTCAAGAATTGGTGAAGCGGACGCGACCTATGCGCTGGATCAGGACCATCATCGTAAGCCTGTGTCTGTTCGCGCCGGCCGGGTATGCGATGGCGCAAACCCTTGACGACTTGGCCTACGAAACCGTAGAACCCCCTCGCATCAAGCTCGGCGAATCGGCAATTCTCCGGGTGACCAGCTTTGGCCGCATCAAAGACGTCACGTTACCGATCATCCCCGGACTGGTATTCGAGCCGATGGGGCGATCACAGGGCTTCGACTTCGTCAACGGCTCGACCCTCCCTGCAACGTTCTTTTCGATCCGCATTACGCCGCAGTTCGCGGGCGTATTCACGATTCCTGGACTGACGCCGAGCTCGCGCCCTGTCGGACTTGAGGTGGTGAAGGGCGATGAGCCCAATCCTTACACCTGGCACAGCCAACAGCCGACCCCGGCGCCGGTGCCGATCGGTTCGCTACCGAAGGGAGTGCAGCTGCAGGCCGGCGGTGCAGCCTTCGTGCATTTGGCGATTCCGGCGCGCCCCATATACGTGGGCGAAAGCGTGCCAGTCGAGATCGACGTAGGCTTGCGCGCTGGGATAGTCACCTCGGTGAATGGCCTGCCCACCCTCAAGGGCAGCGACTTCACATTCAACAATCTCTCGAAACAACCGGAGCGGCGCGAAGAGACCATCGACGGCGGCGCTTTTATTCTGCTCACCTGGCACAGCGCTCTCGCGGCAGTAAAGCCGGGTGATTTCGAATTGTCGGCCGAGGCGCCGCTCACCGTTAAAATGAGCACGCTGTCAGCTGCGGATAGGGCCGTCGCGTCCCGACTGGCCTATCCACTTCTGCAAAGCATGTACAGCGGCGTCGCTCCAAAGGAGATGACGATCGAGAGCTCGCCGTTGCAGCTGAAAGTGCTGCCGCTGCCGCTGGAGGGTCAACCGGACAAATTCAGCGGGGCGGTCGGTGAGTTCCGGGCATCGAGCGATGTTGCACCCGCCAGCGTAGCGGCAGGAGAGCCGCTCACTCTGCGCCTGCATATCAGCGGCGCGGGCAACTTCGATCGGGTCGATTCAACGATGTTCGATCACCTCGATCATTGGAAAACCTACCCTGCGAAGTCTTCTTTCACGCCGAGCGACGCCGTCGGAAACGAAGGCGAGAAAGTGTTCGAACAACCCCTGATCGCGGCGCAACCGGGCGAGCAGTCAATCCCCGGGCTCGAGTTCGATTATTTCAACCCCAATACGCGTCAGTACGAGCATTTGCAGACGCCCGAGATCAAAGTGACGGTCGCCGCCTCGCTGGCCAGCGGCTTGGGCCTGAACAGCGCTTCCGCGACTGGGGCAGCCGCGGGGTTGCGCCCCGATCACCGGCTCCCCCAAGGCTCGGTCAGTGAGCTCAGACCGTTGTACTTCCGCGCACTTTTCCTGATGATCCCAACAATGCTCGCGTTGCTGCTGGCCGGCAGCTGGTTCGCCGTGCGCCCCAACGCCGCCCGCGCAACCTCGAAGGCAGCCAAGCGTGTGCTCGCGGAATTGGATGCGGCGGCGCGCGCCGGTGATTCTTCCGTATTCTTTGCAGCGGCCAAAAGGGTACTCCTGCAAAGCTTTGCTGCCCGGTGGCAGATGCCTGCCGATCAAATCACTATCGCGGAACTCAAAGCCCGACTGGGTGCGACCGCCGAGGACCTGGAACGACTATTCGCGATTGCCGACGAGACGAAGTATTCGGATGACCAGTCGGGCGGCACGGATTTTCAGCGTTGGATCGGCCTGATTCGCGATCAACTCATCAGCGAGAGGGAGTAAATGCGTACGGGAAAGATACCGATGCTGATCACGGGGCTCGCGCTGTGGGCCGGGCAGGCGCTGGCACAGACGCCACAGCCCACGTATTCGGCGGATGGGCTTTACAACCAGGCGAATGCGTATGCTCGGGCAGGCAAGCCCGGCCTGGCTGTGCTCAGCTACGAGCGCGCCGCACTGCTGGCGCCAGCTGACCCGGACATCATTGCCAATCTTGCCTACGTTCGCGCCTCTGCACATGTGCCCGTGAAGCCGCTGAGCCGTTTTGCGCGTCTCGCCGAGGCCGCAAGCCCTACTGTAGCGGCGTGGCTCGGCGTCCTGGGAATTGCCCTTGTCGGAGTAGGACTGGTGGCAGGAAGAGTTGCAGCCCGATTCCTGTGGATACCCGGCGGCGGCGTCCTGCTTGGCGTTGCGCTGATGGTTTTGGCCGCGGCGAACGCGATGCTGCTGTGGCCACGCTTGCACGAGGCAGTCATTCTCATCGACCAGGCACCTGCGCGCGTATCCCCGGCACCGATGGCCGACACGGCATTTGTGCTGCGGGAAGCCGAAAGCGTCACGATGACGGCGGAGCATGAGGACTTCATCCTCATTCGAAGTGGTGGCGGTCTTACAGGGTGGGTGTCCCGTGCGAATCTCGGCGCCGTGTTGCCGTCAGATTGAATGATGGTGGCGAGGGGTGGGCCTGAACTACCTGGCGCCGAACCGTGCGGCTGTCCTCGCCCGCGCACGCTGCGCCTCGATTTCACGGTCCCGCGGTTCCGCTGTAGTGACCAATGCGTGGATGAGCGTTCGGGCCGAGGCGGCAACTTGATCGACCGCGTGATCGAAAGCAGCGCGGTTGGCCTGTGATGGACTATTAAATCCGCTGAGTTTCCTGACGAATTGAAGTGATGCGGCTCGAATCTCCTCCTCCGTCGCGGGTGGACTGAAATTGTAGAGAGTCTTGATGCTCCTGCACACGGCCATCGCCTCCATCAGCATATCGAAGTCCCCTTTTGTAGCGCGCGAGGTACCCCCGCGCAATACCCAATGGCTGCCGGTCGCCAATGGTGTGGGCAATTTCGGGGGGTTGCACGCCGTTGTTACCTCCCCCTAAGATCCGGGCGCATGAGCGACTCGCTACGCGATCAATTGCTGAAGGCCGGGCTCGTCAGCAAGAACAAGGTAAAAAGCGCAAACCAGGCCGATGAACAGCGCCGGCGGCAACTGAACCACGGAGCAAAACTGCCGGCGACCGAGGTGCCGGCCGGCGCCGCTCAGCACGCAAAGGCGCAAAAAGCTGCTCACGACCTGGAACTGAATCGTCGGCAGCAGGAGAAGGCTCGGCGCAAAGCGCTTCGGGCTCAGGTGGAGCAGTTGATCGAACAGGCGCGCCTGCCGCGCCTAGAGAGCGAAACCTATTACAGTTTTATCGACGGCGGCAAGGTGTGTCGACTATCAGTCGATGCCCAGCGACGTGAGGAAATCTGCGCGGGTAGGCTCGTGATCGTTCGCTACCGGGGGTTTCATGAAGTTGTGCCAGCGGAAGCAGCTCAGCGGATTCGAGAGCGTGACGAAAGCGCCCTGGTCGTTCGCGAGCAGGAAAAGAAGGCTGTGGCTGAAGACGATCCTTATAAGGATTTCGTAGTGCCCGACGACCTGACCTGGTGATTACGCGCAGCGAACTGCTCGATGCAGTTGGCAGCTTCTCGGGCGCCGCCGTAGGTGCGCATCGACTCGGCGACGCGGCGCGCGGAATGAGCCGCTGCTGCGGCCGATGGGGGCCAGGACCGGTCGTTGGAAGGACGAAACTGTCTGCCGCTTATGTGACACTCGCCTCGTGAGGTAGTCTAACGGTTCTAAGCGAAGAAACCATTGCGTGGCAGATAACCCCAATCCCGAAATACCGCAGGGGCCCGTCGCTGCCCCGCAGAACGCGGTTTCTCCAACTGCAGAAGCAGGTAAAACTCCGGAGATCTCAGCGCCTATGCTCGACGTTCACGCGCCTCACGAACCGATTAACACTTGGAAAGGTTTCGCCCTTCATATTGCCACTATCGTCATCGGCCTGTTGATAGCCGTGGGATTGGAACAGACCGTGGAGTACTTTCACCATCGACACCAGGTCCGGGAAGCCCGCGAAGCGCTCGCGGCCGAGCACGAAGAAAACATTCGCCGCTACCACGACAATGTCCATGGCCACCTGCTGCGGCTTGCCAACCAGAACAATGACCAGCGCGTGCTCCGCTACCTGCTGGCCCACCCTGGCGCACCGGAGGACAAGCTTCCCGGCGTCATGACCTTCGGTGAGATCACGCTCGCGGAGCCCGTGGAAGCCGCATGGGCTACCGTCGAACACTCCGGGGTCACATCGCTCCTGCCGCCGGCCGAACTGCGCAATCTCGCCACCGAGTACAAAGATCTCGACCGTGAATCACAGCTCTTCCACGAATCCCTACAACCCTACCTCACCGACTGCGCCGGATATCTCACCCACACCGCCGACATCACATCCACCGCGGTTCAGGAGCAGCAGCAGACGCTCAGCTGCGTCATCACAATGCAGAGCCGCGAATCCGTCTTCGGCGACCAGCTTTCCGTCATCGGTAACCTAAAGGGGTACGGGCCGCCCCTCGGTTGGTGGCAGATGGTCCCGTACTTCCACATGGCCGAGCAGCATGACTTCGCAAAGGAGCACCCTGAAACAAATGCGCCCACGCTTCGGGACCAACAACAGGCGATCTCTGTCCTCCCGGGTTCCCAGGGAAGCGATGTCTCGTTGGACGCCGACTTTCACCGCAACCGGAAGCAATAGCGAAAGAAGGGCCAGGCTCGCACCGATTCGCGAGGCTTACGGGCGCTTGCCTTCCAGAACCGGCTTCTCGGAGGTCTGCCTAATTGGCCGTGTTGTAGACATGGTGGATGTCAGCTGGGCAGCGTTGATCTTCCTGGGGGAGGCTGTCCGTCCAGGCGCGGTAGCTTGGGGTCGATCGCCGCCCACGTTGGTGCCATCGAAGTCCAGATTGTGGATTCGGGCGACACTTTATTCGGGTCGTCGAGAGTGCCTATTCTCACCGCCGTGAGATGTGGCCTCCTTTGCGAGGTGATGAGTACATGGGTTCCACATAAGGGACAGAACCGGCAGTACATGACGTTGCCGCTGTCGGCGATGAACGTGAACTCTCTGAGCTGGCCGTTGACAGTTAACGCCGTCGTGTTGAACAGCGCATTGACGGTGCCACTTCCGCCACCAATCGTCTGGCACATGCGGCACCAACACGCTCGCGCGGTGACCGGTGCCTCAGCGATCCGATAGGCAACTGCCTTGCATAGGCATCCGCCCGTCAGTTCCATAAAAACACGCTCCTTTCTGTAACCCGAGCCGATCTGCCAGGCTGCCCCTTGATCAAGCGATACCGTCGGCTGCCCGGGCCGTTTAGTCTGACTGAGGTGATCTGAAATGTCCGCTCCACGAACGCCCATCGGGCAGTTCCGGTCGCGATTAGCCGGGCAGCTCAATCGATGCTGCCGGCCAAGGCCGGACACGTTCGTGTCCTCACAGGGATGAGTGCGGAGTCCCGGTTCGGGACGGCGCGGTGCCGCCTGGTAACCAGGCCTGGGCGGGTCCTGTCAGCCTAACGGCAGCCCGGACGTTCTAAGTAGCAAGAGGCTTACGCACTCGTTGCGATTTAGGAGACTGCCGAATGAAACGCTTGCTTATGTCCATTATTCCCCTAAGTGCCCTGATACTGGCCGGCTGTGTCGTCGCTCCGGCTCGCGGTTATTACTACGGTCCACGCTTCGTAGCAGTAGCACCAGCTCCGGTGATCGTGGTGCGGCCGTAGCCGCGTCTCAACCGCGCCAGACAGCGGACGATTCGAACGGGGCCAGGTGGATCCTAGCCCTCGGTCTGCTCGGCGGCCGATCGCGGAATCGACGACTTCATGACCGTCCCACGCTCGCGCCGAGGGTGACGAGAAGCTCGTCCAGTTGCTCGAACGTCTCGGCCATCCCACCCTCCATTCCGGCGAGGACAGCGTCGAGGGCTTCCTTCGAGGGATATATATCGTGCATGACCAGCAGCGTCTTGCCGCCCTTTTCCTCGAAGGTCACCGTGGTGACGGCACCGTCGGCACTTTCATCATTAGTCCAGACGAGGCGCGAGTGCGGTGTCACTTCGATGTACCTACCAAAGAACGCCATGGGCTTTGAGCCCTCCTGGCCGAACTCGAAACGATAGCTGCCCCCGACACGAACATCCGCCTTGCAGGAAAGCAGCGTCAGGCCCGTCGATTTCGGGGCCCACCACCGCTTGAGCAGATCGACCTTGGTCCACGCCTCGAACACGATGCGCGCCGGGGCGTTGAAGGTTCGCGTGACGACGATCTCACGCTCGGACTTCCGTTCCACTGTCGTGCAGCTCTTCATGCGGGTAGGGTTAGTCTCTCTTCTTTCGTCCATGGACCTTCTCCTTCCGTTTCAGTTCTTCGACAACTTTGTCCAGCTCGTCGAAGCGTGCGTCCCAGAGCTGGCGGTACCTCTCAATCCATGCCGCCTCTTCCGTAAGTTTGCTCAGGCCGAGCTTGCAGGTCCGCACGCGCCCGACCTTCTCCGTGGTGACGAGCCCCGCCTGCTCCAAGACGCCAACATGCTTCTTCATGCCCGTGAGGGTCATGTGGAATTTCTCGGCAAGGTCAGTGATCGAAGCGTCTGCACGCCCGAGCTGCTCCAGAACGCCGCGTCTGGTGGCGTCCGAGAGCGCGGCGAACGAGGCATCGAAGCGGTCCCTGACATACTGAACCATATGGTTCAGTATGTAACACACAGATTGGCGGCATGCAAGGGGATGCCGTGCGCGTCCAGTATTACTCGCGCCGTGTCATGACACCTGCGGACGAGTTGATTGCCGGCGCCTCCAGGCCGCAGGTGGCATGCCGTATTCGCGACGAAAGGCCCGGATGAACGCAGTATCGGTCTGATAGCCCACATCTTCGGCAATTCGCGCCAAAGGTGCATTGCTGCCGCAGAGCAGATTTGCTGCCAGCAACATTCTCCACTGCGTCAGATACTCCATAGGAGCCCTGCCGACCAGATGCTGGAAGCGCTCGGCGAGCACGGATCTCGATGCGCCCGCCGCACGCGCCAGCGCCTCAAGGGTCCAGGCATGCGCCGGTCGCGTGTGCAGCTGCGTTAGCGCTCCGCCCACGATGCGATCACGCACAGCCGCCAGCCAGCCAGGCCGGTCCGCGCTCTGTTCATTCATGTAGAGCCGTAGCACCTCGATGAACAGCAACTCAGCCAACTTCGCAAGGACACCCGCGCCGCCGGGGCGTGGTGAGCGCGCCTCGGCCAGCGCGTATTGCAATGAAGCCTCGAGCCAGATACCGGCATTGGACCCACGAACGCTCACCTTCAGGAGCGGCGGAAGCCCACTGAGCAGCATCCGCGCCAAACGCGCGTCGCACGCCAGGTACCCGCAAACGAGTCGCGTCGTTCGACCGCCTCCGCCGTAAACCAGCTTGCGAGGTCGGCGCGACAGCACGGTCTCGAGCCGCGCACCCCTGGCAGGTTCTAGCCCTGGTGCAGAACACATGCGATGGGCATGACCCTGTGGAAATACTACAGCGTCACCGGCGTTCAAATGCACCGGTGCCGCGGAGTCGATCTCGACGAAGCACTCGCCCTCAGTGATAAGATGAAAGATAACGACGCGCTCTGCGCTGGGTTCAAGAAACGGAGCCGCATCGTCGGCGTACGGAGATTGGTAACACCACGGCGCGCTAAAACGGCCGTGTATGAAGATGGCGCCGACCAGGCGCACAACCCGCAGTGTTTCCGATAGCGCGTCCATCAACCGTGATCGATGTCGATACGCAAGCTGATTGGAATGTTTGCCTCGACGGCGGCGGAGACCGGTGAGCAGCGGTAGCTATCCTCAATCATAGCCTGAAGAACCTCCTCGGCGACCTTCGGCGAAGCGATACGAACCCGCAACTGCACATCACGCGGTGCTGGCTGGATTCGTTCGCCAGCGCCGTCGGTCATGCCGAGAAGACCGCGCGCATCCGACCTGCTGTCAGCGATAACTTCAAGCCGTGTGATGACGATATTTCGCGCGGCAGCCTCCATGGCAATGCGGGTGGCAAGGCACGATGCCAAAGCAGCTCTGAGTAGCCAACCCGGGGTAACCTCATTGCCCTCGCCGCCCAGCTCGCTCGGCATATCGGTCGCAATGTTCGTGCCATTTTCGTGCCGGGAAACCACCCGCATGCCCTGCTCCCAGCGCGCGATTGCGGTCTCATCCGTATGCATTGCGGCTTCTGGGCGGCGAGCCAAGACCAAACGCACCCGCTGCAGTGCGTTCGCGATGATCGCTGCTCTCATTGGCCCCTCGACTATCCCGGAACTGCCTCGATATTGAGCTTGACAGCGGTCGGTGCCAAGCCCCGGACGGTCGATATAACGGCTCGGCCGGACGCTCGGTCAGGAGATCCGGACGTTGCGGCAGCTTCCGTGTGCACGTAGACAACTTCCGGACGAATTGTCAGCGTCTCTCGACTCTCTGCTAGGACGCAACTGCCCTGGCAGCGTCTTATTGGCGCCGGGCGCGTCGGGTGACACGTCACACACACTGCGAACCACAAACGCTGCGACACGAAGGAGATCTGCATGCCACTCATCAACGTCAAGGTCATCGAAGGTGTTTTTTCCGCCGAGCAGAAGACCCAGATTATCCGCAACCTCACCAACGCGATGGTCGATATCGAAGGTGAAGCGATGCGGTCCGTCACCTGGACGGTAGTAGAGGAGGTCAAGAGCGGCAGCTGGGGAATCGCCGGTAAGCCACTGACCACGGCGGACGTCCAGGCCCTGGCGGCTGCACGCCCGCTCAAGACCGCTTAGGCGTGGAACCGCGGCTGCAGCGCCGGGTACAGCGGTACGGCTGGGACCTCGCTGCGGCCGACTATGAGTCGCTTTGGCGGACTCAACTGGCCCCGGCGCAGACGGAGGTTATGGCCTGCGCCGGGCTGGCCCCGGGAGAGCAGGTCGTGGACGTGGCCTGTGGCACGGGCACAAACGCCATCGAGGTTGCCTGCAGTGTGCGGCCCCAGGGTAATGTCGTCGGTGTTGATTTGTCGGCCCGCATGGTGGAGATCGCGCGCGCGCGCGCCCAACAGGAGCATTGCACCAATGCGCGCTTCGAACGCATGGACGCTGAGCAACTCGATCTACCCGACGATAGTTTCGATGCTGCCCTGTGCGTGCTCGGGCTCATGTACGTGCCGCATCCCGAGAGAGCCCTCAGCGAGATGCGCCGGGTCTTGCATTCGAATGGCCGGATTGTCTTAGCCGTTTGGGGAGAGCGAGCTCAATGCGGGTGGGCGGAATTGTTTCCAATTGTCGATGCTGAGGTCGCAAGCGAAGTGTGTCCACTATTCTTTCGCTTGGGACAGGCGAACGCACTTGCTGAGCTTTGTGTTGCAGCCGGGTTCAAGGTCACCAGACAGTCCCGAATCACAACGGCTCTGAGCTATCACGATGACGATGAGGCCTGCGACGCGGCATTCATTGGCGGCCCGGTTGCTCTCGCGTGGTCGCGTCTCGACATTTGCGCTCGCAGAAGGGTGCGTGCCCGTTACCTCGAGTCGATTACACCGTGGCGCCAGGGTCGTTGCGTTCGGATTCCGGCGCAGTTTGTCGTTGTCGCCGCGTCGTTGAGTTCTTGAGCTCACGCTGTCATTAGTGCGAGCAGCAGCTTTCGGGCCTCGCTGATTTCCGCATCGGTTACTTCGTGCCGCCGGGCCGGATACACGGGTTGATGCACCTCAGCACCAAGTCCACGAAACACGGCCGCGGTCTGCTGCGTGCGCGCCAGCGGCACCCACGGATCGGAATCGCTGTTCGTGAGCAATACCGGGGTACCTGCGAGCCCTGGCCCGACTGTTTCCCAGCGCTGGTTCTCTGGCCCAATGAGACCGCCGGTGAAGGACACCACGGTGCCCCAGCGCACTTGGTGGCGGTAGGCGTACTCACACACCACACAGGCTCCCTGGGAGAATCCCACCAGCGCAATTTGATGGCGAGGAATACCTCGACTTTCTGCCTCTGCGACCAGGCTCTCAATCCGCTCGAGTGAATGATCCACATCAGGCTGATTCGAGTCGATCGGCTCCATGAATCGGCCGGGGTACCAGGTATTGCCTTCTGCGCCCAGGGCAACGCAATTCAGAGACGGTAATGACAGTCGGGTGACGATCTCGAGCGCGAATTGCACCGGCTGCGCCCGCCCAGGAAGCACAATGGCCAGTGGCTCACCTCGGGTTGGCCATGCGCCTCGCCAAACTGGCTGAACGCTCATGTGACGGTTCAGCCCCACATGCTGTTCCGCACGTCAGTAGTTAAGGTGCTCGATCTTGTCGAGCAATTCCTGGCGCCGATTGGCGAAGAACGGCGGAATCTGCATGGCGGTACCAAGCGCTTCGTAGGTCTCGTCGACCAAAAAGCCCTCTGGCTTGGACACGGTTGCCTCGAAGAGCGCTCCACCAGGGGTACGTACGTAGATGGAATCGAAGTAACCGCGGTCCTTCATCTCCGAGACGTCCGTGAAGCCGAGCCCTTCCAGGTGAAACTTAACCTTGGTCTGCACTTCGTGGTTATCGACCTCGAAGGCAACGTGGTGGGGCACCCCTTCCCCGTAGGCCCAGCTGCCCTGAGGAACGTCCGGCTCGACCCGAAAATCAACGATCGTACCGCTGCCGCCTTGTCCCACTTCATAGCGGATGAAGGGGCCATCGGCGGCTCGTTTCTTTCCATTCCAGCCTGTTTGCATAAACTCATCCGAGTTCGATGCATCCCGAATCGAGACGGCGACGCCGTGAGTGCCCCGGATCCCGTGCTCTGCTGGCACTGCGCCGTTGGAATATGGCACGCGGGAGTCCTGTCGGGCTCCGATCAGTTCGTACTCAATACCGCAGGGATGATTGAAGGCCAGCAGACGCTCGCCGAAGCGTTCACGGGTGGCTACATTGAAACCGCGCCCGCCGAGATGCTTCTCCCAGAAACCCAGCGATTCAGGGGCTACCGACAGGCAGACGGTGCAGATCTGCCCGCTGCCTTTGCGCGCCTTACGCCCGGAGTGGCGCATCGGGAAGCAGGTGATCAGTCGGCTTACGTCGCCGGTATCGTTGCCGTAGTACAGGTGCAGGATGGGCTCGTCGCCATCGTAGAGCGCCGTCTTTTTCACGCTCTTGAGTCCCAGGACCTTCGTGTGAAAGTCATAGTCTTCCTGCGCCCCTCCGACGCTGAGCGTCAAATGATGGTGACGGTTGATGTGTGTATTCATGCTCATGGGCAGTCCCCCTGGCCGGCTCGTGTCACGAGCGTTGTAACCGATCCACGCGTGTCCTGCAAAGATCGGGATAATGGTGGATCGTGCCGCGTCTAATTGAGATATTTATACAAATGAGCGTCAGCGTTTGGCGCGTATCTTGGGCGCCTGTATGACGTCACGATTGCCATCCTCTAAACCATCCCTGAGCTTCTCGGAGGGCCTGGCGCTGCGTACCGGTGCCGCCGCCGACATCCTGGCTCCCAACCTGCGGCTGCTGTTTGTCGCAATCAATCCCTCTCCGCTTTCCGCGGCCACCCTACGACCATTCTCGAGCCCAACCAATGCCTTCTGGAGATTACTGTTCGCCAGCGGCTTGACTCCGGTTCTGATCACCCCAGATCAATCACGGATGCTTCTGGAGTTCGGTTGCGGGCTAATCAGCCTGGCCGAAAGAGCGACGCGTTTGGCGTCAGAGGTCTTCAACCATGAACGCAAAGACGGTGCCGTGCGGGTTCGCGAGATCATCCGCAGGGTAAAGCCGGAGGTGGTGGCACTGCTGGGGCCAACGATCGCTCCCCTTTTCCTGGATTCCCATGAGCGCACTGGAGTGGGCTGGAAGGCGACCCGTCTGGAAGCGTCCGAGGTTTTCGTGCTGCCGAACCCCAGCGGTCGTAACCGTGCCTACCCCGGCTTTCAGCATAAGCTGATCTGGTATCAGGAGCTTGCGGCCCGCTGGAAGTAGATACGAACGGAGTCATCGCTACGGCCCGCAAGTCGCCATAGCGACCGTGCTGAAGAAGACAATGTCCGCGTTTCCATAAGTATCCGTGATAAGCACGAAGTTCCCTGGCTGCTGCCCGGGAGGCACGTTGCACAAAGCGGTGGCATCACTGGTTCCGATTTGCGTGATATTCAACGTCGTTACCGGTCCGGCATCGCCGTTAGGGGCTCCCCAGGTCAACTCGTGCGACAGCGGTATACTCGCCTCATCGTTCGATTTAACACAACTTGCTCCATGATCAACACTGGGTTGCGTTTGGCAGTTGACGATTGTTGCGGTCAGCGGTGTGGCGAAACCGGAATTGATTCTTAGCGTTATATAAATTGGGGTATCGTACGTTACTCCACCCACAACTGAAGTACACGCGGCAATTCCCAGGCAGGTACTGGGAACTCCGCTGCTCCAGCCACCTGGGGATCCGTCGAAATTCGGGTTGGAACCGCATGTCATACCAACCGACTGCCCAGGTTCGGAGGTGCCGACCTGGGTCGCACAAATCTCGACCGCGTTGTTAGATGAAGGTGGCGCAGGAATCAGCGACATCGTGCCGCCACCGCTTGATGAGCTCGTTGACGAGCTCGCACCCGAACTCGAACTGGAGCTCGACGCGCCACTGCTGGAAGAAGATGACGAGCTACCAGAGCTGGACGAGGAGCTGGTGGATCCACCGGAGGATGTAGAACTGCTCGAGGAACCAGAGCTGCTGGAGCTTCCAGATGAGGACGACCCGGAGCTGCTGGCTGGGGCACTACCGCTGCCCGACCCGCCACCGCATCCGGCCAGAACGGCCGCGAGGAGCAAGGCTCCAGCCAGCGACGCATTGGAAGGATTGCCGCATGCTGGTCGGACCGGAGGAACGCTCTTCCAGGTGCTGAGCGCGATCCTTGAGAGTTCTCGCAACACTAATGTCCGTCGCGAACGACTATTATAGGTCGCTGGACGCAACATCCCGTTATCCGATTGGACTTTGCCGGCGGTTTGGCTCAATGGGACACGACCATGATCCAATCGCGTGTCACACGCCGAGCCGGAATGCGCCGCAGGCGGGATTTGACGGGTTCTCAGTACGAGCATTTTCTTCTTTGCATCCCTGTGGTGATCTCAAATCCAGGTTGGCACCGTACTCAGCGCACTTCTCGCCAACAACCCCCCAAAATGGGGGAAGGCGCTGAGAGGTTGTGTTTGCTACCTAAGGGCTACAATCAGTTTCACCCCGCTCACCGGAGAGCTAAGTGAAGATCCTCATCATCGATGACCACGCCCTGTTTCGCGCGGGACTGCGGATGCTGCTTTCAACGATTGGTCGCAATGTTCTGTGCGTCGAAGCCGGCAACATTGCCGATGCGCTGACGCTCATCGCACAGCACCCCGATCTGCAGCTTTGCCTGCTGGATCTGACACTGGAGAATGAACATGGGCTGGGAGCGATAAAGAGGATCAAGGAGGCCGCGCCTCAAGTTGCCGTGGTCGTGGTCTCAGGCAGCGACGACAGCGACACCATCAGCAGCTGTATCGATGCCGGTGCGATGAGTTTCATTCCCAAGAGCGCGACCCCCGAGGTGCTGAAGCAGGCGCTACAGCACATTCTTAAGGGCGCGGTGTACCTGCCGGACCGGATCGTCAGCGCGATGGAGAATCGGTCTGCGCAGGCACAGTTGACGCCCCGGCAGCTGCAAGTACTGCAAGCCTTGAGCCGCGGTCTTCCGAATAAGCTGATTGCGCACGAGTTGGATTTGTCGGAGCACACGATCAAAGATCACGTCGCGGCCGTGTTTGCGGTACTGGGGGTGCGAAATCGTACCGAAGCGGTGATCAGGGCCAGTCAGCTGCGGTTGCAGGAGTGCTCAGCAACGGTGCGCGGATGATCTTCGTCGAAAAGGGCTCAGGACAGCCTTCCGAGACTGATCGCGAGATGTTGATTGAGCTGCTCGGGCTGCACTCGAAGGCGATGCTGCGCATGCCGTGGGTGCAAGCCGCGTTGGTGCTTGGTATCGGCCTGTTTATCTATCTCCACGTGAGACTGGTTCTCGTACTCGGCTGGGGCGTGCTGTGCATCGGCGTCGAGATACTGCGGGCGCGCTATGCCGCCGGCGTTCTGCGACACGGCAACGAGATTGATCCAAAGCGAATTCATGCTGCCTTCGTCGCGCTCGCCGCGTTGGCGGGCGCCGCGATCGCCGTCGGTGCCGTTATGTTCCTGCCGCGGATACCAATCTGGGACCAGGCCTTATTCGGCGCCACGCTGTTGGCCATTCCGTCGGCGGGGGTAGCGGTGTCGCATTCTTCGCGCTACATCGTGGGAGCCTACGCGACCTCCATTTTGGTTCCCGCATCAACTGCCTGGTGTCTGATCTATCCAAGCCAGGCGCTGGGAGCGGCTGTGCTGATAGGCGTGATGTTGGTAGTGTTGGTCCTGGTTGCAGCCGATGGCGAAAAGCTGCTGTTACGATCGGTGAGCATCCGACATGACCGAGACCGCCTGGTGCGCGACCTCGAGCAAAAGAACGCCGAAGTTCAATCTGCGATGGCGCAGGCTGCGCAATCCGCCCAGGCGCGCTCCAGAGTGCTCGCCGCTGCGAGCCATGATTTGCGCCAGCCGCTGCAAGCCTTGTCGGTCTACAGTGCCGTGCTCGGATCCAAACCGGCACCCGAGCTCCTGGACGAGGTCAGCGGGAACATCGATCAGATCGTGCGTGCGCTGGGCAATCTGCTAAACGGTCTGCTCGATCTCTCACGCCTGTCTGCCGGGTACTACATGCCCGAACATCGCAACCTGTCCCTGGAGATTCTGGTCGCCGGGGTATGCACGGAATACCAGCAGACCGCGGCGCAGAAGGGTTTGTCGCTGACCCTCGAACTCACGCCAATTCGAGTGCTGGGGGATCCTATCGCCATTGAACGCATTGCACGCAATCTGATCGACAATGCGATCAAGTACACCGAGCATGGCGAGGTGCGCGTAACGACGCATCGTGAACTCCTGGGCAGTGTGCCGCTGGCGGTCCTGAGCGTAGCCGATACCGGCAAAGGTATCCCGGCCTCCGAGCGAGGCCGAATTTTCGAGGAGTTCTATCAGCTGAACAATCCCGGTCGCGATCGCAGTAAAGGGGTCGGTCTGGGCTTGGCGATCGTGCAGCGGCTGTGTGAGCTCGTCGGCGCCAAGATCAGCGTCGAATCAGTGATCGGTCAGGGCAGCCGCTTTCGCGTGAGCATGCCGGCCATTCTCGGCGAGGCGGCGTTGCCGGCGCCCGTGCCGCCCAGGTCGGTAGATGCCTCTCTTCGCGCAAAGCACGTGTACGTTGTCGACGATGAGCTCGATATCCTGAACAGCATGCGCATTCTGCTTGGAGTCTGGGGAATACGCGTTCAGACCGCAGATTCCTCCAGCAATGCTTATCGGATGTTCGAGAACCACGGTCCACCGGATCTGCTGATCATTGATCTTCGACTGGGTGAAGACGAGCACGGTGCGCGACTGGCCGATCGCCTGCAGCAAATCCATGGACAGTTCCCGGTTCTCATCATCACCGGTGAAACGTCCTCCGAAGCGCTGCGACAGGCCAACGAGCGCAGTTACACACTGCTGCAGAAGCCCATCGCTCCGGAAGTTTTGCGCCGAGCGATTGTCGCGGCAACAGCCATCTCCCGCGTCGAGACACTGTAACGCACGGTCTCAGGCCGGTATGAACGCGGCGTACGACCAAGACCAGCAAGACTGGACAGGTTGCGCGGGGAGCGGCGCTAGCGCCGCGCGACAGCGTGGGCGTGGCCGTGGGCAATTGCAGAGCGGGCAGGTCAGCGCACAGGCGTGTGTTGTTTGGTAGAGGTCTTCTGCTCCTGATCATGCCGTCCCAGCTGAGAAAAGCTCGGGCGTCTCCCGCACGCCTGCGTCCTCCTCTTCCGCCGAGGAAGACTTCACCTTCTGCTCGCGACTGTATGTGCCAATCAGATAGCCGCCCGCCAAGGCGCGCGCTGTGACCGCTTCAAAGATCTCCTGGCGACCGGGCACTTCGGAGAAAAGCTCCCCACCGCGGAGAGCGAAAATCTGAAACACGTAGCGATGCTCACCGTGCCCGGGCGGTGGATCTGGCGGCAGCCATGAACGCTGCAGGAATGAATTGCGGCCGACCTGGAGCGCCCAGCCTTCATGGTCAGGACTACTGATAGCGCCCTCTTGAAGTCCCGCATCATCGACGCCCATGTTGACCACGATTGCATGCACGAGCGGGTGGGGTGTCGGTGAATCGGCGTCTTCGGCGATCAATAGGATCGAGGCGGTCATTGGCGGGACTCCGCGCCATCGCAACGGGGGCGAATACCCGAGACCGTCCGCCGTGTACTGAATCGGAATGGGACCTCCAGGCCTAAAGGCTGCGCTTTCCACCTCGATGCTGGGCAATTGCGGCCGGCCCAGGCGGTAGAACACGGTATTCTCGATGCCGGCGCGCTGGGCGCGGAGACTATCTCCTATGGTCGCGGGCAAGTTTTCTAACATGTATCACCCATTCCTTCTGCGGATCAGGACTATTCTTGTGACACATAGAGGCTCAACGTGTAATTCGTGTTGGCCCTATAAGCAGGTAAGAAATGTCCCTGGGGAGTGTGTGCCCGGTTAGGACCGAGTTGGAATGGTGGCCAGGGGTGGAATTGAACCACCGACACGCGGATTTTCAGTCTGATAATGGTGGGTCTAGGGGTTTACTAATCAGTCACTTACAGCGCTTGCCAACCCTCACCCCAGGCTCACCACGGCACAATTACGGCACACCCAATCCGAGTTCGACACGTTCCTGGCACAGCAACGCCTCACGGCTTCTTCGCCACGACTTTGCCGTCTTCCCAGACGTAAAGTGGCGTGCCATACATGCGCGCGGTTTTGCGTGCATCCTTCGCCGCACGACGCAAGGCGCCTCCGACACCCGCAGCAAAGCTCCGGGACCGAGCTGTCTTCGTTCGCGTCTTTGCCTTCACAAATTCTTCTCCAGGAGTTGCGGCCTAGGACCTGAGTTGTCGTACACAGCCCAGCTATCAGCCAGAGGCCGATATAATCGCTCAAAGTTCACCCGACTTCTTGCGAACCTTCGAACGACGTCACGCCGCGGCACATCGTGGCCGCCCTGCCGGACGCGGGCCGCAATCCGCCGCAGCGCAAGTTGGGTGGTCTGCAGCCGCAGATACACGATCTCGACGCGGTAACCGGCACGTTTCCAGACTCGAAGTCGCCGCAGGTAGCTCAAACCACTAAGGGTCGTCTCGAACGCGAAATCTGATCTGTCCGCCGCCAGCCGATCGATCTCCCGTAACACCATCCGGGCGGCCGCAATTGCCGCCAGTGCGCTTTGGCATCTCGGAGTTCGAAGTGCGACTACGCCGCTAGTTTCAGTTTTGGTTTGAGTCCAGCACGCGCGGCCAAGCGTACCAGTAGGTCCATGCTGAATCGGTCAATCTTGCGTCGCTTCAAATCCGACACGCGCGCCTGCGTAACACCCAGAACCTTGGCGGCCTCGGCTGGCGTCATGCGGCTCTTTTCCAGCCAGTGCTCCAGACCAATTAACAGCTGCGCGCGCATTTCCATCTCGGCCGCCTTCTCCGGCGGGAAAAGATCGTAAAAGACACTGCACCGTGCCGGTGTCATGTGACGGGGCCCATGTTCACTGTCGGTAACCTTCTTGACTCTCATAACTTCACTTTGCAATCGATCTAAACCCCACGATCGCTACGCCACTTTCTGCAGGTTCACCGTTTGCGCCTTGAGGCTGACTTTGAGGCATTTCCTAATCGCGTCAAAAATTGCCGCCAGGTTATCCATGCTTGGATTGCCTTTGGACGACAGCATCCTATGAAGGCTCTTACTCGGCGTTGCGGTCGCCTTGGAGAGCCGTTCAAACCCAAGCGTCGCGTTCACGAGATCGCGCAGAACGAGACGAGCCGTCACTGGTTCTCCACTCAGAAACAGCGTTGCCGCCTCGTCAAGCAGCGCTTTCGCGAACGCCGGATCACGCTCGACTCGAGCAACAACAGTCTTCTTGAAATCGCGCGTGAGCGCCATGGTCATTACCTCTTTCGCTTCTTGGCATTGCCGCCAACTCGTGGAGCCATCTTTCGAGCCTTGTATTCGGCGTGCAAGGCCTTCGCTCGAACGATATCTGCTTGCTGCCGGCGCTTGGTTCCACCACCGAACAAGACGATCAGCGATTCGCCATCCTTCGCCAGATAGATCCGGTAACCCGGACCCCAGTCGATGACGTATTCACCTATGCCCGCAAACCACTTCACGTTCGACGTGTTCCCGAGTTCCATGCGCAGCTTTGCGGTGGTTACTTTCGCCGCCGCTTGCGCGTCGAGGCTGTCGAACCAACCCGCGTATGGACTTGACCCGTCCGGGCGAACGTACTCTTCCACCCGGATTTTCATCGGCTTATAGTAACGTTTAGGTTACTATATAGCAAGCACAATCGACACCCGCCCTCGCATTGCGAGTTCGCGACACGTCACTCGACCCTCCAGCCGATCGGACCCAAGTTGCCACATGCGGCGCTTGCGAGTGTTCATCGAGTGGGCTGCAGGTCTCGAACGCGGGCATCGCGAACGCGTTGCTGCAGCTCCTGGGCGATCTGTTCCCGCTCGGTTTTCGCAGGCGGCATCCGCTCGACAAATCGTCGAACGTCGTTCGCAAGATCGTGGTGCCCGTCCATGGAAAGTCGGTTGGCAACAGCGCGCCAACCGTTCTCGACTTGGCGACGCGTTTCCACAAGTTTGCGCTTACCGGGTTCGACGCGGGTGTTGCCCGTGAGCAGGTCGGCCGCGACAGCCTCGGCATGTGCCCGCTGGTATGTGGAGTCGCCGCGCTCGGTTGCGCGATAGATGCCGTCCTTCTTAGCCTTCCTGGTTTCACCACGCACTGCGCGTTCGGTGGCGTTGGCTTCAATGCCGAGCAGCCTCAGGTTTCGGGCGAACTCCGATCGCCAGTGCCGGAGCGTCGCCTCTTAATGTTGAGTCGCACCCCCTGTTCGCTGACAGCCTTCACGACCAGGTGTACGTGCGGATGCGGCTCGTCCGTGTGCAGCACCAGCGCGTAGCGGTGCTTCAGCGCAAACTCCTCGCGGGCGAAATTGTGCGCCGCCTCCAGGACCCTCTTGGCCGGCGTCCCGGGTGGCATCGACAGCATGATCTTGTGCACGAGCTTGGCCGACCCCTGCCTCGTCGAGGCTAGTCCCACGCCCCGTCGATCGCTTTCCAGGTCGAGATCCCAGTCCTCCACGAGTTGCTCGCCTGCATCCCGCCCCTGCAGTCGATCGCTCTCGTCAGTCTCAAGTTCGAATTCTCCTTTGCGGCCGATGTAATCGAGGTGCTTGCGAACCGCTTCGGAGGTCTGGGCGCCTTTGGGCAGTACCTTGACCATCACTTCGGGGGTGCGCCGTACGGTTCTGGCGATCTGCTCGACCTCGGCGGGAGCCAGGCGATCCCATCTGCCCGGACCCGGCCGCGCGCGGCTGAAGAGGTCGAACAACGGCTTCCTAGTCGGCATGGCCGCGCTCCCATGAGCTCAGGTTAGCGGTTATCAGGCCTTTCACGTGGTCGCGTAGGGCCTCGCAGATGCGGAGCATGGCCACCAGGTCGTGGCGTCCGGGACCTGCCACGCGGTCACCCTGGTTGGCCGCCCGCGCAATCTGGTTGAGATTGCGGCCCATGCTCCCGAGCTCGGAAATCGACTGCTTGAGCGCTCGCAGCTCCTCCTTTGGCAACGGCGCCAACGATCGCAGGTGGGCACGCGTCAGGACGGAGAGGTAGGTCGCCGGTGCCATATTGCGCGCCGCAGCGCGCGCCCGAAACAGACTCTCGTCATCAGCGCGCAGCCGCACAGTCAGGCGCGTTGAGCGGATGGCCTCGGGCGCCGCACTGGTGCTGGCATCGTATGAGGCCGGATCCTTCGAGCGCAGCATTAGATCTACCAAACGCCTGAGCAGCGCCGATTCTGACAATCCCTGGTGACTCGCGACCGCAGCAAAACGCTCTTTCGTGTCGCGAGTGACCCAAGTCTTGAGTTGTGTGCCGTCGCTCATCATGAGCGACGTTGTACCAAAGAGCAGCCGCCAGGCAATCCTGCATATCACTCAAAATGCAGCGAAACTACACCAAACGAAATCGCGCTGGCGGCGTGTGGAGATAGCCGTGCCACCAGCTAGCCCGAATCCTGCGTCGCAGTTTGGTCGGGTCAAAGGCAGTCACCGTTCGTACAAGCCACAGCGACGTGAATAAGAAGGAGGGCAATTGCCATGACCGTGAGGTACAGGAGTGGCATGAGTACTCGGGCTACTCGCTGATACAAATGCGCGCGTGCGATGCACGCAACGCCGCATAGCAACGAAACGGCAAACGCAACCCACCACTTCCATTCTCTGTCGCCGAGGAAAGGCAGGTTGCCCGCTCTCAACGATAGGTGGTACTCGACGCCGACGAATGTCGCAAATAAAACGGGGATGCCGATCCATGAGATCAGGTACAGAGACCAAGCGGGTCGTATCCGCATCATGGTATTTCTGAGAGCATATGCGAGCGGATGGCAATTGTGCACCCGGAAGCTGCCCCGCACGACCGGCAGCACTGGGTCAATCAGGCCCATTCGGGAGCAATCCCCATATTAAGTGCGGCGGCGCCGGCCGGAGCCGTTCCAGCCGGGCGCCCTCCGGTCCGCGTCCTAGACCTCGGTCTGTACGCGTCGTCGACCTCGATCCCCAGATACCGCACGGTGCTTTCCAGCTTGGTGTGTCCCAACAGCAGCTGCACGGCCCGCAGGTTCTTCGTCCGCCGGTAAATCAGCGATGCCTTCGTTCGGCGCATAGTGTGGGTTCCGTACGCGCCCGCGTCCAAGCCGATTGCGGTAACCCAAGCTTCGACGATTCGGGCGTATTGTCGAGTTGACAGATGCGGGGAGAGGCGCAGCCGACTAGGGAACAAATAATCCTCGCTCCTGAGGCCAGCGTGTCGAATCCAAGCGAGGACCGAATTGCGGGTCGGCTCGGTGATCTCAAACTGCACCGGTCGCTGGGTTTTCTGTTGCATGACAATCGCGCGCGCGGCAATCCGCTCCCCGTGCGAGACATCGCGGACACGCAGCTGCACGAGATCGCAGCCGCGTAACTTGCTGTCGAGCGCCATGTTGAACAGCGCGAGTTCGCGCTTGCGATCGCCAAGTTCGAGGCGAACCCGAATCGCCCAAATGTCCCTGAGTTTGAGCGGTGCCTTCTGCCCGACCAGCTTGCCCTTGTTCCAGGGATCGCGGCGGCCACATACAACGGGGGATGCCAGCATTTTGAACTCCTACGATTTGAAGG
>Ga0302324_100001958_pt1 | contig 48788 bp, 47 predicted proteins | sample Palsa_T0_1_FD_201949 | JGI IMG/M metagenome (GOLD analysis project Ga0302324, IMG submission 201949) | Peat permafrost microbial communities from Stordalen Mire near Abisko, Sweden - Palsa_T0_1 | ecosystem: Environmental > Terrestrial > Soil > Palsa > Peat permafrost | place: Sweden: Abisko...
AGCCGGAGTATCGAACTCATGAGCTCGCCCGGATCGGCCTCAATTTCAAGAAACCGGACGGCGGTTGTCTGGGATGCCCAAGCACGCTGCTGCTGTTCTGCGTTATTGATGCCCTCAGCAACCATCTGGGTTTTCCCTCGGTGAATCGTGTCAGCCGTGGACCGAAAGCCCGTGCTCTATGTCAAGTTTTATTGTATTAAAACTTGACATATCCATTTCAAACCTCTATATTTGGGAGCATGACCCTTCGCCCGCCGCAAGCCAACCCACGCCCTATCACCGGACTGGTCCGCCAGCGCATCGAACGCAGCGGTGAACGGCTGTGGCGTCTCGAAGACTTCCGGGATCTTCCCTTCGCCGCCGTGGCACAGGCCTTATCACGCATGACCCGCCAAGGGGCACTCGAACGCTTGAGCAAAGGGGTCTACTACCATACCCGCGAGACTGCCTTTGGCAAGAGCCGACCGAACCCCGCCGCAATCCAGAAGCTCGCCGCGCACGGCAAGACTGTCTTTCCGTCAGGCCTTGCCGCGGCCAACCTCCTGGGATTCACCACACAGACCGCCAGGCAGGGTGAGGTTGCAACCAGCGCCTTGAGCCTGCCCCGCAAACTGATTGGCAGCGACACGGTGATCCACACGCGCAGGCCGGAAGCCTGGGCAAGTCTTTCCGAGACCGATGCGGCCCTGCTCGACTTCCTGCGAAGCGGAGGCGCGACGAGCGAGCTGTCGCCGGAAGAAACCGTCCGCAGAACCCTGAAGCTGCTGTCTGACCAAGGCTGCTTTGAGCGTCTGCTCAAAGTCGCCGACTCCGAGCCTCCGCGCGTGCGGGCGATCCTCGGCGCCACGGGTGAGCAGCTCGGAAAAACATCCCCTGCCCTTCAGCGCTTGCGGGCTTCCTTGAATCCGTTCTCCCGATTCGACTTTGGACTACTCGCCGGATTGCGGCAGGCGCGTCACTGGCAAGCCAAGGAGCGCCGCCGTGAAACTGTTTGAGCATCGCGACTTCGAGCAGGCGATACTGCGGGCGGCAGAGCACTTTCGCGCCCGAGGATTGCGCGCGGCCGTTATCGAGAAGGACTATTACGTCACCGAAGCGCTGCGAATTATCGCCGCTGGCGCCGGCGACAAGGTCATTTTCAAAGGCGGAACCAGTCTGGCGAAAGGCTGGAACCTGATCCAGCGGTTTTCCGAAGACATCGACATCTTCCTTGACCCACTCGTTTTTCGGCCACCGCTGGGAAGGCGAGCCATTGATCGCGAGCTTAAAAAACTCCGTGACAGCGTTGCCGCCCACACTGCCCTGACATTTGTTGAAACTGAGAGCCAAACCATAGGCGGATTCGGGCGCACCGACCGATTCTCCTACACGCAAGGCTTCGGCGGTCCCGGCGAAGTCGCACCCCGCGTGCTGCTTGAAGCGGGGACCGCCAGCGGTCGCGAACCCACCGCCTCCGTCGAGCTGCGGTCCTACCTCAGTCAGTACCTGCGGGACAACGCACTGTCACTGGGCGCAGAGGACGAAGGATCGTTTCCAATGCGCCTGCTACACTTCCGCCGTACCTTCGTCGAAAAGATGTTTGCCATTCACGGCAAGGTGGAGTTGCTCAAGCGCGACGGACAAGCCCTCGGCACCTACGCAAGGCACTACTACGACCTGTTTCAACTGGCGGCGCAAGCGGAAGTTTTCGCCATGCTGAAGTCCGCCGAGTACGCGACTATCAAGGCGGATTACGACCAGATAAGCCGCGCGTATTTTCCCAGGAGCTATTTTCATCCTGACGGCATGCGCTTTGCCAACAGCGATGCGCAGTTTCCAAGTCCTGACCTGGCCGCGATCATCGCTGCCGGGTATGACGCGCAATGCCGAATGCTTTGCTATGGCCCATATCCCACTTGGGCCGAGGTACAGGCCCGGTTTCTTGAGCTGCGAGAACTGCTCTAAGCCACTTTTGTAGCGGTTTCGAAAACAGTACATCTCGCCTGGACATAATTCCGAATCCCGTCGTGGTCGCCCCGTAACCTCGACTCGCGCCAAAGCCGAGCCATTGGCCCGTGCCGCCGCAAGACCCTTCGAGTTCGCGCCATGCCGCTTCGGCGCATGAGCGATGGCCTTTGATTCTATCGCTCATAATATTGACATTTGTGATTGATAGCAGGGCGGCGAATCGCTCGTTCGAAGATTGGTCTACGGCCCGCGTTCTTTCAGGTGACATTCTACCGGCTTCGTGGGAGGTGGATAGCGGCTGGCAGTGGGCCATCATGAGCTCGGCAAGCCGCGCATCGGCCAGGGGTGGTTGCGCGGTTGGACATCGTCAATGGCGCCGCGGCCGCGAGGAGGGGGGCGGCCGCAACGTCTTCCTCCGAAGCAGTTAGATGGTATGATTGGTGTTCGCCAAGACGGCGAAATTGGAAATCCAAAATCACTTCCCTTCGACCCCCCCGGTGCTGGGAGAGGCTACGGCGCAAGCAAACGCGACACCGCCTTCCAGCACGCGCCACGCGCCTACCCGAGCTCCCGCCCCCGGCGGGAGAGGATGATCTTGGAATTTGACGGCAAGAAAAAGGAGAAACAATGAAGATCGTTTGGAGAGTATTCGCGGCGGCCGCGCTGGCGGGCGCAGGAGTGTACGCGCAGACTTATACCGTATTCACCGTAAACGGAAACCCGACCAGCGCCGCGGCCATCAACACCGCGGGCACTGTGACCGGGCTTTATGACGAGGCTACCGTACCCAACGGCCCGCTGGTCGCGCACGGCTACGTGAGGACATCGGACGGGACAATCACGACTTTCGATCCAACCGGCAGCACGGGCACGCACCCCACCAGCATCAACGATAACGGCGCCATCACCGGGTATTTCACGGTCGGTGCAGCCCAATCCCAGGCTTATGGCTTTGTTCGCGACGCCGCGGGAACCATCGTGAGATTTGCTCCGCCGGGTGTTACTGCAACTTATCCGTACAGTATCAACGATAGCGGAGTAATCGCCGGTAGCTGTGAGTGCGCGGGAGGCAGCTTCAAACGAGGCCCGAAGGGGGGCATCGCGCTCATCAGCGTGGAGGGCTACATCATGTTTGCCTACGCCATCAACGCCGAAGATGAAATCGTGGGATATCTCGAGTCCACCACCAACTCAGCCTATATCGGATTCGCACTCAGCCCAAAGGGCAAGGGCACCACCATCCCGAGCACCGTCGAGGTCGCCGCGATCAACGCGACGGGCGTAATCACCGGCCAGCTCTCGGGGTCGGCCGGTTTCGTGCTGGAACCTAAAGAAGCGCTCGTGTCGTTTGCTCCGCCAGGCAGCACCTACACGGCTCCGGCCTCTATCAATTCGGCAGGCACGGTGGCCGGAACCTTCCTCGACTCCGGCCAATATTCCCACGGCTTCACGCGAGATTCCGCCGGCAACATCACCGTGTTCGACTCGCCCACTCTCGGCCTGCCGTATACATATATATCGGGAATCAACAGCGCCGGCGTGATGTGCGGAAGTTCGGACGAGGGCGCATTCATTCTGACCCCCTAATATCGAAATGGCGAGCTGGGCCAATCCGGGGCCCCTTCCTGTTGCGCTCCCAGGCGCCGAGCGCCGCAAGGCCCGCCAGGTAAGCGTTCCGATTTCGAGCTTGGGTTGGCGAAACGCACCCTGGCGCGAGTGCTGAAGCCGGCGCCAACTGAGAGATAAACTGGGTGAGGTGCGGTCCCTTCTCCACTCCGACGTCCGTAGCCACGCCGCGGACCTGGCACGCCAGTTCAGCAGCGCGCAGCCTTTCCGCCATGTGGTGATAGAGCAATTTCTAGATCCGCAATTCTGCCAGGAGTTGATCGCCCAATTCCCGCCTTTCGAAGCCGGAGACGCCCGCAACGAGCGCGGCGAAGTGGCGGGCAAATCCGTCGTCGCCGACATCGCCCGGCTGGGTCCCGCCTACCGCCGGTTCAATCGCCTGATGCGCGACGGCGAATTCCTGTCCGCGATCGGCCGCATCACCGGCATTCCGGGCCTGCTCTACGACGTAGATTATGCCGGCGGGGGCACCCACGAAAACCGCGACGGACAGGAACTCGATTCGCACGTGGACTTCAACTTCCACCCCCGCCTGGGCTGGCACCGCCGTCTCAACCTGATCGTATTCCTGAATCCCCAATGGGAGGAAGCTTGGGGCGGCTGCCTGGAGCTGCTGCGCGAGCCTTCGGCGGATAGCGGCGACGCGCGCAGGGTGGTTGCGCCGTTGGCCAATCGCGCCGTCATTTTTGAAACCACCGAATCGTCCTGGCACGGATTCCGGGTGATCCGGACGCCGCCGGGCCGGGGGATTTCGCGCAAGTCGCTGGCGGTCTACTTCTACAGCCATCGCCGGCCGGCCGCGGAGATCGCGCCCTCGCACGGAACTTATTATTATCAGCGGCCTTTGCCCGCGCACATCCAGGCAGGCTACACGTTGCTGGAGGAGGATGTGGCGGAGATCCGGAAGCTGTTCGCGCGGCGCGACGGCCACATCCGGTTTCTGCATGAGCGCGAACGGGAATTCGCGGCGCTGACGGGGGGAATTTATAAGTGGCACGCGTTCCGGCTGGCGCGCGCGCTGACTTGGCCGGGCCGGGCGTTGAAGAGGGCGGCGGGAAAGTAAAGCCGCATGTTGGCAGGCGAAAGCGCCTGCCCCACCGTCACAGGTTCAGCACTTCGTTGAGCGAACCTTGACGATAACCTTCCAGGTCCAGCGTCACGTATTTGAAGCCTAGCGCTTTGAACATGGCCGTGAATTGCCGCGCCATTGCGGGCGTCAGGGCCTTCGCCAGTTCGTCCGGCGCGATCTCCAGCCGCACCAGTTCGCCGTGGTAGCGCACGCGGAATTGGCGGAAGCCAAGCGCCTTGATTTCCTCTTCTCCGCGCTCCACGGTCTTGATGTTTTCGATAGTCACCGGCGTGCCGTAAGGGATGCGAGAACTGAGGCAGGCGGACGCCGGCCGGTCCCAGGTGGGCAGTCCGGCCATGCGCGACAATTCGCGGATCTCCGCTTTGCGCAAGCCCGCCTCCACCAGCGGAGCCTTCACCTGGTGCAGCCCCGCGGCGTTCTGGCCGGGGCGGTAATCGCCTAAGTCGTCGGCATTCACGCCATAGATAATGCTGCCGATGCCACGCCCGCGGCCGACTTCTTCCAGGCGCGTAAACAATTCGTCCTTGCAGTGGAAGCAACGGTTTGCATCGTTCTTCAAGTAATCGGGGTTTTCGAATTCGTGGGTCGCGATATACTCGTGCGGAATTCCGAACTGCCGCACGAAGGCCTCGGCATCGCGCTTGTGCGACTCCGGGATGGAAGCCGAATCCGCGGTCACGGCCAGCGCGTTGGCGCCCAGCACCCGATGCGCGGCCCACGCCAGATAGGCGGAATCCGCCCCGCCGGAATAAGCCACCATCACCCGCTCCAGCGCGCGCAGCACGGAAAAAAGCTTCTCCTGCTTCGCATGCAGCAGCGCCGGGTTGGAAACGCCGACCGGTGAGGTCATAGCCCGATTATAACGTCACCCGGCGTGGACTTCAGAACGAACTCGGCCGGCACCATGCTCCCAGCCGATCTAATCCCATAGCATGTTAAACTGCAAATGGGCCTACCATAGGCCCGCTAACACGTAGTCCTCGATCCTATGAACACGAAGCGAACACATATCGTTATCCCGCAGCGACTGGCTGCGGAAATCGACACTCTGGTCGGCAAGCGAGGCCGCAGCACCTTCCTTACCCAAGCGGCCGAGAAGGAGATGATGCGCCTGCGCCAGATCAAAGCATTGGAAAGCGCCGCCGGAGCGTGGAAGGACAAAGACCACCCTGAACTCAAGCAGGGAGCCGCCAGGTGGGTGAAAAAGTTGCGGCGCGAATATGACCAACGTTTCGAAAGAGTAGCCACCCGTTGACATGGCCACCTTCCTGCTCGACACCAGCGTCATCATCGACGTCCTGAACAACAGGCGAGGCCGCCCAGCGTGGCTCCTGGATCTGGTCAAGGCGGGTCATGTTTTGGCCTGCTGCCCCATCAATATCACCGAGGTCTATGCCGGCATGCGTCCCAAGGAACAGCCAGCCACAGAGGAACTTTTCGCCAGCCTGCAAGATTTCCCCATATCGCCACCGGCCGCCCGTCTCGCGGGCGAGCTTAAGCGCGATTACGCGCGCAAAGGCGCCACCCTGAATTTGGGAGATGTGATCATCGCCGCCGTGGCCATCCATTACGAACTTACCCTGCTTACCGATAACGTCAAGGATTTCCCTATGGAGGACCTATTGCTCTATCCACTGCCAAATCCGTCATAGGGTTTTGGCCGGCGGATTGAGGAAAATAAAATCCGGACGCGCGCCGTGGCGGCTCGATCGAAAGGCCTGATGGCATGGTGTTCGACTTGTTGTGTTAAGCTCCTGTGTGTCCCTTGGCGGGTCTCCCAAAACCATGATTGGAACGACCGTTTCGCACTACCGCATCGTGGATAAGCTCGGCGGCGGCGGGATGGGTGTGGTTTATAAGGCCGAGGACACCAAGCTCCACCGCTTCGCGCTCAAGTTCCTGCCGGAGGAGATGTCCAAGGATCATCAAGCCCTGGAGCGATTCCAGCGCGAGGCCCAGGCCGCCTCGGCCCTCAACCACCCCAATATCTGCACCATCTACGACGTCGACGAGCACGCAGGCGGCCCATTCATCGCCATGGAATTCCTGGACGGGCAAACGCTGAAGCACCGGATTGCCTCCAAGCCTTTGAAGCTCGACGAACTGCTGGAGCTGGGCATCCAGATCGCCGATGCGTTGGACGCTGCGCACGCCAAAGGCATCGTGCATCGCGATATCAAGCCGGCGAATATTTTCGTGACGGGCCGCGGGGTAGCCAAGATTCCGGATTTCGGCCTGGCCAAATTAACGCAACCGGCAGAGGCGACGGCGGTTCGCCGGTCCGGCGATGCAGACATTGACGCCACAGCGACCCAGCAAGCGGCCGACCTCACCAGCCCGGGGACGGCCGTGGGGACGATAGCCTACATGTCGCCTGAACAGGCGCTGGGCGAGGATCTCGACGCGCGCACGGACCTCTTTAGCCTGGGCGTGGTGCTCTACGAGATGACCACCGGACGGCAAGCCTTCACGGGCAGCACCAGCGCGGCGATCTTCGACGGCGTTCTGCACAAGGCGCCTATTGCGCCAACCCGCCTGAACGATGAATGTCCGGCTGAACTGGAGCGCATCGTCAATAAGGCTTTGGAAAAAGATCGGGACGTCCGCTATCAGGTCGCCTCGGAAATGCGCGCCGATCTGAAACGCCATAAGCGGGACATGGAATCCGGGCAATCCGCCGCCGGCGTATCCGTGCGGAGTCCCGAGCCTTCACCCGCCGCGGCGACCGGCGGCTTCGAACCGGCGGCAGCCGGCTCCAAATCCGGCGGGTCCATGTGGAAGAGTTGGGCAGGGGCGGTGGGCGGCGCCGGTCTGGCCATTATCGCGTTGACCGTCTATTCTCAATCCCGTCCGCTGCCCCCACCGAAAGTATCGGGTTACGTCCCGGTCACCCACGACGGCAGTCAGAAAGACCTTGTGGGGACGGACGGGACACGGCTTTACTTCAACGCAGCCGCCAGGGGGGTGCCGAGTATCACGCATGGTATCGCGCAGGTGTCTGGCTCCGGCGGCGAGGTGGCGCGCGTCCCGGTTCCGGCCCCGACCATGTCACTGCTGGCCGTCTCCCCCGACGGAGCAACTCTGCTCGTCGCGGACGAAGTGGGCCAGACGGCATTCAGCGGACCACTTTGGGCAGTGCCCGTGCTCGCCGGGTCAGCTCGCCGGCTAGGAGAGACGGCGGGACAGGTGCCGCCTGGTCTCCCGACGGCCAAACGATCGTCTACGCCAGCGGAAACGACTTATTCCTGGCGAAGAGCGATGGCGCCGAACCCCACAAACTGGTCACCGCGCCCGACTGGGCTTCGGATCTCGCCTGGTCGCCGAACGGCAGGGTAATTCAATTCAGTATCGGGAATCAGGTTGCCCGGCCTACTCAAAGGTCGCTTTGGGAGGTCTCGGTGAACGGGACGGGGCTGCATCCTCTGTTTCCCGGCTGGCATACTCCTGCCGACGAATGCTGCGGCAAATGGACTGCGGACGGCAAATATTTCGTTTTCGCGTCAGTAGGCAGTATCTGGGCGTTTTGGCCGATTTGAAAGACTTCCGCCAAACAGGCACTTTCAGTATCTGGCTGGGTCTGGCGCCCGACGATTCGCCCCTTCTGCTGCGCGACACGGGCACCCAGGAAATCTACGCTCTGGATTGGGAAACGCCTTGACCCTTTCGCGGGAGTGCGTGCGCCACTTCAATCGGCGATGGCGTCGGCCAGCATGCCTTCGAGCGTATGCAGCTTATCCGGTTCTCCCATCACGATCAGGTAATCGCCGGCGGAGATAGGCGTGTCGGCCGGAGGATTGAACACCATTTCGCCATCGCCTTTGCGGATGGCCAGTACGATCACGCCGAACTGCCGGCCGATCTGCAGCTCGCGGATGCTCTTCGACACCAGGTCGCTGTGCCCGGAGACGCGCACTTGTTCGATCACCACCTTTAACCCGGCCGCCTGCGTCGTGAAATCCAAGAACTGCACCACGTGCGGGCGAAGCAGGGCTTGCGCCAGGCGATGGCCGGTGATGGCGTAAGGCGCGAAGACCGCATCCGCGCCCGCGCGGCGCATCTTCTCCTCGGCGCTTTCTTCAGCGGCGCGGGTGGCCACATAGATTTGGGGGTTGAGGAACTTCGCCGAGAGCAACACGAACAGGTTGTCGGCGTCGGTGGCCAGCGCGCACACCAGTCCTTTGGCGCGGGCCACGCCCACGGCGCGCAGCGTTTCGTCGCGCGTGGAATCGGCGGCCACGGCCAGCATGCCGGCGGCGATGGCCTTCTCTACACGGTCGTCGTCGATATCCAGCACCACGAACGGCACGCCGGCCTGTTGCAATTCGGATGCGGCGCCGCGGCCTACGCGTCCGAAGCCGCAAATGATGAAGTGACTCTGTAACTTGTCGATCATGCGTCTATTCCGCCGTTTACCTAGCAACTCGCCGAACTCCGCTTCGATCACCGTCTGCGTGATGGCGCCGATGGCCACCAGGATGGTGGTCACTCCCACGATCAAGAGGAAAGAATTGAGGATCCGGCCAGAAGGGTGCAACTGGTCGCCATAGCCGACCGTGGTCATAGTCAGCAGCGTCGTGTAGAAAGCGTCAAAGAGGGAGTAGCCCTCGATGAGCATGAAACCCGTCGTGCCGATGGCCAACACAGCCGCCAGCGCCAGGCCCACGAACACGAAGCGGCGCGCCAGCCTGGGCATGGAGTGAAACGGCGCGGTCACATCGTGTTCTTCCGGAAGATCAGGATATGTTGCCGCGGCAGGTTCTCCAAAGTCTTCTCCAGCTTGAGGCCTTCCGGCTCGATCTCGGCTTTAACCTCCGCCACGCTCATCTTGTGCGCGGGCAGGATGGGCACCCGCGGATCTTCCTTGCGGTATTCGAGCAGCACCATGCGTCCATCGGGGGCCAGCGCCGCGCGGATTTTGCGCAGCATTTTTTGCGGTTGGGAGAATTCGTGGTAGACATCCACCAGCAGCGCCAGATCGATGCGGCCGGCGGGCAGGTGCGGATCGTCTTCGGCGCCCAACACAGCTTCGTAGTTCGCCAGTTTGCGCTCGGCCATGTTGTGGCGCAACTGATCGAGCATGCCTTGTTGAATATCGACGGCGTAGACTTTGCCCTGGGGTCCGATGCGGGCGGCCAGGCGCCAGGTGAAGTAGCCCACGCCTGCGCCAATGTCGGCCACGGTCGCGCCCTTGGCAATGCCTATAGCATCCAGAGCGGCGTCGGGGGCCTCCTCGGCCTCGCGCTCGGGGCGCACCAGCCACGGCGCGCCGCCCATGCCCATGACGGGGGCAGTCTGGCGGCCGGTGACGGGATGCACGTCCTGACAGCACGCCAGCGTTTGGAAGGCCAGCAGGCAGGCTAACAGCGCGCGGGACATTTCTTACAGCATAGCGCGCAACGCGCTTCGCGCTTTATTGTTTCAGCGTGCGGATGTAGGCCACCAGGTCGGTCGCCTGCGCGTCGGTAACGGCTTGCGCCTTCATTTTGCCGTTGCCCGCGGTGATGTCTTTCTTCAGGTCCGCATCGGCCTTGGCCTGCACGTCCGCCGACCCCAGCGGCCGCATCTTCATGGCCGCCATGCCGGAACCATCGGGCTTGTGGCATCCTTTGCACTTGGCGTTGTAGACCGCCTTGCCATCGGCTGCCGCGCCAAAGGCTTGCACAGCGCCTAATGCCAGCAAAACCACACAAACAGGTAAGAATCTCATTTTCCAGCTCCTGGGAGTATTGTAACGTCAAATCGGCGGCGGCCCGGACAAAACTTGCCCCACGGACCGGTGCAGTGTGAGGAATGCCACACGCATTTGCGATTTCAATTGGTTACGCACCAGATGTATGGCAGTCATACATTAAATGTACTGCGCGCCGGTGTGGCAGTCTGACAGGTTGGGGCCAACCTGCTGATTCCACAACCGCGCCTGTGTGGCTTGAAACGTGCCATCTTAGTGGGCATGACGAGAGATTGGGAAGGTCATCTGGATCGATGGACGACAGCGGGACTGCTGGACGCGGATAGCGCCGGCCGTATCCGCGCCTGGGAAACCCTGCGATCACGCTCGCAGGGTTTGAGTTGGCCCGTTCGGATCGCGCTGGCGTTTGGGGCGATTCTGCTGGCTGCCGGCGTGTTGCTGTTCGTGTCCGCGCATTGGGACGAGCTATCGCCAGCGGGCCGCATGGCGCTGCTGGTCGCCACGGTAGCTGCCCTGCACGGCTCCGGCGCCGCGGTGGCGCGCCGCTTCGAAGGGCTTTCCGTGGCGCTGCATGCGGTGGGAAGCGTGGCCCTGGGCGGCGCCATCGCCCTGGCGGGACAGATCTTCAACTTGAACGAACACTGGCCCGCGGCCGTGTTGCTGTGGGCCATCGGCTGCGCGCTCGCGTGGCTGCTGCTCAAGCATTGGACGCAGGGCGCCATGTGCGCCGTACTGGTTCCCTGGTGGCTGGCCGGCGAGTGGGACACCCGCGTAGGGATCGAGAATATGCCCTCGATGTTGCCCGTTTGGGTGGGCATCTGCGCACTGAGCTTCGCATATCTGAGCGCGCGCCGTTCGGCGGCGGATGGACCGCTGCGCAAGGCTCTGACGTGGCTGGGCGGACTCGCATTGCTGCCGGCGGCGGCCGTCGTGGCGGCGAGCGGGTCATGGGATCGCGCGGCATCCCCGTGGGGATCGCACGCCTACTGGATCGCGTGGGCGGTGGCGCTGATTGCCCCGTTGCTGGTGGCGTTGGCGCTCGATGCGCGGCGGGCCGTTTGGAACGGTGCGGCCATTGCCTGGACCGTAGCGCTGGCCGCGACCGCCGGCGGGTCGCACGAGTCCCTGGTTACCTACACCTGGTGCGCGCTCGGCGCGGCGGGCCTGGCGGCGTGGGGCATCCTGGATGGGCGCGCCGAGCGGGTGAATCTGGGCGTCGCCGGCCTGGGGATCACCGTGCTGGTTTTCTATTTCTCGAGCGTGATGGACAAGTTGGGCCGCTCTGCCAGCCTGATGGGGCTCGGCCTTCTGTTTCTTGGCGGCGGCTGGGTGTTGGAACGGACGCGCCGGCGGCTGCTGACGCATATGTCGAAGGAGGCTATATGAAACCGGTTTATCGTGCTCTAGCGGTGGCTGTTTTGCAATGTTTGATCGTGCTGAGTGTGGCAGGCAAGTACGCCCTGGATCGCGAGCGGTTGCCGCGCGCTTGGGCCATGGCGGTCCCGTTCGATCCGAATCTGTTCGTGCGCGGACGCTATGTGAGCCTGCGCCTGCGTGTGGAGACGGCGCCGGGGGACGGAGTGATGGTCGGCTGGATACCCGCCCGGCTCTCCGCCGCGGGGGGCCGGCTGGTGGCCACGCCGGACCCCTCCGGCAGCGTGCACATCACACAGCAAATCGTCAGAACGGCGGCCGAGCCAAACGTCACCGATTGGGTTCTCGCCGACCCGGTGGCGTACTTCATTCCCGAACATGTTCCCGATCCTTCGCGCCGGGCTCCGGGCGAGGAACTTTGGGTCGAGGTAAGCGTGCCTGCAAAAGGAAGCCCGCGCCCGATTCGGCTGGGGGTGAAGAAGGATGGGGTCCTGACGCCGCTGGAGTTGCGCTAGGCAGCGTGGCGCACGCATTCTGCGTACCGTGTCGAGACTCGTCTCGACACCCTGGTGGGACACGGATAGCTCATCGGGGCCACGCATCGACACGAGCGCCGATTTCGGCACGCACGGGGCGTGAGCTACGGGGTTCACCTCAACTCGATGTGCGATACGGTAACGCCGCCGCTAGTCCACCCGGCAGTAGATGATGCCGTATCATGGACGTATGGCGGAATTGGTATTTGAGGTTGTCCAGGAGATCGACGGCGGCTATTGCGCCGAGTGCCTGACGGAGAACATCTTTACGCAAGGGGATACCTGGGAAGAATTGCGCAGGAACGTCATCGAGGCGACGAGCGCGTTCTTTTTTGACCGGGCGCGGCCCGAACTGGTCCGGCTTCACCTTGTCCGGGACGAAATCCTTTCTGTGGCATGAGGGTACCACGAGACGTCTCCGGCGCCCACCTTGCCGACATCCTATGCCGGCAATGGCAATACACGACCGTGCATCAGGTTGGTAGTCATATCGTCTTAGAAACCTCGGAGCCGTTCCATCAGCGGATTGTGGTTCCGAACCATAATCCACTTCGCATCGGCACGTTTGTCTCGATTCTGCGATCGGTCGCCCGGCATAAAGGCGTCTCACGGGACACGATTATCGCCACCTTGTAGAACCCCGCCGAGGTTTCGACAACTCGGTTAGCGATGTTTTGCGCCTCGTCGCGCGGAATTCACCGCAGTTTTTCCTCGACGCTGCGGATTTTATCCTCCATATGCTGTTCGCGGTCGGTGCGCGTGCCGAAACGCAGCGTGGAACTGATGCGGGGTGCGCCCATGGCGTGGACGACTTCGTGGCAGCGTTTGATGGCGGCGAACACGTCGTCCCATTCGCCTTCGATGTTGGTGCCATAGGCGTGCAGTTTGGTTTTGAGGCCGGCTTCGGCGAGCACCCGCTCGCATGCGGCGACCTCTTTGGATACGGATGTCCCGATGCCGATCGGGACCACGCAGAGATCTGCGATGACCTTCATGGGACCGCCTCCGGGCGGACAAACTCAGTCTAGCGCCGATGATGGGAGGGCCAAAGGCGAGGCTGCCACCAAGCCCTCTCGAGATCTGTCACGTTGATCGGCGAAAATGCCTAAACCAACCAAACCGCCTGTGCGCGCCAAGCGCGCCAAGACCGAAATACAGGAAGAATTCGCCGGGATCCGGCGGGAAGCGGAGGCCGCCCGCGAGTCGTCCGATCCGAAAACCGAGCAGGCCGCCCGGTTGCGCGCGGCAGAGGTCCGGCAAGCCGTCGAGGGCACTACGGTGGAAGGCGTGGTGCAGGGAATCGCCGGCCTGGGGCTGGAGATTTCCAAGGCGCTGGCGGACCTTTCCGGGAAGCTGGTGGAAGAGGTGGAGCAGCTTTCCGCGGTGCGCGAGGCGGTCAACCTGGAACGCGCCGAACTGGAGCGATTACACAAGATCGATGTGGCGGCAACGGCGCTCGACCAGATGGTGCAGGAGCACGTCCGCGAGAAAGAGCGGTTGGAGGCCGAAATCGCGGCGCAGCGGGCGGCTTGGGAGGAGGAATCCCGCGATGCCGAGCGCGAGCGCAAGGAGCAGGAAGAGAACCTGAAGAAGGCGCGTGCGCGGGAAATCGAAGAGTACGAATACAAGAAAAACCTGGAGCGCAAGAAGGCGCTGGACAAATACGAGGAAGATCAACGGCTGCAGGAGAAAAAGAACAAGGAGCGGCAGGAAACCCTCGAAAAGAGCTGGCAGCAGCGCGAAACCGCGCTGAAGGAGCAGGAGCAGGAACTGTTGCGGCTGCGCAAGGAAACGCAGGAATTTCCGGAGGCCGTGAAGACCGAATCCGAGAAGGCGGCGGTGCTGGCGGCCAAGGCGGCGGAGCAGAAATTCGAGCAGGAGATCCTGCTGCTGAAGAAGGAAGCCGAGACGGAGAAGCGGCTGGCGAGCCTCCAGGTGAAGACGCTGGAAGACACCATCGCGCGGCAGGCGTCGCAGATAGACGCGTTACAAAAGCAGATGGACGAGGCCAAGCAGCAGGTACAGGATATCGCGGTGAAGGCCATCGAAGGGGCGTCGGGGGCCAAGGCGCTGGCGCACATCAATCAGATTGCGATGGAGCAGGCCAAGCGTCCGCAGCAGTGAGCCGTGCTCGCTGCAAGCCTGATCGGATTCCCTCCGATAACCGATGGCTCCTCTTGTGGCATGGAGTCAAGCTTCGCCGGCGCGCCGGCTGGAAGCTCCGTAAGCTGCCAGGAATCGATGTTATGGAGCCACCCTCCGGGCTTGAACCGGAGACCTGCTGATTACGAATCAGCCGCTCTACCAACTGAGCTAGGGTGGCTCACGCTCTTGGAGTATAACAATTTGCGTCCGATTTTCGCAATCGAATGAACCGATCAGTCCGCTCAATGGCTGCGTATGGCTGGCAGCCATCCAACCTGCTTCCTCGCTTGGCTTCAATCGGGCCTCGCCCGCTCTCAGCATAATAAGCTTGTAGTTGCACAACATTATTTGCTTGTAATCATACAACATGATATGCTTGTATCCGCACGGCACAATAAGCTTGTAAAACCCCAACACGCCGTGCGAGGCCCATCATGCCCAACCCGAATGAAAGACTGGCCGAATCGCTCGCCCCGCTGCAGGACCTCCAGCGGAACGGGCGCCGCGTTTTCCGCTCGCGCGAGCTGAGCCGCACCCACCGGGAGCGCCTCCTTCGCAACGGCTTCCTGCGCGAAGTGATGAAGGGCTGGCTGATGTCTTCCAGCCCGAGCGCGCATGCGGGCGACAGCACACCCTGGTATGCGTCTTTTTGGGAATTCTGCGCAAACTATTGCCACGACCGGTTTGGCGACGCGTGGCATCTCTCCCCCGAGCAGTCGGTTCTGCTGCACGGGCAGAATACCGTAATCCCAACGCAGGTAGTGGTCTACAGCCGGGAGGGCACGAACCACACCACGAACCTGATCTTCGGCACATCCCTATATGACCTCAAACAACCGGAGATGCCGCCCGTGGCGGACGTGTCGGTCAAGGACGGGCTGAGGCTGTTCTCTCCCGCTGCCGCGCTGGTGAAGGTTCCGGAGTCTTTCTTCACCCGAAATCCCATCGAGACTCAGGTCGTGCTATCGGGCATTCGCGAAGCATCCGATGTGCTGCGCATTCTGCTCAACGGCGGCCACACGGCAAAAGCAGGGCAGATCGCCGGAGCGTTCCGCCGCATCGGACGCCCGCAGATCGCCGGCGAGATCGTGACGACGATGAAGTCCGCGGGATACGACGTGCGCGAAACCGATCCCTTCGCACCCAAACAGACATTTAGCGTTTTGCCCGCCGTCACGGCGCCCATTGTCGGGCGTATGCAGGCGATGTGGGAGTCCATGCGGGGCGCGATTGTCGAGATATTCCCGAAAGCGCCGGGCCTTCCGCGCAACAGGAGAGAGTATCTGCGCTTCGTGGACGATATGTACAAGAGCGACGCCTACCATTCGCTGTCGATCGAGGGGTACAGCGTCACGCCGGCGTTGATCGAGAGAGTGCAGCGGGGAGATTGGGACCCGGATCGTCACGACGACGACCGCCAGAGCCGTGACGCACTGGCGGCGCGCGGCTACTGGCAAGCCTATCGGAAAGTGAAACAAACTGTGGGCGAAGTGATTGCCGGCGGCCATGCCGGCGCCCTGGCGCGCTCCGCTCACAAGGAGTGGTACCGCGAATTGTTCCAGCCCTGTGTGGCGGCTGGCTTGATTAAGGCCGGGGCGCTAGCGGGCTACCGGAATGACGCGGTCTACCTGCGCACGTCGCGTTACGTGCCGCCGCGCTGGGAAGCGGTTCGGGATGCCATGCCGGCGCTTTTCGATCTGCTGGAGCGTGAACCCGAGCCCGGCGTCCGCGCCGTGCTGGGGCACTGGCTGTTCGGCTACATCCATCCCTACCCGGACGGCAATGGGAGAATGGCGCGTTTCTTGATGAACGCGATGCTGGCCTCGGGCGGCTATCCGTGGACGGTCATCCGGGTGGAGGGCCGTAACCGCTATCTGGCCGCGCTGGATCGCGCCAGCATCGACATTCAAATCGAGCCGTTCGCGAGATTCATCGCCGAACGGGTGCGGCGCGCGATGCGGACTGCGAAGGCGCGCGGATGAAGCGCGTCGTTTGCTTTGCTATCATCGCTGGGAGTCGATGATAGGCCCGGCCCCATTCACACCAGACGCACTCATTTCCCCTCCATCCGCTGGCAGCCGCCGAGCGAGGCTGGCCGAAGTTGCCGGGTTGTTCCTGCGGCTCGGCCTGACCGCGTTTGGCGGGCCCGCCGCTTACATCGCCATGCTGGAAGACGAAGTCGTCAGGCGGCGGCGCTGGATCACACGCGAGGACTTCCTCGACCGGCTGGGCGCCGCCAGCCTGATTCCGGGACCCACTTCGACCGAGGTGGTCATCTATCTCGGATACCTGCGGGCTGGCTGGCCGGGCTTGCTCCTGGCCGGAGTATGCTTCATCGTCCCGGCGGCCGTTATGGTGACGTGCCTCGCGTGGGCCTACGTCCGCTTCGGCGGCCTGCCGCAGGTGGGCAGGTTTCTCTACGGGCTGAAACCAGTGGTGATCGCGATCATTGCGCAGGCGCTGTGGAAACTTGGCCGGACGGCGGTAAAGACGCGATTCCTGGGCGTGGCCGGGATCGCGTGCATCGGCGCGGCCGTGGCTGGCGCCGCAGCGTTGATGGTCCTGGCAGGCGCCGGAGTGGCCGCGGCTCTGCGCGAATGGTGGAAGGCCGGCCGGCGGGGTCTGCGGCCGCTGGTTGTGCTGCTGCCGATCGCCGGCGCGGTCCTGGCGGCACGGTTCGCGCCATTAGTGGGAGCGGCCGCACAACCCAGGGCCGTCGGGCTGCGCGCTTTGTTCCTGTACTTCGTGAAAATCGGTTCGGTTCTCTACGGCAGCGGCTACGTGTTGCTGGCGTTTCTGCAGCAGGATCTGGTGGAGCACTGGCGCTGGCTAACTTCCAAACAATTGTTGGACGCGGTGGCGGTCGGCCAGATTACGCCCGGGCCCTTGTTCACCACCGCCACTTTCATCGGCTACGTTTTGAAGGGCGCACCGGGAGCCGTAGTGGCGACCATCGGCATCTTCCTTCCGGCTTTCGTTTTCTGTGCGGTCAGCGGACCGGTGGTCCCTTGGCTCCGCCGATCGCAGTTGGCTGGCGCTTTTCTGGATGGCGTGAATGTGGCGTCGCTGGCGCTCATGGCGGTGGTGACGTGGGAGTTGGCGCGCACCGCGCTGATCGACGTGTTCACCGTCGCCACGGCCCTGGCCTGCGTGGTGCTGCTGTTTCGCTATCGCGTGAATGCGGGCTGGCTCGCGCTGGGTGGCGCGCTGTGGGGACTGGCGCTGGCATGGAAGGGATGACCTGGAAATCGCTCAATCAAGCCGGCTATGAGTCGGCCTGCCGCGACGCACCCCATGTGGCGCCAGACGCTCACGTAGCCCCGCGCCCCCCATCGCCGCCACGCATGATCGCCTCCCGTACTCCGGCCAACGGCGCGCGCGTGTCGAACGCCACGCTGCCATCCGCCCCCCGGGCAACCCCCAGTTGCGTCCACAGATCGGGCAAATCGATCATCGCGGGCTGCGCGCGCATTTTGCGATACAGTTCCATCAAGGTCTTGCCGTCCGTCGCCTTGTCGCCCGTCTCGAGCGCGCGCTCCAACGGCCAATCCGCCTCAATGGTGCCGCCCGCGCGGTTGATGGCGCGTAAAGCGTCCTGCAGTCCCTGGGCATTTGCCGTATTCTTGCGGATCCCGATATCGGCCAGCAGGCAGAACAGCGCGCCGCCCCAATAGGTCCGTCCCCAGGTGTGCGTGTTGTCCAGACCTTGGTCGCCTTCCTCGGGCAAGCCCTGATGCATATCCCGCAGCATGTCGCCCCACACTTGCGCGGCGGTCAGATTGCCGATCTGAACCCGCGCTATGGGCTCTACGTAGGTAGCGGTGCCTTCTTCGATCCAATGATGGCGGCGCGCCACCGAAGGAAATGCGAAGTGCACCATTTCATGCGTCAGCATCCAGTCGTCGTTCAGATCGTCGGCCGTCGTGCGGCTGCCCACCGAGATGCGGCACCAGGCGCCGTCATCGCCGTAGCTGGTGCCGTGCGAGATGCCCCGGCTCCCTGCCGCGAAGATCCGTACGCGGGCGCGCGGCACGGGAAACCGTCCGTAATAAGCGCTCACCGCGCGCGCCGCCTGGCTCACCCAACCGAGTAGAGCCGCTTGGGGCAAATCGAAATGGTCCGATTCGAACGAGACGTCGATCTCCGCCCCGCCCTCTTTCAACTTGGTTGCGGTAGCGGCCGGCTTCGTTTGAGAGTTGGCCACCCGAGCCAGCGCCGGCCCCGTAGCCAGGCCCAGCAAGTATCGCAGTGTCCAACGCCGGCTCATCCTGGTCATTTTCAGTTTGACGCTCGGGCGCAGGTTTTGTTTACAAACCCGAGAATCCGTGCGGCCTCCGGCTATCGTATACTCTAAGGAACCCGCACGGGGTGCGTCTGCTGCCTTGCCGCGGGCATCCGAGAATTCCGAGGGATTCGGGAATAACCGACAAAGGAAGGGGTATACAAGATCATGAAAGTTTCCAAAGGCTCTTTAGTACTGACCGCGGCGTTCACCGGCCTGCTGGGTGGCACGATGACACGCCTAAACGCAAGCACCGTCTCCTCCAGCTCCGCCGGCCAAAGCATGGCTGGACAGTCCTCCGGGACCATCTGGCAGGCGACTAAGGAAAAGCATGCCTGCAAGGGGCAAAACTCCTGCAAAGGCAAGGGCGGCTGCAAGACCAGCGACAACGGCTGCAAGGGCAAGAATTCTTGCAAGGGCAAGGGCGGCTGCGCCACCGACGGTTCCATGAAGAAGAAGACCACCTAGTCGGGCTTAGTGTCGTGGCGCACGCACTCGTGCGTGCGCCACAGCTTTATCGCAAACAAGTGCCTGCAAATCGATTCAACGGGTTCACCGATTACGGTATCGGTGTGGGTCTCCGCATCCCTCACTACCGGCACATCCTGGAGAAAAAGCCGGTGGTGAGCTGGTTCGAGATCATCTCCGAAAACTATATGGTGGATGGCGGCCGGCCGCTGGCCATCCTGGACCAAATACTGGAACAATACCGGGTTGTGCAGCATGGCGTGTCGATGTACTTCGGCTCGGCGGAGCCGCACAATCGCGATCACCTGCGCCGTTTGAAGGACTTGGTCAAGCGCACCAAAACTCCCTGGGTCACCGACCATCTCTGCTGGGGCAGCGTGGACGGCCGGTACACGCATGACCTGCTCCCGATGCCATACACGTTCGAAGCCGCCAAACTCACGGCGCGCAAGGTCCGCGAAGCGCGCTCCTTTCTGGAAGTGCCCATCGCCGTCGAGAACGTCAGCAGTTATGCCGAGTTCCACGAATCGGAAATGACCGAATGGGAGTTTCTCAACGAAGTCGTGGAGCGCGCCGACTGTGGCATCCTGCTGGACGTGAACAACATCTACGTCTCGTCCCGCAACCACAGCTTCGATCCCTATGATTATCTGAACAGCGTGCCCGCCGAACGCGTGGCGCAAATCCACATTGCGGGCCACTCCAAGTTCACGAAATATATCCTGGATACGCACGACCATCCGGTGATCGATCCCGTGTGGAAGCTCTACCAGCATGCCCTTCGCCGCGTGGGGCCGACCGCCACCGTGCTCGAGTGGGACGACCGCATTCCATCGTTCGAAGAAGTGCATGCCGAGGCGCGCAAAGCCGAAAAGTACTTCGCCGCGCCCGCGGCAATGCCCGAACCCATGCCGGTGGCGCCGTGAGCCTGCTCGCGCTACAAAGACGCATGGCGGCCGCCTTGATGCGCCCGTTGGTCGCGGGCGGCCACGTCGATCCCCAAGCGCCGGTAGACTACATCAAGCCGAACGACCGCCTCACATCGCTCGAGCGCCTGGAGATCTACAGCCGCAGCTATTGGTATCGCCTGCTGGATTCGCTCTACGAGGATTTCCCCGGCTTGCGCGCCATACTCGGCCAGCGCGCATTTGAGCGCTTGGCGAACGCGTATCTGACGGAGCGGCCTTCGGCATCCTGGACGCTGCGGAACCTGGGGTCGCGCCTGGAAGAATGGCTGCGCCGGAACCCCACGTTCGCGGGCGGCCGATTGGCCCTGGCGCTGGACATGATTTGCCTGGAGTGGGCGCATATCGAAGCCTTCGACGGGAAAGAAGAAACGGTGCTCGGTCCGGAGGACCTTCTGGAGCTGGGACCTGGCTTGCGCATCGGTCTGCAACCCCATATCCGGCTGATCGAGCTGCGCTATCCGGTTGACAACTTGCGCGTGAAGGTGAATGCGGCATCCGAAGAGCATGGCACGGCCAGCAACGCGGTGCTCAGACGCAAGGCCGGGGGCCTGGTGCGGCGCATCCACCGCATGCCGCCCGAGCACATCTTTTTGGCAGTGCATCGCCTGGATTTCATGGTCTACTACCGCCGGCTGGACGCCGATGAGTTCCGCCTGTTGGCCGCGCTGGGTAAGGCTGTGCCGGTGGGCAAAGCCATGGAGGCGGCCCTGGAGGACAGTCCGGTTCCGGTCGAGGATCTGCGCCGGCGCGTGGAAACCTGGTTTGCCGCATGGGCGGAAATGGGCTGGTTGTGCCGGCGCTCCTGATCAAACTCTACAAACTGCTGATCGCGGCAGCCTCTAGCTTGCAATCCCCATTCTTGCTGCTGGTGCGCCTCTACTGGGGATTCCAAATGACGCAAACCGGTTGGGGCAAGTTGCACAACCTGGCGAAAGTCGCCGAATTCTTCACCAGTCTCGGCATACCGCTGCCCGGCGTAATTGCGCCGTTAATTGTGGGCCTGGAGTTCTTGGGTGGCATCCTGATCATGCTGGGGCTGGGTTCGCGGCTGGTAGCGCTGCTGCTTACCTGTGACATGCTGGCGGCGTTCGTCGCGGCGGATCGGGAGGCGCTGTTCTCGATCTTTTCGGACACGGATAAATTCTACGCGGCAGCTCCGTACACATTTCTGGTTGCGTTCTTGATCGTGTTGATCTCCGGACCCGGCCGCTTTTCCCTGGATGCGCTGCTGACCAAGCGCCTGTCCGGCGCAGCGGTCTAGTTGGCGGGCGGAAGCGCCTGCCCCACGACTATTCCAGTAAATGCGCGTACTCCGCCGGGTCCAGCCCGAACCGCTCCATCTGCCGCGGCAGGTCGGAGCGAACAGCCTCCGGCGTATTTGCCACCCAGGCCGCGATCACGGTTTCCACGCCCACCCGGCTCTTGCCGTCGTCCTCGGCCAGTCCCTCGGCGCTCCCGCGGAGCTGCGCCTCGGCTGCCTCTCGCACCGGGCGCGGTGTTTGCGCCAGTATTTGTTGCAGCAAATCTTCGGCGGCGTCGTTCCAGTTCATTTTCGCTATAGTAACAGGCAGGCCCCCACCGTGGGCCGGCTTTGCGAAGATGCTGCGCAACCCCAATCTGATCCCGCTCTCGCACCAGCACCACAACGCGCTCGCCATGTGCGTGCTGACCCGCCGCTCGCTGCGCGCGGACGCCTCCCCGGCCAATGTATGCAAGCTGGCGCGGCGCGCCATCGATCGCTACGAGCTGGAGCTGGTGAACCACTTTGAAATCGAGGAGCAAATCCTGTTCCCGGCCGTCGAAAATGCCCTGGGCAAGCACCCCCTGGTGCCTAGCCTGGTCGCGCAGCATCGCCAGGTGGAAGATCTCATCGCACAATTACGTTCCGCTCCGAGCGAAGCGTTGTTGGAACGGCTGTGCGTCCTGCTCGCGGAGCACATCCGGCGCGAGGAGCGGGACCTCTTCCACGAGGTCCAATCGCGGCTGCCGGAACCAGCGCTCCGGGAACTGGGTGCGGCCATCGAGGCCAAAGCCGTACGGATTTGTCTTTGATTATCTGCCGTGCCCGGCTCTACCTTCGAGTGCACACCATAAAGAGTCGAAGTCCTAGTACCGGTAGATCGCTTCTTGCGGCCGGACAGGGGTCAAAATCGGGGTAAGCAGCGATTTGCCGTGTTAACCTGGGAAGCAGTCAACGACCAAGGAAACAGCCAAGGCTACGGATATGTTCAACTTTCGGTGCGCTGCGGAAGCTGCAGTAGGCGCCATTCTATTCCTCGCCGTACCCTCTTTTTCGCAACCACCTAGCGGCTGGCCCTTCGCCGGCAACGATCTCAATAACAGCCGTTGGGCCTCCGCGGAAACAACGCTCAATACTCAAAACGTGAGCGGCTTGACCGTAAAGTGGCAGTTTACGACACAAAACGACGTCTCGGCGACGCCGTCGGTTGATACGACGGGAGGTTATGTCTATTTTCCCGATTGGTCCGGAAACTTGTACAAATTGAACGCGGCCACCGGCGCTACGGTTTGGACGCACAAAATGACCGATTATGGTTTGAGTTCGGGGGTGATGTCGCGCACCACACCCACGCTCTACGGCGCCAAGGTGATCATCGGTGCGAGCGCCTCGCTGGGGAAGCCAGGTCCATATGGCTCGTATCTCTTGGGTTTGAGCGCCAGCGACGGCAGTCTGTTATGGATGACCTTGCTCGATCCCGACCTGAATTCTCTCGAAACCGGTTCCCCAATTATTTACGATGGAATCGCGTACGTGGGAGTATCCTCCACCGAAGAGTTTACGACCAACCCGACGTTCCGCGGAAGTCTCGCCGCGGTTTCGCTGGCGAACGGTCAGATCCTCTGGCAGACCTACTTCGTGCCGAGCTCGTACACCGGCGCGCCGGTGTGGTCCAGCACACCCGTGATCGATGTCGCGCGCAGCCAGATTTATGTGACGACGGGCAACAATTATCTGGTCCCTCCGTTAGTTGAAGCGTGTGAGCAGGCCGCTGTAGGAAACGCGGCGATCCAGGCGTGCCAGGCGCCGAATAATTATGAGGATTCGATTGTCGCGTTGGATCTCGCCACCGGAAACGTGAAGTGGGGACACAAGTGCTCGGTCGACGACGCGTGGATCACCGCGTGCAACCAGGATGGATCGGCGTGCCCCGATCCCGCCGGAGACGATTATGATTTCGGGGCCGGCGCAAACCTTTTCAAGGCGACCATTGGCGGCGTTGCGATTCCGTTGATCGGAGCGGGTCAAAAGAGCGGTGTCTATTGGGCCGTTTCGACGACGGCCGGAGCACTAGTGTGGCACACTCTTGTTGGGCCGGGAGGGAAAGTCGGCGGAATGGAGTGGGGTACGTCATCCGACAACCAGCGCATCTACGTCGCGCTCAGCAACACCCGCGAGTTGACCTACACACTGCATCCGTCGGGAACCTCTTGGAACGGAGCTTCCTGGGCCGCCCTGAACCCCGCCACGGGAGCGATCCTCTGGCAAGTGCCGGATCCCGGTTTTAGCGCGGTTCACCCCACCGACCACGCCATGGCGCTGGCTCCTACCACCGTGGCGAATGGAGTCGTATATGTCGCCTCCATGTCGGGTTACATGTACGCGTTGGACGCGGCTACCGGCGCGACTTTGTGGTCGTTTAAAGCGCCCGGTTCAGTGAACGCAGCGCCGGCGATTGTAGACGGCGTGCTGTACTGGGGTACCGGGTACCACAACTTCCCCGCCTCGGCTCCGCTCGGAACCGCAAGCAACACGTTCTACGCGTTCTCTCTGCCGGCGAGTAACGCGAAGGTCCATTAGGCAAGGCCTCCCCTGGGTCTGGCCCCGTGATTGGCGGGATGCGGGGGGTTTGAAGGCGGAATGGCCGGCGCCCGGCGGCGCGCCATCCCCGGATCGCCTTCTCAGCGCCGTTTCTCCAGCTCCGCGGCAGTCTGGTTATCCGCCGCGGCCCCTTTTTCGTCGCCCAAGTGCTGCCGCGCGATGGCGCGGTTGCGGTAGGCGTTCGCATAATCCGGGCGGAGACGAATCGCGCTGGAGAACTCCACGATCGCATTGGCGAAACTCTGCAAGCGCAAGTACACATAGCCTCTCGCGTTGTAAGAAAGGGCGCGCTCCGGGTCCAGCTCGATGGCGCGGTTGAGCGACCGTAAAGCCCCCCAGAAATCGTTGCGGCCAGCCTGTTCCTGCCCCAGTTTGTAGTAGTAACCCGCGCCGGCATTCGCGGGAACGGCTGCATCCGCCTGGGGCGGCGTGGCTTTAGGCGCGGCGGCTGGAGGCGCAGCCGGAAGGTCCAACCCACAGGCCGCGCCGAGCCACTTGAGGGTGGCTGTGGAACTCACCTTCATGGTGCGGGCGCCATCCGCCGCGAACCAACTCGAAGAGACCTTCGCATTTTCCTGATCCATGGCTTCGATCAGGACCGTTCCGCCTCCGTGTGCCGCGCCCGTACCGCAATCCACGCGAATCTCCTGCCTTTTGCGAGAAGCGTTGGTTACCATCTGCCGGCAGCCTTGCCCGCCGCCGCCAAACGTGAGCATGAGCGGTTGGAGCAGCTCTTTCTCATCCAGGCAGCTTTTCTTGACGCTGATCCGGGGTCCCTCGGCAGCTTTTTCCCTGGCCTTCGCATCGATCCTGGCCCGCTCCTCGGGCGTCAGTTTGGCGGCCACATCGGGCGGTATCGGCGGCAGGCCGCTGGTCCGGACGATCAACGTAATTTGCCAGAGACCGGGTTTGATATCCAGCGGCTCGATGGCGTCGGCGGACCATGCGGGTGCGATTGCGCACCCGATTGCGAGAGTGATTGCGAACGAGGCGATCCCCAGCAAGGACTGTCTGATCACGTCGGCTTCCTATGTGCTTGCCTTTCAGGATACATCACCGCTCGCGCGCCTGTAGGCTGCCGGATGGGCTAAGGCGCCCGCCGACCTGCTAAAATCGGAGAAATGGCAAAACAAAAGCAACCCAAGGAGCCCATGCCACCCCTGAGTGTCTGGGCGGGACCGGTGGCCCTGGGCTGGTTGGTGCCCGGCGGGGGTCATTTTCTCCTCAAGCGCCATGGCCGGGCCGTGCTGTTATTGGTCTCCATCACGCTGATGTATCTTTGCGGTCTGATGATGCGCGGGGCGATGTTTCAGCCGCAAAACGGCGACCTGCTGACCATCCTGATCAACACAGGCGGTTTCATCGGCGACCTGGCATCCGGGATCCTGTATCTGCTCACGGTGTGGTTGGGCTACAATCAGCCCGACATGGCTGGGATGGTACACGATTACGGCACCAAATTCCTGGTCACGGCGGGCTTGCTCAACATTCTAGCCATGGTGGACGCTTTCGAAATCGCGGCGGGGAGGAAGAGCTGATGTTCAAGATGAATCTCTCCCATTTCGAAGCGTCGCTGCTCTTCGCGTTGTTCACCTCCATCGTCATGGGTGTGGTCACCAAGCGCGACGACCATGGACGGCTGCGCTACGGGATATACGTGTTCGGCTGCTTCGTGGCCGCGCTGTTCGGCATCGGCTGGCTGATGCATTTCGGCCACGGATAGGTAGGGCAGGCGCTTTCGCCTGCCTCGTTCAATCGTAGAAATTGCGCTCCCAGGCGTGCCGCCGCAGCACCGCCAGTGTCTCTTGCGGCAGCGCACCCTGGTCGGGCACTGCGCAGTTGGCCTCCGCGTTCCGCAGGCTGCGCATTCCCGGAATCACCGTGGATACCGCCGGATGCGAAAGACAGAAGCGCAGCGCTATCTCGGGCAAGCGCGCGGCGTCCACGCCGAGATCCCGCAGCAAGCTCTCCACGTGCTCCCGTACTTGCTTCTTGCGGTCCCCCCGGAAATAGCCCACGCGGAAGTCGCCCGGCGCGAAGCGCGTATTCTCGTCGATCTTGCCGGTCAGGCTGCCTTCATCCAGCGGCACGCGCGCGATTACCCCGATATCGCGCGCCATCGCCAGCGGAAACAAGCTTCGCTCCGGGCTCTGGTCGAAAATGTTGTAGATCACCTGCACCGTATCGATCAAGCCCGTCTCGACGATTTCGAGCGCCGAATCCGGCTGATGGTCGTTGATCGAAACTCCCACCGCGCGCACCTTGCCGGAACGCTGCAACTCCTCGAACGCGCGCCGCCACTCGTCGCGCTCGATCCACTCCGGATTCCACACGTGCAGTTGCAGCAGATCGATGGTATCCACACCCAGATGCTTGAGGCTGCGTTCGGCCGAGCGCAGGATGTAATCGTACGGAAACACCTGCTCGATGCCGATGCCGGGCCGCGCCGGCCACAATTGATTCTTCGGCGGAACCTTAGTGGCCACGTAGATGCGGTGGCCGGCCTCCCGGACTACTCGTCCCACCAATTGCTCGCTGTGCCCCGCGCCATACGCCAGCGCCGTATCGATGAAGTTCAAGCCCAACTCGATGGCGCGCCGCAGCGCCGCCAGCGATTCGTCATCGGTCCCGCCCAGCCACTGGGTTCCGCCGATGCCCCAGGCGCCGTACCCCATCTCGCTGATTTCGAAGTTGGTTCTTCCCAGTTTGCGATATTTCATGAAACCTCATTGTAAATCCGGTAGTGGGTCAATTTGGGGTTTTGTGGGGCGGGCAATCCTGCCCGCAGCCGGCTTTCAGCCGGCTCTGGCCGCCTAAAAAGCGAAGTACCCGATGCCCGGGGCCATACGGGAGAGGAACTGGGGTAGGGCGGCGGTGTGGCAAACTGGTGGAGGCTGGGTGGTGGAAGTAGGCCGAACCGCCAGTGGTGCTGTTAAACCCGTTGAAAAGCATGGTCCCAAGTTCCGCGCGCCATATTTTGGTTACAGTCTGCGGCAGCACCTCAGACTGATTCCATTCAAAAGAGTGCTTTGATTTGCGCGACTTGGCCATCGCCTGAGCCGAAAGGATGAGAAGCATGTCTCAGACGAGCAAGCCAAAATCCAAGAGGCGTACCGCGAACAAGACGGCGGTGGGCCAAGGTAAACGGGGCCGCAAAGGGAAAGGGATGTGCTTTGCAGATCGACCCATACTGGAACCGAATGCAGCTGGAATTGATATCGGTGCGAGGGAAATCTTTGTGGCCGTGCCACCGGACCGGGATGCAGACCCGGTGCGCATATTCTCAACCTTCACCGAAGATTTGGAGAGAATGGCGGAGTGGTTGGTGAGTTGTGGGATCACCACGGTAGCCATGGAATCGACGGGGGTGTATTGGATCCCGCCCTATGACGTGCTGGAACGACATGGGCTGAAACCGTGTTTGGTGGATGCGCGGGGGATGAAGAACGTACCAGGGCGACGAACCGACTGGCACGAATGCCAATGGATACAGTTCCTGCACTCGGTGGGGCTGCTGCGTGCGGCATTTCGACCGGAAGGGCCAGTGTGTGCCGTGCGATCGTTGATGCGGCATCGCGGCGAGTTGGTAGCCATGACCAGCCAGCATGTGCAGCACATGCACAAAGCGCTGACGCAAATGAATGTGCAACTCCAGCATGTGATCAGCGACATCACGGGCCTGACCGGATTGTCCATAGTAGACGCCATCCTGGAAGGGGAGCGGGACCCGGCGGTCTTGGCCAAGCTGCGAGATCCACGCATCAAGGCCAGCCCGGAGACCATCCAGAAGTCGTTGCAGGGCAACTGGCGGGTCGAGCATCTGTTTACGCTGCGGCAGTCGCGGAAAAGCTATACGCATTACCAACAGCAGATAATAGCCTGCGATGCAGAAATCGAAAAACTGCTGGTGGCTTTCGCGCCGCGGGTGGACCCCGCCGAACGGCCGTTGCCGGCGAGCCGCAAACGACAGCGGAAGGGACGCAAAGAGCGTACGACCAACCCCCGCACGGGATTCGATCTGCGCACCGAGTCGTACAAGCTGTTCGGGGTGGACTTGACGCAGATTCCTGGACTGCTGGTGATGGTGTTGACCTTGTTCAGCGAAGTGGGCAGGGACATGTCGCGCTGGCCTACCGCGGCGCATTTTGTGTCTTGGCTGGGGTTGTGCCCCGACAATGACATCAGCGGTGGGCGGGTGCTGTGGAAGGGGGTGCGTCACGTAAAGAACCGCGCGGGGCAACTGTTTCGCCTAGCGGCCCATTCTCTGCATCACGAGGAAAGCGAGTTGGGCGACTATCTGCGTCGTATGAAAGCCAAACTCGGGCCGGAAGCTGCGACCACGGCCACGGCCCACAAAATTGCGATCATCTTCTACACGATGGTGAAGAAGCAGGTCGAATACGACGCCACCTTGTGGTCCCAAAGAAACACGGAGCGCGAGAGGCGCTTTGAGGCAAAACTTAGGAGGCAGGCAGAACGGCGCGGCTACCGCCTCGTACCGATGGATGAAAACGCTGCCGCCTAAACCATTGACGCAACAGGTTTGGAGGGGGAGTTCCTAAAAAGGCGGCTGCGGGCAGGATTGCCCGCCCCACAAGCAAGCTGACCCACTACGGTAAATCCGCATAGCGGGCGCATGGCCATGCGGATTGATGGCCAGTGAGACTCCCCGTGTTGGCACTTTCTGACAACTCAGCGGGACGATCAGGTGTTGCTTAGGATGCCGCACGGCTTGGGAGTATAGCCCGGGAAGACCTTACTGAGATCGCGATTTCCGAGCTGGCCTTGAACCATTTCTCCCAACACATCGCGGAAATCGGTGGTGAGGGCGAGATCGCGCTTTTCGTAGAGTTGCTCCGGCGCCAGGCCGGGCCATTTGCCGAACACCCGGCCTCCGCGCACGGCGCCGCCCATCACGAACATGCAATTCGCGTGGCCGTGATCGGTGCCGCGGTCGCCGTTTTCGCGCGCGGTGCGGCCAAACTCCGACATCGTAACCACGGCGACGTCCTGCCTGCGGTCGCCCAAGTCCAGCCAGAAGGCGGCCAGCGCCTGGCCGAAGTCGGCGAGCCGCGTGGCCAGTTGGCCCTGTGAGGCGCGCGGGCCCACCTCGTTGACGTGATGATCCCAGCCGCCCACGTCGGCGAAGGCCATCTCCACGCCTACGTCGGCCTTGATCAGTTGTGCGATCTGGCGCAGGCAGTCGCCAAAGCGGCCTTTGGGATAATTGGCGCCGGCGGCCGGCTCGTAACGCCGCTTCTGAATGGACTGGAGCAGGGACACAGCTTCGAATGTTTCGCGTCCGGCGGCTTGCAGGAGCGGATCCCGGCTATCGGCATAGAGCGCCTGAAATGCGCCGGACGCGTCCGCGTTGCGGACCTGGAAGTCGCTCAGGTTCTGTACGGCGACCGCGGGATTCGAGCCGCGCATGGCGCGCGGCAAAACGTTGCCCATGGCCACGGCGCGCACCGCGGAGACGTGCGCGGCGGGCTCGGCGCGCGGCAGGGCGCGGTTCATCCATCCGTCGGGAGTGGCTTTCACACCGGGGGTGGCCGATTCCATGAAATCCTGCGCATCGAAGTGCGAGCGGGACGGATCGGGAGATCCGGCGGCGTGTACGATGGCCAGGCGCCCATCGTCCCAGATGGGCTTGAGCGGAGCGAGCGCGGGGTGCAGGCCGAAGAAGCCATCCAGGTCGATGGCGGCGTCCTCGCGCTGGTCCGATTTTCGCGAAGGGCGCGGCACGGCGATAGTGGGCCGCATTTCGTAGTAGCGTGGTTCGGCGTGCGGCACTACGATGTTGAGACCGTCGGCGGCCCCGCGCTGGAAGATGGCGACCAGGATCTTCTTGCGCGGCGAGGGAGCGTCGGCGGCATACAATGCGCGCTCGAGCCACAGCGGCGCCGTGCCGGCCCCCACCATCGCCAACGCCGAGTTACGAAGGAAGAATCTGCGCGTGCTCATAATCGTTGCCTTTAGACAGGCTGCAGACAGGCCGGGAGGCCTGTCCTGCTTCATCTATTCTGGAAGTCCGGGGATCCCAGCGCGACGCCTTGCGAAAACTGGGCGCTATCCACTTTGACTCCGGGCACCTTGTTGTTCACCAGCGCGACGCTGAAGTTCATGCGCGCCAGCAGGCCGGCCGAGTTCAACCAGTCCCGCCCGGAGTTCGAGTAACCGGTCGGCTCGAGCTTGCGATAGAGCGGCTCCCCGAGCTGGTTCAACTGGTTGTCGAGGCCGGAGGTGAAGTCCAGGTCGGCGTTGAGGGCGCGCAAAGAGCTGGCCACCATTTCGAGCGGCGACTTCATCTTGGAACGGTACGCGCCGCGCGACCAGAACTCCGGCGAATCGAACATGGTCTTCAGCACCGCGCGCAGGTCGCCATCTTTCCTCAGAAATGTGTCAGCCATGCGGTTCACCAGCGTTTGGGGCGGATCGTCGGCCACGAAACGCTGGGCCAGTTGGCGCGAGATGAAGCGCGCCGTGGAAGGATGATGCGCGAGCAGGTGCAGCACCCTGAAGCCATCGCCGATACCGCCGCCGGCCGGAATGCGAACCCCCAGGACCGTCTTTTCACCCTCGTCGTGCATCTTGGGATTGAACTCGAATTCGGCCAGGCGCTGCGGCTGTTTTATGGACCACCCGGTAAAGCAGCGGGCTACTTCGGTGACGTCCTTTTGAGTATAGCCGCCGTCCACGCCCAGCGTGTGCAATTCCAGCAATTCGCGTCCATAATTCTCATTCAGCCCGAGCTTGCGCCGTTGGGCCGCGGGCGATTGTGGGCTGGCGGACTCCCAATTGTCGAGATAGAACAGCATGGCGGGACTCTGCGCGGTGGCGCGCAACAGATCCTCGAACTTGCCGAGGACGTGCGGGCGAATGGCGTCGCGTTCATATGCCGTGACCAGATAACGATCCGCGCCCTTCTCGACAAAGACGTTGAAATGGTTATACCAGAAGTCCGCGAGCACCTCTTCCAATTCGCGGTTGCTGTAGACCGCGCGAAAGAGTTTGGCTGCCATGAGGTCTTGCGCCACCACGGACTGGGGTCCATTGGCGCTTTGAATGCGGCGGCGCAACCCGGGCGGCGCGGCCGCGAAGAGCTGCAGGCGCATGCCCTGTCCCATGCTTTCCAGCAACTGGTCCTGACGGTCTGGCGGGAAGGAGGCGAATAAATCGAGCTTCTGTTGCGGGGCGCCCGTGCGCAGTACGCGAAGCTGCTCGGGCGCGAGAAGCGCCGCCAGTTCGGGTGCGCGGGGTTTGGAGCCATCCTCGTCCTTTTTGCCTTCCAAGCGGGCCACCAGGCGGTCGACCATCATGCGCTTGTCGGGATCGTCGGGAAACGGAAGCTTGCCTGCCACCATTTGCTTTACTTGCTGACGCGAAGGGTAGTTTTGGAGCATCTTCGCCGTGCTCATGTTGAGCGTGTCGAGCGGGCGCAGCTTGGCTGCCAGCGAGGGGTTCTCGGGGATGCGTTCGGGATGGAGCTGCAGATCGATCCATTTCTTGAGCCCCAGCGACCGGACCTGCTGAACATCTCCCGGCCGCGCGCCGAAAGAGAGGCGGTTTAGCGCGTGCTCGACCTTTTGGTCCCTCGAGATGGGCTGGCGAAAGAGCGCGGCGTTTTGGACGGATGCTTCAGTGCTCTTCCTGGCGTAGACCGAAATTCCGGTCAAGAGGCAGATACTCAGGCCAACAAGCGCAAACGAAAACTCTTTATTGAATACCACTGTATATATAAACGCAGTTCGAGGGCGGGAAGTTGCGGTGTTAACCTTCGGCGGTACGCCCGGGTGGGCGCGCTTTGGCTGCCGCTGCCTACTCGTACCGAATAGCATCAAGTGGGTTGACACCGGCCGCTCGCCGCGCCGGAATCCAACAGGCCAAAGCCGACACCGCGACCAGCACCGCGGCCGCGACGGCGAACGCCACGGGATCGTGCGGACTCACTGCGAACAGCAGGCTGGATACATAGCTCCCGATGGCCACAGCCGCTAAGGCGCCCGCCGCAAGTCCGGCGAACACGGGCATCATGCCTTGGCGCAGCACCAGCCGGAGCACCCTTGCTTGCCCCGCTCCGAGCGCCATGCGAACGCCGATTTCCGCGCGGCGCCGCGCCACCGCATACGAGACCACGCCATAGGTTCCGAACGCCGCCAGAGCCAGCGCGGCGATGGCGAACAAAAGCACCAGCGTCATCTGGAATCGCCGCCGCGCCACGGATGCGGACATCAACTGATCGAGCGTCCGCTCTTCGGGTACGGGAACGTCGGCATCCGCGCTCCAAACCACCGCGCGCAGGGCCGCGGCGATGGATTTCGGATTCATCGCGGTGCGCACCAGAATTGAAGACGAATTTTGCGGGCGCTGCCACAGCGGGATGTAGAGCATGTCGACCGGATTTTGATCGAGGCTGGTGCTGCGCGCGTCGCCCACCACGCCGACGACTTCGAGAACGCGGGTCATATCGAGCAGTTTGCGGCCCACCGCGCCGGTATTCGGCCAGAGTTTGCGGGCCAGGCTTTGAGAGATGATGGCGGCCTGGTGGTTGCGGTCCGAAGGCTCGAAATCGCGTCCGGAGCGCAGCGGGATGCGCAGAGTCCGGAAATAACCGGGGCTGATGAAGCGGAGATTGGGGTTCGGGAGTTGCGACTCGCGGCGCGCATCGTTTTCGGGTCTAACGACATCGATCCAGCTTTCACCCTGCAAAGGCAAGTAGGAGGTAATGGCCGCCGATTCGACGCCGGGCAGGGCCCGCGCTTGATCGAGTACGGTTTCAAAGAAGCGGCTCACGTCTGCGTCCTTCGCATACTTCGCGCCGGGTAGGGCGACATTGACGGCAAGCACGCGTTCGATATCGAAGCCCCTGGGGATGGTCGTCAAGCGGACGAAACTCGAGAGGAACAAGCCTGCCGTAACGAGCAGCGCCGCGCACAAGCCCACTTCGAGAGCCACCAGCAGGTTTCGCAAACGCAATCCGGTTGGCCCGCCGGCGTTGGCGTAGCTGGTGGATTTCAGCGTCTCGTATGGCGCGCCGCTGGACGCGCTGCGCAGAGCCGGCAGAATGCCGGACAGCAACGCGGTCGCCGCCGAAATGCCTAGCGCAAATACAAGCACGCGGCCATCGATGGAAACGTCGCCCAGCCGCGGCAAGTCGATGGGCGCGGCGGCCAGCAGCCATTGCAGTCCCCAAAAAGCGATGACCACACCCAAGCCGCCTCCCAGCGCGGCGAGTACGCCTGTTTCCGCCAGCGAGTGCCGCGCAAGCTGCCACCGGTTCGCTCCGAGCGCGGTGCGAATGGCGGCCTCGCGGGCCCGTCCGGCGGCGCGCGAGAGGGAGAGGTTCGCCAGGTTGACGCAGAGCACCAGCAGCACCGCGCCGACGGCTGACATCAGCACAATCAGGCTCTGCCGCACATCCCCGGTCAACTTTTGTTGCAGCGGCGTAATGGCGGGAACGATGTGCCAGGATTCGCCGCCGATTTGCGCATCGATGGCGGCTTCGGCGGCCGTGAGTTCGGCGCGCGCGCGTTCGATCGAGACGTCCGGACGCAGGCGCGCAATGGCAGCGTAATTCAGATCGCCGATGTGGGGCACGATCTCGTCTGGCTCATACGCCAGCGGCCGGAACATCTGCATGCGTCCATTCAGGCGCTTGCCAAGATTCTCCGGCTGCTTCGGGAATTCGAAATCGGGCGGCAAGACTCCGACAACGGTGTACGGCGTGCCGCCCAGGGAGATTTTGCGCCCCACGATCGAGGGATCGCCGCCGAACCTGCGCCGCCAGATGGAATCGGCCAGAACCACCACCTGGTGCTGGCCGAAATGGTCTTCTTGCTCGAGAAAAGAGCGGCCGAGACGCGGTTGCACGCCCAGCACGTCGAAGAAATTCGCCGAAACCTGCGCCCCCGGAATTAACTCGGGACGGCCGTCTCCGATGAGGCTCATCGTGGTATTGCGATAGGCGCCGATGCCTTCGAACGAGTGCGTGCGCTTGCGCCATTCTACGAGTTGGCCGAGATTGATAGGCAACGGTTCTCCATTGCCGAATTGCGGCGTGGAAATGGAGATGGCGACCAGACGCCGCGGATCGGGAAAATCGAGCGGGCGCAGCAGAACGCCGTTGACCAGCGAGAAGATCGCGGTATTGGCGCCGATGCCGATCGCCAGGCTGAGCACCGCCATGGCGGCGAAGCCGCGGTCCTTCCAAAGGGTTCTCAACGCGTATTTCATGTACGATAAGCCTCCTGGCCTGCCAGCGCACCGCAGGTGCGTGACGCGGGCTAGTATAAATACGCATTGGCCGCGACCGCGTACGCAATAATTACCGCGCGTGCGGCGAAAGGTTACCTTGGAGGCTGAACCTCGGTGAAAATAAAGGAATCCTCACCAAGCGGCCGTTTCCTTTGTCGAGATCTCTACATAGGCTTGGAAACCCGTCTGACGGATTGCCACCTTGCCCGACGCTTCTAGCGCCTGAATCCGGTGTTGATGCTCCGCCCATGTGCCACTGATGCTGCCTGCAAGGCTGTGCTTCACAATCGCCGGTCCTCTGGAGCTATCGTCCGCGTAGTTCCCCGATACCAGAAGGGTACCGTCCTGAAAGGGAGTAGAGAACTTGACTCCATGGCCGTCCGCGTGGGCATAGGTGGTCTGGCCCTTCGAGGCGAGTACCGGATATCCGGCCAGAAGCTTCGTTCCACCGTATACCGTCATCGCCTCCCGGTTGCGCCACATTGCAAATAAGACGATGGCCGGCAGCAACAAGGGCAGACGAAACAAAGAGAAAGTCTCCCCATCCGAAAATAGGTAGGCGAATTCCGAATCTGTCAGTTGGCGGATTTCAGATTGATACCTGAAGCGGATGCGCCGCTCGAATGCGGGATCTGTGATTTTGACGTGTCCGATGGCGCCGAATATCCAATGGATGAGGTGCAGGAAACTTCGGTCGAAGGATTCGCGGGGCGATCCGGCCGGCGTCAACGGCTGCGCGGGCCCCCGCCCCCGCCCCCGCCCTTGCACATATTGGACGATAAACCAGGCTCCCTGGAGAGACACCGCCACTCCCACGCCCACCAGCGCCAGGAGGCATCTCTGTTCGTTCGGCCACGGAGCCCGCAGCGTCGACACGCCCGCCAAAACGCAGCCGGCTGGCAAAATCGGATAGGACCGTCCGGCGGCCTTTGCGGATGCCCAGAAGTATGCTCCAAACAAGACCCCCGCGGCCACTGGCGCCCAGCCGCGCGTGCGCAAGGGGTATAGGGCCGAGAGGCAAAGCAGGAGCAAAGCCCAGGCGAGACAGCCGGTGGTCGACGGCGCCTGGTCCTTGCGGAAAAGATCCGCGGTAATCCAGATGAAGGCGACGAGTCCCAGCAGGAATTGCCACGGAGAATCTGGCATTCGTTGTGCCAGCAGTAATGCGCCGAAGGTTGCGGCGATCCCGAGTCCCCAAAGGAAGAAGCCCGCGACATTCAGCCATGTCTTGAGCGCACCACGAACTCCGGTTTGAGTCCCGCCCTGGCGCCCGCCGCCATCCCTTTCCACGTCAGATCCTCCTTAGCCAGGCTGGTCGCGGTCCAGCGTAAACAGATAGTTTCGCCTGTTTATTCTGTAAGTGCCATACTATCGGTTGGCTGACGGCTTTCGGCCGGAATAGTAGGGCTGACTGCTCTCGCGCTTTATCGCCTTATCGCAGCGTACTGAGCACCGACGGTCGCGCAATTTATGCAGAATCAGGGGGTCGGTCAGTTTTCAATTCGTTAGAGAATTCGAAACGCTACGACGACCCACCCGCAGTATGGGCACTTCAGTGGGCCGATTGGCAATCGGCCCGCAGGTTGGCAACCTGCCCCACAAGGCCCAAAATGCATTACAATGTGTCCATAAGCTACTTGCAACTATGTTGCAGACACTGATTATCACGCTCCGTGAAGGCGTGGAGGCCGCCCTGGTGGTGGCCATCGCCATCGCCTACCTGCGCAAAATCGGCCGCCGCGACCTGCTGGCCGCGGTGCACCGGGCCTTCGGAACCGCTGTCGTTGCTAGCTTTGGCTTTGCCTGGCTGCTCTCCCGGCTGGGCCTCGGCGAAGACGCCTATGAGGGCTGGGCCCTGCTGATCAGCGCCGTATTCGTGCTCTCCATGGTGCTCTGGATGAACCGCCACGCGCGCGGCATGAAGGGCGATATTGAAACTCAGTTGCAACAACGCAGTAGCGCGGGCAGCCGCTGGGGCATCTTCCTCTTCGTTTTTCTGATGGTCTTCCGCGAGGGCGTCGAGACCGTCCTGATGCTCACGGCGGTCAAGTTCGATACCTCCGGAGTCCTCGATATTGCAGGGGTTGTGCTGGGTCTGGGCCTGGCCATCCTGTTTGGCATCAGCTTCGTGCGCGGCACTCTCCGTATCGACGTGCGCAGTTTCTTCCGCATGACCACTGTCATTCTAATGGTCATCGTGGTGCAACTCGTTATCACCGGCCTGCATGAGCTGTCGGAAAGCCAGGTGCTGCCCAGCAGCCGCGAGGAGATGGCTTTGATCGGTCCCATCGTCAGTAACGAAGTCTTCTTCTTCGTGGTCATCCTGGCGCTGGCGGGCGCCATGCTGCTGATGGAATATCGTAAACGCCGCTCCCCCGCGCTCGACGGCCTGCAGGGCGCGGCCCTGCGCAAAGCGCGCTGGACGGTGCAGCGCGAGCGCCTGTGGATGACCGCATCCTGCCTGGCCACCGGCCTCTTCATCTTGAGCATCACCGCGGAATTCATCTACGCCAAATCCACCACAGAGTTGTCGGCCGCCACTCCGGTTTCCATCGTGAACGGCCAGGTGCGCATCCCGGTAGCCTCGGTGAACGACGGCAACCTGCACCGTTTCGCCATCGAGGAAGCCGGGGTACACGTGCGCTTCATCGTCATCCGGCGTCCCGACCAGTCGCTGGCAGCCGCGTTCGATGCCTGCCAGATTTGCGGCAATCAGGGTTATTATCAGAAAGGCCCCAACGTGATCTGCAAGAATTGCGCCTCCGCCATCTTTATTCCCAGCATTGGCGCGCATGGCGGATGCAATCCCATCCCCATCGCGTCGCAAGTGGAAGGCGCCGAACTGGTGATCGATGGCGGCAAGCTGATTCCCGGCGAGAAAATCTTCCGCAATCCCAGTTAGCCGCATGTTTCTCCGCTTCGTCAGCCAATCCATCCGCCGGTCGCCGCGCCGCAAGGCGATGACGGTGGCGGCGGTAGCTATGGGCACGGCGGTAGCCACGGCCATGCTCGGCGTCATGCTGGATATCGGCGACCGCGTGAATCGCGAAATGCGGAGCCTGGGCGCCAACCTGATGGTGACCCCCAAGGCGCGGTCGCTGCCAGTCGAGATCGGCGGCATCGGCTATCGTCCGGTGTCCAGCCAGGACTACATTCCCGAAGATCAGGTGCTCAAGATCAAGTCCACGTTCTGGCAACTGAATATTACCGGTTTGGCGCCATCGCTAACGGCCTCGGCCTCGCTGGTGGGCCAGGCGCTTTCGCCTGCCAAGTCGCCGATGGTGAACGTGCCGGTGGAAGGCGTGTGGTTCCGGCGCAGGTTTCGCGGCGCGGACGGCGCACGGCTCGACGCCGGCCTGCGCACCGTGAACGGCGGATGGAAAGTGGATGGCCGCTGGATCGACGACCGCGACCGCAACGACGCCGCGTTGGAAGCCCATCTTGAAGCTATGCTGGGCGGCGCAGTGGCGCGGCGCCTGGGCGTGAAGCCGGGCGATACGCTGCAGCTTTTCGGCCAGCCGTTCACCATAGCGGGCATTGTCTCAACCGGCGGCGAGGAAGAGGACCGCATCTTCATCCGGTTGGAAGTTTTGCAGCGCCTGGTAAACCGTCCCGGGCAGGTGGATGCGGTGCAGGTGGGCGCGCTCACCAAGCCGGAGGACGAATTCGCGCGCAAAGATCCCGCCAGGATGACACCCAAGGAATACGACCGCTGGTATTGCACGCCGTATATCAGCTCCATCGCGCACCAGATCGAGGAAGCGCTGCCCATGGCGGTGGCCCGGCCCATCTGGCGCGTAGCCGATAACGAAGGCAAGGTGCTCGACAAGATTCGCGGCTTGATGCTGCTGATCGCGTTGGCGGCGCTGGCCTCGGCCGGCTTGACGGTGTGGAGCGTGATGGCCACCACGGTGCTCGAGCGCCGCGGAGAGATCGCCATCATGCAGGCCACCGGCGCGGGCGATGGGCTGGTGGCCGCGCTATTCTCGACCGAGGTAGCGTTGGAGGGCGCGGCCGGCGGGCTGATTGGATCTTTCGTGGGCCTGTTGCTGGCCGCGTGGGTGGGCCGCGCGGTGTTTCAAACTTCGCTGGAGATCCCGGCCATGCTCGGTCCGGTAGTGGTGGGAGCGGCGGTGCTGGCATCGGTCGCCGGCGCGGCCCAACCTTTGCGGCGCGCGCTGCGGATGGAGCCGGCCGTCGCCCTGCGGGAGGCCGACTGATGTGTGGGGCGGGCCTCCAGGCCTGCGGCCGGCGTCCACGCCGGCCTGGAGACGCGTGATGTTTTGGAACTTCGTCCTCCGCGCGGTGCAGTTCCGCAAGCGGCGCTTGGCCCTGGCGTTCGCGGCCCTGGCCGTGTCCGCCACCCTAGCCACCGCGCTGTTCTCCGTCTACTCCGATATCGAGCGCAAGATGCGCGTCCAGTTCCGCGGCTTCGGCGCGAACATCGTCATTGCACCGGCCGGCGGCGAACAGACCGTCCCGCTGGCGGCCGTAGCGCTGGCCGAGAAGCAAGGCGCGGTGGCCGCGCCCTTCATCTATACCGTCGGGCACGTCGATAGCGAACCCGTGGTCGTGGCGGGCGTCGACTTCCGCCGCGCCGGTCCGCTCACCAATTACTGGCGCGTGGATGGCGCGCGCGACACTGCGCCGGGCGAGTGCCTGGTGGGCGGCAACGTGGCCGCGCACTTCCGCCTGAAGCTGGGACAGAAGCTGGAACTGGAAGGCGCGCCCTGCACCATCCGCGGCATCGTTTCCAGCGGCGGCGCGGAAGATGCGCAGGTGATCCTGCCGTTTGCAACCGCGGCGCAATTGGCCGGATTGCCCGCCGGAGACAAAGGCGCGGCCAGCTTAGTCCGGGTACGCGCGGATGGCCAGCGGTTGGCGATCATCCAGGCCGCGCTGGCCAAACAGCTTCCCGGCGCGGATGTGCGCCTGCTGCACGCCGTGGCCGAAACCGAAGCCAACGTGGTGCTGAAGATCCGCTCGACGCTGTTCCTGCTGACCGCGCTCATCCTGGCCATCACCACGCTGTGCGTCAGCACTAACTTCAGCGCGCTGGTGCTGGAACGCGCCAAGGAAATTGGAATCCTGAAAGCCATCGGGGCGGCCGAGAAGAAGATCGCCGCGCTGTTCCTTTCGGAGTCGCTGATTTTGGGCCTGGCATCCGCCGCCGCAGGCTACGCCGTGGGACTGCTGGTAGCCTGGTGGATCGGGCGGCAGATCTTCCCCGAATCCGCGGCGGCAGGCGTGGGTGTAAACTATGGCGTGTTCCTGCCGGTAGCGGGGGTCACGCTGGCGATGGCGGCGATCGGCACGCTGGCCGCGGTGGCGCGCATCTGGCGCATCCAGCCGGCGGTGATTTTGCGCGGAGAATAGAAGCCATGGCATTCGTCGAACTGGAGAACGTCACGAAGGCATACGACAGCGGCTGGGCCGCGCCGGTGAAGGCGCTCGACCGCGTCAGCTTCACCGCGCAAGCCGGCGAATGGATCGCGATCATGGGGCCGTCCGGTTCGGGCAAGACCACCCTGCTGAACATCCTGGGCTGTCTCGACCAGGCCACGCGGGGCGTGGTGCGCATCGATTCCGTGGATACCTCGACTTTGACCCGCGCCGAATTGGCCCGCTTTCGCGCCGAGACCGTGGGCTTTGTCTTCCAGCAATTCCATCTGATCCCGCACCTGACGGCGATTGAAAACGTGATGCTGGCGCAATACTTCCACAGCATGACCGACGAAGGCGAAGCCCGCCGCGCGCTCGACCGCGTGGGCCTGGCGGATCGCGCGCGCCATTTGCCCTCGCAACTTTCAGGCGGCGAGCAGCAACGCGTGGCCATCGCGCGGGCGCTGGTGAACGATCCCAAGGTTATCCTGGCGGACGAGCCTACCGGCAATCTGGACGCCACCAACCAGCGGATCGTCCTGGAGTTGCTCGCCGATTTGCACCAGCAGGGCCGCACCATCCTGATGGTGACGCACGATGAGCAGGTGGGCCGCTGCGCGGACATCCGCCTGGACCTGGAACACGGACGCATCGTCGAAACCACGCATTTCAGCATGGAGATGAATCAGGATTTCGACGAAGTGCTGGAACAGTTGTGGACGGCCCGGGAGCGCACCTTTCACGAGGAGCCCGAGCACTTCACCGCCGCGCAGCAACGCAAGGTGTGCGCTATGATGTCGCGCATCGGGCTGGTGGAGTTGCGCGGCGGCGAGGTCGCCTTCACGCCGCGCGGAGAGGAACGCGCCCGCAGCGTGATCCGCCGTCACCGCCTGGCGGAGCGCCTGTTCATGGATGTGCTGGCCATCCGCGACGAGGGAGCCATCGAGAAGAACGCCTGTACCTTCGAGCATATCCTAAGCCCCGAAGTTACCGACCGTATCTGCACATTTCTTGGGCATCCGCGAACGTGTCCGCACGGCAGCCCCATTCCGGAAGGCGATTGCTGTTTGGAGTCCCGTGGCGCACGCACCCTGCGTGCCGCGTCGGCACTCGTGCCGACGCCCGACTAAAGTCACTAACTTGACCCAGACGATCAAGCCGCTCCGTCCCTCAGCGCCGCGCCGAACGCATCGCCATCGTCCACCGCGACGCCAATCCGCGTAACGGACTTCCGCCTCCCGAAGGGTCCTGCAACCATCACCGGTTCGTTCAACTCGACCAGCCATTGCGGCTTGTTAAGCACGACCAGAGACAGGTAACCGGCCGGCTTTCGGTCCGCCATATCCGCCGCCGAAAAGCGCCGGACCTCGCGGATTTGGCGGCGGGAGAACTCGGCGCGCCACAAGAATCCAACCTGCAGCACTATGGTCTCGCCGCCAATCATAACCGGCCGCAACGATAAGGATCGGTAGAACGCCACCGTCCACAGGAAACCGTAGATCCCGGCGGCGGTGGCAATCCAGGCGGCCGCATGGCTCCAGTTCCGCAGAAGCAGGTGCAAGGGCACGCCCTCGAAGATTACGGCGATCATGAGCAGGATCGCAAACATCCCATATCCGCTCGCCTGTGCCAGAGGAAACGCGCGGCAGCCGGGCGCCGATTGCGGCCGTGCGCGCCATGCAAACAGGGCGTAGTAGAACACCGCAGCCTCGCTCGCAGCCCAATTCGTCTCCTTCATAAATACCTGCGAGAATTCGCGCCGTTTCGCCACCACGTAAGTGAGCCTTTCGGCGAACGTGAATGAGCGGGTTCTCGTGAGAAGCACAAGAGCTTCGAAAACGGGAAAGCCCGGATAAGAGCCCGGGCCTCCACGCGGAGCAGAAAGGGGGACCGAATTATGATCCTACTGCTGGTCATCCGGCTGAAACTCATCGGCCGGTTAACAGCGTTGATCGGTTGGACTCGTAAGAGCCAGCGATAAGCGCCGTTGCGGGGCCGGTGCCGCACACCGGCTCCGCTACCAGCATCATACCAGATTATCCGGCGTTTGGATTTCCCGGCGAGAATTCGACGGCGCGCCACCACTACATCAGTGAGCCTTTTTGTGAACCGTGGATAAGCGGGTTCTCGTGAGAAGCACAAGAGCTTCGAAAACGGGAAAGCCCGGGGAAAGAGCCCGGGCCTCCATTTGGACTCGCAAGAGCCAGCGATAAGCGCCGTTGCGGGGCCAGTGTCGCTGCACTGGCTCCGCTACCAGCATCATACCAGATTATCCGCGCCGGGCGCCGGACAATAATTCCGCGCGACCTTGCCGAAGCTCTCCACCTGTTGAGCCTGCCAGGCACCGTCCCGATCCAGCTCGCGCGCCATCAACGTGGCCACCCGCGGAGCCATTCGAATTGCCGCCCTTGCATTCAGAAACAGCGCCCTTGTGCGGCGCGCCAGGACGTCCTCGACAGTGCGCGCCATTTCGTGGCGGGCGGCCCATACCACCTCGGCGCCGGTATAAGAAAGCGCGGCATCCAGCGGTTCGGCGAGCGCCGGCTCGGCGCACATCAGGTCCTGGATAAGCGGCGCGTCCGCCCCGTACACGCTCAAAGGACCGAATGCGTCCGCGCTCTGATGGAATCCGTGCAGGCGCAGATGCTCGGTAACGCAAGCCTTCTCCGGCAAGCGCGCCAGCATGGCCGCCTGGTTCACGCAGTCTTCCGCCATGTGCCGATAGGTGGTCCACTTGCCGCCGCAAATCGTCAGCAGGCCGGATTTCTCGATGTGAATGGTATGGCCGCGCGACAGCGCCGCGGTGCCGCCCCCGCTGGCCGATTTCACCAGCGGGCGAATGCCGGCAAACACGCTCAGAATGTCGCTGCGTGCAGGCTTACGCGCCAGATAAAGCGAGGCGGTCGACAGAATGAAATCGATCTCCCGCTCCATAGCCAGCGGTTCGAGCGTGGCGCCGTCAACGGGAGTATCGGTCGTGCCGATGAGGGTGTGGCCGTGCCATGGAATGGCAAACATCACGCGGCCATCGCTGGTATGCGGCACCATGATGGCGCTCTCGCCGGGCAGAAAGGAACGATCGAAGACCAGGTGCACCCCTTGGCTGGGCGCGATCATCGGCGTGATGGAGGCATCCGCCTGCCGGCGCAAGTCGTCCGTAAAAGGCCCCGTGGCATTGATCGCCACTTCGGCCCGCGCATGGAATTCCTCGCCGCTTTCGGCATCCCGCGCGATCACGCCGTCGATGAAGCCGTCGGCGTCCTTGGTCAAGCCTGTCACGCGCACGTAGTTGAGCAGCGTGGCGCCCAGATCACAGGCCGTAGCGGCCATATCGATCAGCAGCCGCGCATCGTCGAACTGGCCGTCGAAGTAGATGACGCCGCCGCGCAAGCCTTCGGTCTTAATGGTGGGCAAGCGCTCCAGCGTCTCCTCCCTGGAGAGGATGCGCGACGCGCCGAAGCCGTATTTGCCGGCCAGAAGGTTATAGACCTTCAACCCGAGGCCGTAGAAGGGCGCTTCCCACCAATCGTAGTTTGGCACCACGAAGCCGAGGTCGTGGACCAGGTGCGGCGCGTTGCCGAGGAGCAGGCCGCGTTCGCGCAGCGCTTCCATGACCAGCGGGATATTGCCCTGTTCGAGGTAACGGACGCCGCCGTGGATGAGTTTGGTGCTGCGGCTGGAGGCGCCCTTGCCGAAATCGTTCTGTTCCAGCAGCAGCACGCCGTAGCCGCGCGCGGCGGCGTCGATTGCCACGCCCACGCCGGTGGCGCCGCCGCCCACCACGAGCATGTCCCAGGGTCCCGCGCGGGCGTGCAAACGGGCGTACATCTCAGCGCGCTGCATGTGCGGTTCTCAGCGGATAGTATAGCGTTTCGCCGATATGAAAGAAGTTTCAGCCCAAGGGTGAACCATGACTGCAAAATGAAGCTCTTCGCGCGGATCGATCGCGATTGCGTTTGTCACCGCGCGGCTTTTCCTGGCGGGCGCCGAGACCGAGCGCTGCGCCCATCCTCCCCCCGAAGGGCGGAACATTTGCCGGCACGTCGCGGAGTGTGATAGTGAATCTATATGCTCGTGTCAATCGAAAACCAAGTCGTCCTGGTGGTCGGCGCTTCGAGCGGTATCGGCCGCGAAACGGCCGCGCTGTTCGCGCGGGCAGGCGCTCGCGTCATGGCCTCGGCGCGGCGCGAGGAGCGCTTGCGCGAATTGAAGGAGTCCCTGGCGCGCGAAGGCCGAACCGTGGAAACACTCGCCGCGGATGCCGCGGACGCATCCCAAATGGAACACCTCGCGCAGGCCGCGCGCGCGCGCCTGGGCGAAATCGACATCCTGGTGTTCGCCACCGGAACCAACGTCCCCGATCGCTCGATGAAGCGCCTCAGCACGGAGATTTGGGATACCATGGTGAGCGTCAATCTGAACGCCGCTTACTACATTACCAGGGCGGTGCTTCCGGCCATGCGGGAGAGAGGCGCCGGCCATCTGATCTACATTTCCTCGGTGTCCGGGCTCTTCGCCGATGTTTCCGGCGCGGCCTACCAGGCTTCCAAGCGCGGTCTGCTCGGCCTGGCTCATGCAATACGCGTCGAGGAAAAGGAAAACGGTATTCGGACCTGCGTGGTCTGTCCCGGCCTGGTCGATACTGAAATCCTGGACCGCCGTCCAGTGAAGCCCTCCGCGGAAACCCTCGCGAAAGCGCTGCGCCCCGAGGACGTGGCGGAGACGGTGCTGGCGGTCGCGAAACTTCCCCCTCGCGTCTGCGTGCCCGAAATGCAGGTGGTGCCGACGTATCTGTAATCGGATAGTCGCCGGCGCGGGGCGCGCGCAGTTTTGATCGCGAGCTTCCTTAACGGCCTTCTTCCAGATAAATCAGATCGCTGGTGTATTTGCACGGCAGTTTAATTCTCAATCCGTCTTGCATGAGTCCGGCTCCCATGCGTGTTTCTTCGGCAACGGAGCCATCTTGCGATCGCACGCGATAAAGTGCGGCCGGTTCCAGTCCCTTGAGACGCACGCGCTGCTCCGCCTGGTCGTTGTTCGGGCGAAAGATGTACAACGTTCCATGTTTGAGGCCCGGGCTCCAATAGAACATTCCATCCCAACGATTGCCATCCGGTCGCGGCAGGATGTGATGGACCTGGACATCGCGCATCATCGGACGAATCCACGATTTGTAAATGGCGGTCGCCTTCTTCACTTCGGTGCGCTCTTCGGGCGTCCAATCCGCGGACTTCGTCGGATCGATTTGCCACGCGCCCATCATCGCGGAGCGCCAGAGATAGGGCCGCGGCCGGTCGGCATCGTGGTTGTATTGATTCTCATAGGTGTACGCCTGCAAAACCGCGGGCGGCAAGGCGAATGTCGAATCGTACAAGCTCTGGCGGTCCGGCAGAGCGGAGAGCGTGTCGGTGGTGACGATATAGTGTACGCGCCGGATGTACCCGAAGTCCTTGATATGCCCTCCGCCCGAACACCCTTCCAAGGCCAGATCGGGGAAACTTTGGCTCAGCTTCTCCTGTACCTGGTAGTAGCCCAGGGCAGACCAGTAACTCACGTCCACGCCGTATCGGTGGCGATGGTTGCTTTGTTCGCACTTCGTGACGATGGGACTGTAATCGTGTTTGAAGTAATCGAGTTTGAACTCGGAGACGAGATATTGAGTCTCACGCTCGGCCCACTCACGGGCGGCATCGGAGCCCAGGTCCATCAGGATGTTCCAGTGCAGGTAGTCCATTTTCTCGTCCGGCTTGAAGGCGCGCACGAACCAATCGGCATGGCGGCGAATGTCGGGACCGCCGGGGTCGTCTAAGATGGCGCCTTGGGTCCACGCCACCCACAGACCCAGCTTCATGCCATTATGATGAACAAATTGCTCGATGGGCCCGACAGAGCGCGGAAACCGCGCCGGATCCCAGCGCCAGTCGCCGGCTTGTGGGAACCACATGGCATCCGGAACGAATGTCTCGAAGCCCAGATCCTTACAGGTAGCGGCGCTCCGCAGCACGTCGGCCTCGCGGGCTTTCTCGCCGCCGCTATCCAGGTAGAGGTTGTAAGCCAGGGTCGGATAGGGTTGTTGCGCGGGCAGTGGCGGCAGTAGCTTTTCCAGCACGAAGCGATGCAGCGAGTAGCTGCCGTCGTCAATGTCTCCCTTATAGCAGCCCACAAACGCCGGCGGAACCAGGAAGGTCTCTCCGGCCGGCACATCGGTCTTGAATTCGGGAAGGTTGCCCACCAGCACTTCGTGAGCGCGAATGCGGATGCGGCCGATTCCGGAAAACTCCCACCCGGCATACAGGCCCTCGATCTTGCCGACCTGAATGGCGAGCCACGGAACCGGGCTTGCGCCGTCGGTGGGATCACTGGTCAGAACGTGGTCGAACTTCGGGTTGAGCCTCTGGGTAAACGTGCCGCCCTCCGTGCCGGCGTTGCCTCCTCCGCGATTGATCCACCACACGTCCGCCTCTCCAGGCGGCACTGCCAAGCCGCTCAGGACCAGGCTCTCCTGTTGACCGAGCGTCACCGGACCATGCGATTTATTGGCGACGGTCAGCCAGTGTTCCACGGGCCCGCGCCCCGGCCGCGCCCGCCAGATCGACTGCAACGCGAGCGGCGGATCGGCATTGGTAAACCGCAGCGTGAGCGTTCCGCCCGGACTGTCGAGAGCGCCGCCCTGAAACTTCCAGTTTGTCGGTATGGAACGGCCTTGCCACCCAACCGCGGGAAGCAGAATCTCCGGCGCGCCGGACGGCAACCAGTTGGAGCGGCGTCCAGCCAGGCCCAGCCGTTTCAGCACCGGGCGGCCCTGCTCTACGGCCACCACGGCCGCCGTGTCAGCGGTGCTCAAGGGCCAAGAGTCGGCGGCCCGGATGCCCGATGCAAACGCGGCAAGACAAACCAGCAGCCGCTTCATTGCGGTCTCCTGCGCACCCGTGGGATGGCGCCGGAATCGAAGATGGCAATCGGCATCAATAATATTATCGCGGCTCGCGCGGCATTCCGGAGCTTGAAATTTCCCCTTTAAAATGTCTTGGCTTTACGCTACGATGATCTCGTCGGCATGGCCGAAGAGGAGAACAATGACGCAATCGGAAATCGTTCAAGCATTGGCGGAGAAGTGTGACGTTACCAAGAAAGTCTCGCAGGGCTTGCTCACCGCCCTGTCCGAGACGGCCATCGGCGAGGTCAAAAAGAATGGCATATTCGTGTTGCCCGGCATAGGGCGGCTGGTGCGCGTGGAGCGCAAGGCGCGCATGGGACGTAACCCTGCCACGGGCGAGGCCATCAAGATCGCCGCCAAGAAGGTAGTGAAGTTTCGGATAGCCAAGGCCGCGAAGGACGCCATCATGCCGCCGAAGAAGGCGAAAGCCTAGGGTCACCCTAATCCTGCACAAATTGAGGGGCGGGCAATCTTGCCCTGGGTCCCCGCTGGGGACGGCTCTGGCCGCCTAAGAAGCGGCTGCGGCCGCGAGGCTTGGCGCACGCAACTGGCGCGGGCAGCGAACCGCGCTCAACCGTTCGCTTTGCCCGCCCCCAGCACGGACTCCAGGATCTGATCGGAAAGGTCCTTGACTACTCCGGGAGAATGCGCCAGAAACAGCGTGTTGGTTCGGTCGTTCTCGCCGATGGACTTCAGAGTGTCGAAATATTGGGTGACCATCACCAACTGCATGACTTCTTTCGCGGACGCCCCTTCCACGACTTTCTGAAATTGTTCGATCGAAACCTGGAGACCCTCGATGATGGCCTTCCTCTGGTTCGCGATTCCCTGGCCTTGCAGGGCCTTGCTCTCCGCTTCGGCCTCCGCTTTTTTTACCACCAGGATCTTCTCGGCCTCGCCCCGGGCGTTGGCGGCCACCTGTTCGCGCTGGGCGGCATTGATATCGTTCATGGCCGACTTCACTTTCGCATCCGGAACAATGTCGGTGACCAGCACGTTGACAATTTCATATCCGAATCCGGACATGTCCGCATCCAGCTCCTGCTTCACCGCCGCCGCGATACTGGACTGGCTGGCGAAGACTTCATCCAGCGTCATTCCGGGGACGTGCCCCAGGATCACTTGCTCCACATAGGATTGGATCTGTGCGCTCGGATCGGCCAGCTTGTAGTACGCATCATAGACTTTTTCCGGACGAACGCGATTCTGGACGGAGATAGGAATGGTAACGAACACGTTGTCTTTGGTCTTGGTTTCCATGGTCAGAGTGATCTGATTCACGCGCAGACTGACCATGCCCGCCACGGAATCGAAGAACGGCCGTTTCCAGTTCAATCCCGGCTCGGCGACGCGAAGGAATTTGCCGAATCTCGTAATCACTGCGACTTGGGCCGTGTTTACCGTGAAAAAGCTGGCGAAGATCACGTAGAGCGCGACCACCGCCGCGAGCAGCAACAAAATCAAGTAGACCTGCTCCATTTCTCTCTCCTTCCCGATTGCCAATCGGTTCAGCATAGCGGAAAGCGCGATTGTGCGCCACCGCGCCCATCTCGCCGGACGCAGCCGCCAAGGGAGATTCTCGACTTGAATTCCTTCAAGGCGTATCGTACAAGCGGAGGACATCTCCGGCACGGAATATTCTCATGACAAAAGACTATGGAAGGCTCAAGGCCTCTTGGCGTTGCTGTCCTTCAGGCTTTTGGTGGCATCCGTCGTTGTGGTGTGGTCCCCTCATGCCATCTTGTCCACGCATCCCGCCAGAGCCTTGGGGCAGTTTCGCGTCTCGGTTTTGCCCGCGCTGTTCCTGATGGCGCTGGGGACCATCGCTTACCTGAGGTCCGCCTGGGACTTTGGCTTTGGTGGCGGCGGTTTTTCTCCCAATGCGGTCGTCGCGGCCGGCGTATATAGATTCACGCGGAATCCCATGTACCTCGGCCTGGCGCTCATCATGCTGGGCGAAAGTCTTTTTTTTGAGTCTTGGATGCTGCTGGGCTACGCTGCCGCCTTATGGCTCATTTCCCATCTTTTCGACCCTTTATGAAGAACCCGCTTTGGCGAAGAAGCTTGGGACGCCCTACCAGGAGTACTGCCGACAAGTTCCCCGATGGCTTCCAAGGATTCGGCGGATCCCAAATTCGCCCTGAAGGCATCGTTGAGGGTTTGCCTGTGGGGCAGGATGGTATCCTGCGCGCCGATTGGGAATCGGCGCAAAGTGGGCCGATTAACAATCGGCCCGCAAGACACCATCC
>Ga0302324_100001960_pt1 | contig 48777 bp, 41 predicted proteins | sample Palsa_T0_1_FD_201949 | JGI IMG/M metagenome (GOLD analysis project Ga0302324, IMG submission 201949) | Peat permafrost microbial communities from Stordalen Mire near Abisko, Sweden - Palsa_T0_1 | ecosystem: Environmental > Terrestrial > Soil > Palsa > Peat permafrost | place: Sweden: Abisko...
GGTCCCCTTTATCGAAAAGGTCAAGCGGTTGAACGACGCGGCGCACCTCTGTTGTTACGGCCTGTATGCGCCGCTGAACGAACCCTATCTGCGAAGTCTGGGCGTCGGAACCATTTTAGGCGGCGAGTTTGAGGCGGGCCTGGCGTCGCTCGCCGACCGTTTGCCGTCGAAAGGCGCGGCCACGCGTCAATCCGAGCCGCTCATCTCGCTCGACCGGTTGCAATTTCTTCCGCCGCTTCGCAGTGGCCTTCCGCCGCTCGAAAAATACGCCAAGCTGCGCGTCAACGGCTCCGCGAAACGAGCGGGATACACGGAAGCGAGTCGAGGGTGCAAGCATCTTTGCCGGCATTGTCCGGTCGTCAACGTTTACCGGGGCAGTTTTCGGATTGTGCAACCCGAAGTGGTCCTCGAAGATGTCCGGCGGCAGGTGGCGGCCGGAGCCGAGCACATCTCCTTCGGCGATCCCGATTTCTTCAACGGTCCCACGCACGCCATGCGAATCGTGGAGCAAATGCATCGGGAGTTCCCCGCGCTCACCTACGATGCCACCATCAAGATCGAGCACCTCCGGAACCAACGCCCCCTGTTGCCGCGTCTGCGGGAAACCGGCTGCCTTTTCGTGACCAGCGCGGTTGAGTCGGTGGACGATGCGGTGCTGGCGAAGCTTGAAAAGGGCCACACTCGGATCGATTTTATCGAGGTAGTCCACGAATTTCGCTCCGCCGGGCTGATAATTTCGCCGACTTTCATCCCCTTCACGCCGTGGACCACTCGTAAATCATATTGCGACCTGCTCGAGTTGCTGATCGAACTGGGTTTAGTCGAAAATGTCGCGCCCATTCAGCTTGCTCTACGGCTGCTGATCCCCGCTGAATCGCGTTTACTCGAACTCGCCGACGTCCAGGACGTGGTCACCGGATTTGACGAGCCGGCGCTGCTGCATCGCTGGAGACATCCCGATCCGTCGATGGACGCTCTGGCTGGGCGCGCGATGAAACTCGCGGCGCTCCAAGGATCGCGGCGGGAGATTTTCCGTCAGTTTTGGAATCTCGTGGCCGATCGGCCCCTCCCGGAAACTTTCGACCTGATGCCGCGCGCCACCATCCCCTACATGGATGAGCCCTGGTACTGTTGAGCGGAGCCAACCGAAGAGCAGGTTGCTCTTGTATGAGGGGTGCCCCTGAGGCGTCGGGGCTATAATCTATCTATGAAGCGCAAGATTGGTCTTCTGTTTCTCGGCCTCATCTCGGCCGCCTTCTCCCAGCGCAAGGATTTTGAACAGCCCGCCATGCAGGCCGCCCGCGGCACCAAGGGAGCCATCGGCGCTGGCAGCGAGTATGCCGCCGAGGCCGGCATGCGCCTGTTCTTCCAGGGCGGCAACGCGGTAGACGCGGGCGTAGCCACGATGTTCGCGGCTTCCATCTCGGAGTTTTCGCATTTCGGTTTCGGAGGCGAAGCGCCCATTCTGATTCGCACCAAGGCTGGCAAGGTGTACGCGATCGCCGGAGTCGGAACGATGCCTAAGCTGGCCACTGCGCAAATGTTTCGCGAACGCAGGCCCAAGCCAGGCGAGATTCTCTCGCTCGATCCGGGAGGACTGAAGGGCATCATCCCGGTGGCTGGAATCATGCCTGCGCTGGTTCCCAGTATGGTGGAGTCCGGCTTGGTGGCGCTCCGGGATTTCGGCACGAAGTCGTTCTCCGAAGCCATCCAGCCCGCCATCGAATTGGCCGACGGGCTGGCGATCGACGAAATGCGCGCCGGATCGATTGCGCGCTCCCGCCGGTTTCTCGATCTTTGGCCGGATTCCAAGAAGACCTTTATGCCGAACGGCCAGGTTCCCATGCCGGGCGACATTTTTCATCAACCCAACTTGGCTCGCACGCTCCGCTCCATGGCCGCCGCCGAGAAAAAGGCGCTGGCAGCGGGCGCCACTCGCGCGGCTGGGATCGACGCGGTCCGTGACTTCTTCTATCGCGGCGACATCGCGCACCGGATCGATGCCTTCATGCGCGCCAACGACGGCCTGATGCGATACGAAGACCTGGCGGCGTTCAAGCTCCAGCCCGAAGAGCCCGTCTCCACCGACTATCGCGATTACAAGGTCTACAAGCCCGGTTTTTGGAGCCAAGGCCCGGCCATGATCGAGGCGCTCAACATCCTGGAGGGATTCGATCTGCGGTCTCTCGGCTACAACTCCGCCGAGTACATTCACAAGTCCGTGGAAGCTCTGAAACTGGCTTACGCCGATCGGGACGCCTACTACGGCGATCCGAAATTCAACCATCTGCCGAGCGATGTGCTGCTCTCCAAAAGCTATGCGGCGGAGCGCCGGAAATTGATCGGGCACTCCGCATCTTTGGACTTTATTCCCGGAACAATCGATGGGAAGCAGGCCAGGCACCCGGTTGACATGGACATCGCCCGCACCAAGATCGACGACGAACTGATGGCCAGCGATACAACTTGCGTCGATGTCATCGACAAGGACGGCGTCGTGTTTTCGGCAACGCCCTCCGGATCCTGGATGCCCTCGGTTATCGCCGGTGACACCGGGATTCCGCTCACCGAACGCGCGCAGCAGTTTATTTTGGTGCCCGGATCGCCCAATGAACTCGCGGGCGGCAAAAGGCCGCGCGTGACGCTCAGCCCCACTATCGTCACCGAGCAGGGCAAGCCTCTGCTGGCTCTCTCGACGCCCGGTGGAGACAATCAGGAACAGAGCCTGATCCAGCTCTTCCTGAACGTCGTGGAATTTCACATGAACCCGCAAGCGGCCGTCGAGGCCCCGCGCTACCAGACCAGGCATCTGGTGTCCAGTTTCGACAATCACGCTTGGAATCGAGGGGACCTGATTCTGGACGAGCGGATTCCGGCCACCGTGGACGCCGAACTGGCGGCCCGCGGGCATAAGGTGAGCACGCATTCGCGCTGGTCGAGCGGCGCCGCGCCGGTGATGGTTCGCGTCACGCCCGATGGCGTGATCGAAGCCGGCGCCGACCCGTATGGTTATCGCGTCGCCCACGCCTATTAGCCTTCGCGGTGGAATCGCTTCCGCTATTTGACGAGCCCGAGCAATTCGATCGCGAACGCTTGCATTCGAAGTTAGCGGCGCTGGCTTCGCAAGATATTTTCATCGGAACGAGCTCCTGGAAATATGAGGGCTGGATCGGCCAGATCTACTCCCGCGACCGCTATCTTGCCCGCGGCCGTTTCTCCGAGCGGCGATTTCAGGCCGAATGTCTTCGCGAATACGCCGCCACCTTCCCCATCGTCTGCGGCGATTTTTCCTTCTACCAGTTTCCAGCCGAATCCTACTGGCAGCGGCTGTTTGCCTCCGCCACGCCCGCGCTGAAGTTTGCATTCAAAGTCCCCGAAGAAGTCACCGTGAAGATGTTTCCAACGCATCCTCGCTACGGAACGCGCGCCGGAGAACCGAACGCATCCTTCCTGGATGCGCTCCTGCTGCGTAACTCTTTTCTCGATCTGCTCCTGCCCTACCGCGAACGCATCGCCGTTCTGATCTTCGAATTTGGCGCTTTTGCTAAGCAGAGTTACCAGGGAATCGGCGAATTTCTCGATGAGCTCCACCCGTTCCTCGAAGCGCTCCCGCCTGAGTTTCGCTACGCGGTGGAGATACGGAATCAAGAGTTTCTCGGCCCACGTTATTTTGCGTGCCTGCGCCGTCACGGTGTCGCGCACGTGTTCAATGCCTGGACTCGCATGCCCGAGATGAGCGAGCAACTACAAATGCCGGAAGTGTTCACCGCCGATTTCACCGTCGCGCGGGCGCTGCTGAGACAAGGACGGCCCTATGCCGACGCCGTCGCCGCATTCTCGCCCTACCGGCAGATTCGGGACCCGAATCCCGATGCCCGCCAAGCGTTGCGAGGCCTGATTTCACGGGCCCGCGAGCGTCACGAGCCGTCCTACATCTTCGTCAATAACCGCCTGGAAGGAAACGCGCCCCAAACTATCGAGGCGATTCTGGACTAAGCGAAGCGATGAAGTCCGCCACCCGTTCCAGCGAGGCTTCGGATTGATCGCGGTGCGGACTGTGGCCGCATTGCTTGAGTATGAGCGTCTCTGCCGACGGAAGGCGCGTCCGGATGGCATCCAATTGTCGAGAGGTGCCATACTCGTCGTCCTCGCCTTGAATCAGCAGCACCGGACAGCGAATCTTGGGCAAATATTCCTCGATGTTCCAGGATCGAAAACTCGGGTCGAGCCAGATGTCGTTCCATCCCCAAAATGTATCGTCCACACGCGCGTGATACCGGCCCAGGCGCTGCGGAAGATCCGTGGTCAGGTAGGCTTCCTTCGATCGAGCGATGCTCTCCACCGTAAGATCCTCGACGAAAACGTGCGGCGCCTCCAGGATCAGCGCTCGGGGCGCATCCGGGAACGTGCCGGCAAAAATCAAGGCGATGGATGCGCCGTCGCTGTGGCCCAGCAGCACCGGCGAGGCGATTCCGTGCTGTTCCAATAAGGCAGGGAGAACCACTTGGGCCTCGTGATGCATGTACGTTACGGTGCGCTTTTCGCTCAACCGGCCCGAGGCGCCATGACCGTAGCGCGAGTACACCAAAACTCCGCAGCCAGTGCGCTCCGCGAGACGCCGCGGAAAATCCTTCCAGTGCGCGATCGAGCCCAAACCCTCGTGCAGCATCACGATCGCCGGCCCGCTCTCGGCCTCCGGAGGGAACCACAAAGTCTCCAGCCGCTTTCCGTCCACGAGCACCGCCGCGGGTTTTGGCGCCGGCTCCGTCACCCTGGCCGCGCGACCTCCCCGTGCGTTGCGTTTGCGCGCCTCTGCAGCACAAACCTCTGGATCTTTCCTGTGGCCGTCTTCGGCAGCGCCTCGATAAACTCGATCCAGCGCGGATATTTGTACGGCGCCAGGCGAGTCTTCACGAAATCCTGCAAGGCTTCGACCAACCGAGGTTCGGCAACGACGTACGGCCTGAGCACCACAAACGCCAGCGGCTTCACTAGACCGCTCTCGTCCGCCGCGCCGACTACCGCCGCTTCGAACACCGCATCGTGCGCCATCAACGCCGACTCCACTTCCATCGGCGACACCCAATTGCCACTGACCTTCAGCATTTCGTCGCGGCGTCCGCAATAAACAAAATCCCCCTCTACTGTTTCGCGAAACTTGTCGCCGGTTCGCACCCACTCTCCCAGAAATGTGGTGCGCGTCTTCTCCGCATTGCCCCAATAACCGGCCGCGGCGCTGGGCCCGCTGACCAGCATCTCACCCACTTCACCCGGCGCGACGTCCAGACCGGTATCGTCCACCAGTCGGACCCTGTAACCGGGCACTGGACGTCCCGTCCTGCCATATCGGACCGAGCCCGGGCGGTTCGAAACGAAGATATGCAACATCTCCGTGGAGCCGATGCCGTCCACGATATCCACGCCGGTATGCTCCTTCCACGATCTCCCCAAGTGCTCGGGCAGCGCTTCGCCCGCCGATGTGCAGAGCCGCAAGGCATGCTCTCCGGCATGCGGCGAATCGGCGGACGCGAGCAGCGAATTGAACAGCGTGGGCACTCCGCAGAAAATGGTGGGCCGCTGGTTCCGAAGAATTGCGTTCACCGCGGCTGGAGTGGGCCTTCCCGACAGAAGAATGCTGGTTGCACCCACCGACATCGGAAAACTGAGTGCGTTTCCCAGCCCGTAGGCGAAAAACAATTTGGCCGCCGAATAGACGATGTCGCGCTCGGTCATGCCGAGAATCCCCTGGCCGAATCGTTCCGCCGTCTGGACGAGGCTGGTTTGAAGGTGCATCACCGCTTTGGGATCGCCGGTGGAACCCGACGAGTATAGCCAGAAGCAGACGTCGTCCGGTCGCGTCGGCGCAACCGTAGAGGCGCTCGATGCACGCGTCGCAAGGTCGGCCAACACCGGATACGCGCCATCTCCTTTTCCGGCAACGATGAAGCGCCCGCGCCAATCCGCAAGCCGCGCCCCTTCGAGCAGAGCGGGCATCCGCGCCTCCGACACGATCGCGGCCTGGGGTCGGCTGTCGGCGAGAATGAATGCGTAATCGGCCGCCGTCAAAAGCGTGTTCACCGGGATCGGCGCAACCCCGGCCTCGACTGCTCCCAGGAAACAGGCGTGAAAATCGATGCTGTCGAACAAACAGAGCACTACGCGCTGTTCGCACTCGACGCCGAATTCGCGCAGCGCGTTGGCGCACCGATGGACGCGTTCCGCCAATTCGCCATAGGTGTGGCTTCCGGCTTCGTCAATCACCGCGACCTTCCCGCCGCGGCTCACGTTCCGCTCGATCAGGTCGGCTGCGGCGTTGTAGCGCGGAAATTGTCGAAACTCGCGCGTCGTCATCGGGTACGTGTTGTGCAGTATAATCGTGGCCGATTGACCTTGGCAAGCCGACCCGAAGCGCGCGTGCCGGAAACGAGCGCCACTGCGGTGGATTATCGGACCGATCCGTCGCGCTACCGCCACTGGCGCTTCGCGTTTGAAGGCGCGGTGGCAACCTTAACCTTGGATGTCCAGGAGGATGCGGGTATCCGGCCCGGTTACAAGCTGAAGCTCAATTCTTACGATCTCGGCGTGGACATCGAACTCCACGACGCATTGCAACGCATTCGCTTCGAACATCCGGAGACCCGCTGCGTCGTGATTACGAGCGCGAAACCTCGCGTGTTCTCCTCCGGCGCGAACATCTACATGTTGGGGCTTTCCAGCCACGCCTGGAAAGTGAATTTCTGCAAGTTCACCAACGAAACGCGCAACGGGATCGAAGATGCAAGCGCGCACTCCGGCCTGAAGTTCATCGCAGCATGCAACGGCTCCACGGCCGGCGGCGGTTACGAACTGGCGCTGGCTTGCGACGAGATCGTGCTTGTGGACGATCGCGCCTCGTCGGTCAGTCTTCCCGAGGTTCCGCTGCTCGGCGTTCTGCCGGGAACGGGCGGTCTCACGCGCCTCATCGACAAGCGCAAAGTACGGCGCGATCACGCCGACGTTTTCTGCACCACCTCGGAAGGCCTGCAAGGCCAGCGCGCCAAAGAATGGCGGCTCGTGGACGAAGTAGTGAAGGCGCGGGAGTTCGAAGATTATGTCCGGCGGCGCGCCGCGGAAATGGCTGCGCCTAGCGACCGTCCGGCGGATGCGCACGGTATCGCGCTCACTCCCTTGCAACGTTTGGTCGACGATGCCGGGTATCACTACGAGTTCGTGGACGCGCAGCTCGACCGCAAGGCTCGCACCGTCACCGTAACCGTCCGCGCTCCGGAAGCTTTGACGGAAACAACCTTGGATGAAATCATCGCGGCGGGAGCCAATTGGTGGCCGCTCCGAATGAGCCGCGAACTGGACGATGCGATCCTGAGCCTTCGAACCAATGAACTCGACCTCGGTTTGTGGATTCTAAAGACAACGGGGAATCAGGAAGCATTGCTCGCGGTCGATGATCTGATTCTTCGGGAACAAAACCATTGGTTTGTTCGCGAAGTCCTGGGGATGCTGCGCCGCACGTTCGCCCGCCTAGATGTTTCTTCGCGATCCCTGTACGCGGTCGTCGAGCCAGAATCCTGCTTCGTGGGTTGTCTGCTGGAGTTGGCTCTGGCGGCGGATCGCGTTTATATGCTCGACTCCGCCGACCCTAACCACGCAATCTGCCGGCTTTCGGGAATGAATTTCGGGCCGCTTCCGATGGTCAATCGTCAATCGCGAATCGCCGACCGGTTCCACAACGCGCCTCGTGCCATCGAAGCCTTGCGCGGTCGGATTGGGCAGCCGCTGACCGCTAGCGAAGCCCTGGAACTCGGCCTTGCAACGTTCGCTCCCGACGAGCTGGATTGGGCGGATGAGCTGAGGCTCGCCATCGAAGGCAGGACCGCGTTGTCGCCGGACGCCTTGACCGGCCTCGAAGCCAACCTGCGATTCGGCGAAAACGAAACCATGGAAACGCGCATCTTCGGACGCCTGTCCGCCTGGCAAAACTGGATTTTCAGCCGCCCCAACGCCGTCGGTCCGGATGGCGCGCTGAAGGTTTACGGGACAGGCAATCGTCCGAAATTTGACGTGGAGCGAACATGATCGACTACACCGACCGAATTCCGAATAACGTCGACCTGTCGCGCGATCAGACCTTGCAGCGCGCCCTGGAGCGATGGCAGCCCGCTTTTTTAGGTTGGTGGAGTGACACCGGACCCGCCGCCAGTTCGGCCCTCGAGGTTTATCTCCGGACCGCCATCAGCGTCGATCGCGATGGCTGGGCGAATTTCGGTTTCGTGCGCATGCCCGAATACCGCTGGGGAATTTTTCTGGTGCCGCCGGACGAACAGCGCACCATTCCATTCGGCGATCATCATGGTCAACCGGCGTGGCAGGAGGTTCCGGGCGAATACCGTTCCGCGCTGCGCCGCATCATTGTGACCCAGGGCGACACCGAACCGGCATCGGTGGAACAGCAGCGCTTGCTCGGAATGACCGCACCCTCGCTTTACGACTTGCGAAATCTCTTCCAAGTGAATGTCGAGGAGGGCCGCCATCTGTGGGCCATGGTTTATCTCTTGCAGCGTTACTTCGGCCGCGACGGACGGGAAGAGGCGGAGGCGCTTCTCCAACGGCGTTCCGGCGACGCCGACCATCCCCGCATTCTGACCGCGTTCAACGACCCGATCCGCCACTGGCTCGCGTTCTTCATGTTCGCCTACTTCACCGACCGCGACGGAAAATTTCAGCTCGCCTCCTTGGCGGAATCGGCGTTCGATCCGCTGGCGCGCACCTGCCGCTTCATGCTCACCGAAGAGGCTCACCACATGTTCGTAGGCGAGTCCGGTATCGCGCGGGCCGTGCAAAGGACGTGCGAGGTTATGCGACATCAAGAAGTCAGCCACCCGGCGCAGGCGCGAGCGTTCGGCGTGATCGATCTTGAGACCATTCAGAAATTCGTGAACTTTCATTACAGCGCCACCTTGGATCTTTTTGGCTCGGAGGTCTCCTCCAACGCAGCCGGATATTATACGACGGGCTTGAAAGGCCGTTTCGGCGAGAGCCGGCTCACCGACGATCACAAACTCTCGGATGCCGGTTATGCCGTTCACGAGGTCGAAGGCAACCGGATCGTCCCCAGAACCGTTCCCGCCTTGACGGCCCTCAACGCGCGGCTGCGGGACGATTACATTCGCGAGATTCAGGCCGGACTGGATCGCTGGAATCGCATCCCGGACAAACTTGGCATTCCGTTCCGATTTGTCCTGCCGCATATCGGCTTCAATCGACGCATCGGAAGCTTCGCCGGGCGCTTCATCAGTCCGCTTGGAGAAGTATTGCCCGACGGCGAGTGGAACCGCCAGCGGGATTCCTGGCTGCCGAGCGAAAGCGATCATCAGTACGTCGAGTCGCTGATGGGTCGCGTCGTCGAGCCTGGAAAATTTGCAAATTGGATCGCTCCCCCAGTCCGAGGGATCAACAATCAGCCCATTGAATTCGAATACGTCCGGTTCAACTGAGTTCACGGGATTGGGTCGCCGAGTCGGTCTTCTTCCAGTTCCGGCGCGCAAGCTGCTCTACGTGATCATGCGGCAAGCTTGGGTCGGAACGCTTCGGTCGAAAACTCCGGGAATCGCCACCCTGCCCGAAGTTCACGAGGCGTGCGGGTTGGACGTTGACGAAATATATCCGCTCTTGCACGCCCTCAGAAATGCGGGTTTCATCGAGATCCAGGGCGACTATCCGTTCGAGGAACTGAAGCTGATCGGCGTGCCTGCCCAGCACAGAATTTCCGTGAATGGCGTAGATCTCGCGATGTGGGAATGGCTCGGGGAGGGACAGCCGATCTTGTTCTGTCACGGCACGGGATTGCACGCGCGCTGTTGGGATCGAGTAATCGCGCACCTCGCGGGTCACCATTGCCTGGCCCTGGATCTGCGCGGCCATGGACGGAGTGACAAACCAGGTTCGCCATACTACTGGCGGAGCTTCGGCCAAGATGTAGCGGCTGCGGCGGCGTCACTTGGCCTATCCGGAGCGATCGGCGTTGGTCATTCGATGGGCGGCCACGCTGTCACTCTGGCCGCGGCGCTCCGCCCCCGGGCATTCTCCGCGCTCTTGCTCCTCGATCCCGTGATACGCTCCCAGGACGCGTACGTCGGTCCGTGGAAGGGAGCGGACTTCGTCGCCAAGCGTCGCAACCGCTGGTCATCGCCGGGCGAGATGTTCGACCGATTCGAGAATCGCCCGCCTTTTGACTCTTGGGACCGCGCCGTTCTACGCGACTATTGCGAGTACGGGCTGCTCCCGGACGGCGATGGCTTCGTTTTAGCTTGTGCTCCCGCAGTGGAGGCCGAGATCTATGAGAACGGCCCTCTTCCCAATGCCGATATTTACGGGGAAATAGCCGCCATCCAAATCCCGGTGCACGTGGCACGCGCAGGCAAACGCTTCGAGCCTGGCGATTTCATGCGCGCCTCGCCGACCACTCCGGACCTCGCCTCGAAGTTCGCGTATGGAACCGATCTGGTCGTACCCGAGAATTCGCACTTCATTCCCATGGAAGCGCCCCCGCTAATCGCCCGGCTGATCGCCGACATCCTGAATTCTCGATAATAGAAAGAGTGTCCATCGAAGAACAGCTCGCGTACCTGAAGAAAGGCCTTGCGGAACTAATTACAGAACCGGAATTGCGCGAGCGCCTGACAGAGTCCGAAAAGAGCGGTCGGCCCCTGCGCGTCAAGGCGGGCTTCGATCCCACGGCGCCCGACTTACATCTCGGCCACACCGTGCTGCTCAGGAAAATGAAGCATTTCCAGGATCTCGGCCACACGGTGATCTTTCTGATCGGCGACATGACCGGCCTCATCGGCGATCCTACCGGCCGCAATACGACAAGGCCGCCAATGACGCGCGAAGAGATCAATCGCAACGCCGAAACCTACAAGTCGCAGGTTTTCAAGATTCTCGATCCTGAAAAAATCGAAATCCGATTCAACAGCGAATGGCTCCAGCCGCTTCAATTTGAAGACATCGTGCGGCTCACTTCGAAATTCACTGTGGCGCGAATGTTGGAGCGCGACTATTTCAGCAAGCGCTACAAGGAAGGCGTCTCGATTTCGATCCATGAACTGCTGTATCCGCTCGCCCAGGCTTACGATTCCGTGATGCTGCGATGCGATGTCGAAATGGGCGGCACCGATCAGAAATTCAATTTACTGGTGGGGCGCGAGATCCAGCGCGATTCGGGCCAGCCGCCGCAAATCGTCGCAACCACGCCGCTGCTCGAAGGCACGGACGGCGTCGAGAAGATGTCGAAATCGAAAGGCAACTACATCGGCATCACCGAGGCCCCTAAAATCATGTTCCGCAAAGTCATGGGCATCAGCGATCAGATGATGTGGCGCTACTACGAGCTACTCACCGACTGGAGCATCGCCGAAATCGCCGAGCTGCGCGCCGGCAATCAGCCGATGTCCGCCAAGCAAACGCTGGCCCGCCGTATCGTGACGGATTTCCATTCCGCCGAAGCGGCCGAAGAGGCCCAAAACGCTTTCGACCGGGAAGTCCGCGAAGGACAGCAGCCCGACGATATCGAAACCGTTTCCGCTCGCCCTGAATGGGGATCGAGCCTTCCCAAAATTGTTCTGGGAACGGGGTTGGCGGAATCGCGGACAGACGCGGAGCGCAGGATCAAGTCGGGCGCGGTCATAATTGATGGAGTGAAGGTAACGAACCTGTCCTACACCATCGAGAAGCCTGTCGTGATGCAGGTCGGCAAGAAATGGAAGCGGGTTCAGCCCGAGTCATGACCCGCCGTCACATTGTTTGGAGGCTTCGCGACCGAGAGCTGCTGCTGGGCGAGCGGACCCTGATCATGGGCGTTCTCAATGTCACGCCAGATTCGTTCTCCGACGGCGGCAAATATCTGGACCCGGATCGCGCCTTCGCCCGCGCCATCGAAATCGAGGAACAAGGCGCGGACATAATCGATATCGGCGCGGAATCGACCCGCCCCGGCTCCCAGCGCGTCTCGGAAGCCGAGGAGCTTCGCCGTCTCGTTCCGGTCCTAAAGCGGCTGCGCGGCAAACTCGCGATCCCGATCTCGGTGGATACATACAAGTCCGCCGTGGCCGAGAAGGCATGCGAACACGGCGCGGAGATCATAAATGACCCTTCCGGCCTCACGTTCGATCCCCGGCTTGCGCGCGGCGTCGCTAATCATGACGCGGGCCTGATCGTCAATCATATGCGCGGAACTCCCGAGACTTGGGCCAAGCTGCCGCCGCTCCAGGATGTGATGGGCGCCATCCGGCACGATCTCGAAGCATCGGTTCATCGCGCCGTCGGTTCCGGGGTCTCGCGAACGCGCATAGCAATCGATCCCGGGCTGGGCTTCGGTAAACGGAAAGAACAAAACGCGGAGATCCTGGCGCGCCTCAGCGAGCTTGCACGGTTGGAGTTACCCATCCTGGTGGGCGCGTCGCGAAAATCGTTCCTGGCGGCGCTGGAAAAGACTTCCGAACTGCTTGTCGAGTGCGCTTCGGCCGCCGCTGTTACGGCCGCGATTCTCGGCGGCGCTCACCTTGTGCGGGTGCACGATGTGGCCTCCATGCACATCGTCGCGCAGGTGGCCGATCAAGTGCTCAGCTTCGCTGACACTTCGGACAGTAGTGCGTCCCGCGCTGCCCCACCACGATCCGGCGGATTGCCGTCCCGCAAATAGCGCAAGGCTCGCCCGCGCGTCCGTACACCTGGTGCTGCAGTTGAAAGCTGCCCTTCTTGCCCTCGGCATCCACATAATTAGAAATCGACGACCCTTTCAGTCGGATCGCGGTTTCAAGAATTTCGACCATCGCGCGATGCAGCCGCGCCGCCCGCTGCTTGCTCAAGCTCGATGCCAGCGCGCGCGGGTGGATGCGCGCCTCGAATAGCGCTTCATCAGTGTATATATTGCCCATCCCGCGCAAGAAGCGTTGATTCAGGAGCAGCGGCTTGATACGCGAATGGCGTTTCGCGAGCAGCTTCAAAAAATCTTCGAGCGAAATCTCCAGCGCATCGGGACCCAGGGCGGCGGCCCGTTCCAGCAACTTGGCGCTCCACTCGATGCGGCCGAAATGGCGAATGTCGTCGTACACCAGCAGGCCCCGATCCAGTTCGAACACCGCGCGCGCGTAAGGGCCGGGCTCGTTGTCGAGCAGCAGCTTGCCCGTCATCCCGAGATGAATCGTCAGAAAACCGCGCTCGAGTTCCAACACAATGAATTTGCCGTGCCGCCGCACGGATTTCACCGGCTGATCCCGTACCCGTCCCCGCAGCATCGAGAACTTTTGCCGGACGACGTGCTTCGAAGAAAATTGCGCGTCGACAATTCGCCTTCCAGTTAGCTTCGGCGCCAGCGTTCGAACCACGGTCTCGACTTCGGGCAGTTCAGGCACGCGTTTCCGGATCGAGCAGGATATCGTCGCCTTCCGTTTTGACCACGAAGCGATCCAGTTTGATCGCGGGATCGTAGTCGTTTTCCCCAGTGCGGAAGTCGTACGCCCATTCGTGCCACGGGCACACCACCAGATTCTCCTGCAACGTCCCCTGCCCGATCGGCCCGCCGGCATGCGGGCAAATCCCCGCCAGCGCGTGCAGTTCGCCGTTGCCGTTGCAGATCGCGTAGCAATCTTCTCCGAGCGTAACCTCCATCACCGAACCCGGCGGGAGAGCGGAGAGTGATCCAACCTTCACGAATGCCATAAGACCTGTTCTACCACGAGCTGTGCCGGTTTACGGCGTCGCAACCGCTCGCAAGAAGGCGAGGATCAATTCCAGGTCCGGGTCGCCGTAGGACTTCAGTACATCCGAATGCCGCCACGGGCTTCCATCCGTCACTTTCGCCGTGGCCGTCGCGAACGTGCGCAGTACTGGAGGTGGCGACGTTAAGTCGTAAAGCTTGGTCTGTGCGTTGCCATGGCTCACGATCAGCGCTGGGAAGGATTCGCCGTCAACGGTTGCGGTATGGATTTGCGGAGTAGCGAGCGTGCGCAAGTCTCGCGCCGTCGCCGGAACTTTGCCGATAGATCCCGCGACAGGAACCCCTCGGTCCGTCACCTCGTGACAAGTTGCGCATCGGCCAAATCCGCGCACCGAATCGAAGAACAATTCACGGCCGCGTTCGGCATCCGGAGGAAGTTGCTTCTCGGGCGCGGATTCGGCCGCGCGAGTCGGCGCGGGCGCGATCCCGTTCAAGCTGCCCACATACGCGATCACCGCAGCAAGATCCGGCGCCGAGAGAGAAGTCGCGAAACCGGGCATGGCGCTCCCTGGGATGCCTCGCCTCACCACTTGCGACATATAGGCTTCGTCGAACCCGCGCGCCGCCAGCCGTGGCGCACTTCCCCCGGACGCGCCTTTGGCCACATGGCAGTAAGCGCTGGCGCATGTTTTGTTGTAGACGTCCAGCCCGCGCGTCACGATATCCTGCGCGCAAGCGAGCACCGGCAGCAGCAACAAAGCGGCTCGCTTCACCTGGTTCCCTCCGGCAGGGCGAACACCATCAGAGTCGAGCCGCCTCGAAACGTCTCGCCCTCCGGCCACAGCGCGCTCATGCCGCGCGCGGCAATCGACCCCCATCCGGACGGTGTCGCGATGAACTGCCGGCCGTTCACGCTGTATGTCACCGCAGATCCGCGGTTGCCGCTGCCCGTCTGGAAGCTCCACAGCTTCGCGCCGGTGCGAGCGTCCAGCGCGAAGAAGAATCCCTCGGGGTCGCCCGTGAATACCAGATCTCCAGCCGTTGCCAGGATCGAAGCGAGCAGCGGATATTTGTACGGGTACGACCATTGCCGCTTGCCCGTCACCGGATCGTGCGCGTCCAGATGGCTACGATAGGGCCCATCCGGAGGCGGCGCCATCGGGCCTCCACCACCGAAGTAACCGCGACCCTCGTGCGGCTCCTGGGGAACCACCGTCGTGTTGCTGCAGAACTCCAGCGCCGGCACGTACGTGAAGCCCGTGCGCGGAGAATATGCCATTTCGTTCCAGCTTTTGCCTCCCAGCGCGCTCGGACAAATCAGCGTCGACTTCCCCGGTACCGGTTCCACGCGGCCCACGAATTTGCCGTCCTCGGTGATGCCGGTGGTCCAGGTGTGATTGTCGACGATCGGATAGGCATTCAGGTACTCACCGGTCGCGCGATCCAAAACGAATGCGTATCCGCCCTTATTGATGTGGACCAGTAGCTTCCGCATCTTGCCGCGCACCTCGCGATCCACCAACACGCACTCGTAAGCGGAATCGTAATCCCAAACGTCTTTCGGGACTTCCTGGTAATACCACTTGAGCTTGCCCGAGTCCGCGTCGAGCGCCACCACGCTGGCCGTGTACAGATTCGCGCCTTCGCCCTCGCCCGAGTAGCGGCCGGTGGGATCGAGATCCGACGCCGCGTTGCCCACGCCCCAATACACGAGATTGAGCGCGGGGTCGAACGATCCCGTCATCCAAGTGGCGCCGCCGCCGTACTTCCAGCTATCGCCTTTCCAGGTCTCGTGACCCTTCTCGCCCGGCCCGGGAATCGTATAGAAGCGCCAAGCCACACGCCCGGTTTTCATCGAAACGGCGGTGAGATAACCTCGGTGGGCCGAATCTCCGCCCGCCCCGCCCACGATCACTTTGTCTTTCACCACCAGAGGCGCGGCCGTGATGGTGCAGCCGCATTGGCGGATGTCGTCAAGACTCACGCGCCAAACTTCATGACCGTTCTTCTGATCGATGGCGATCAAGTTATCGTCGTACGTGCCTAGGAAAACTTTGCCGTCGCCCACCGCGACTCCACGATTCTGAGGGCCGTAGGGCGTGGTCGCGCGCGGCATCGGATATTTGTATTGCCAGATTACGCGTCCGGTGACGGCGTCGAGCGCCCACACCTGGCTTCGCGACGTGGATAGATACAGCACGCCGTCCACGACGATGGGCGTCGACTGCAAGCCCATTTCGTAGTCGCCTGTCTGGAATGCCCACATCGGCGCGAGCTTCTTGACGTTGGCTTTGTTGATTTGATCCAGCGCGCTATAACGCCAGGCGAGTTGTGTGCCGCCGTGGTAGGGCCAATTGGCTTCGGTAGCGCCATCCTGCGCAAACATGACGGGGACAGCGACGAACAGGAGCAAGAATCGCATCGCGGTCCATTATATATCGCCGGTGGGCGTTAGGCCCGTTCGTGATGCTGGGTCGCGATCTGAGTGTACATTGCGTCCGGTGCTAGGTCAATCTCGCCAGGCCAAGCAACGGCACCATGGTCAATGAGAACCTGTTCGAAGAACCGGACATCCAACAGGGGTGCGAGCACGCCTGTTAGCCCCTCTGGCCGCAACCGCACACGTCCCGTTAGTCCGTCCTTGAATCGGACGAAGAGGCAGTAGCTCGGCTCGGGCTTCACTTCAACTACATCCCAGTGCATTCGACGCTCTTTCATTTAGAATCATCTCATTGATCCCGGATTCCGGCTGCGCGCTGCGCTCGGGCTAGGGGCTCGGTACAATGGAGAGCGAAAAATGGAAAATGCTGTAATCGTGATGGACCCCGATATTATGAACGGAACGCCCTGTTTTCGCGGCACGCGAGTTCCGTTCAAGAATCTCATCGACTACATCGAGGGAGGCCATTCCTTGGGTGAGTTCCTCCAGCAATTTCCCACCGTCACGCGCGAGATGGCGGTGCAGGCGCTTGAGGAAGCGAAGGACTCGTTGCGCCTAGCTTGACCCGTCCCTTACCGTTCCTTCTCACGCGCCGACAAAAATTCATCTCCCTTGTTCCACGTCGGCAGTTTCTCTTCGTTCGCCACCGTCGTTCCGATCAGCAGCCCGAATTGCGCCACTTGCTCCATGCCGGAGAAATCCCAATCGTCGTGATATTCGTCCGACGGCTGGTGATAATGTTTGTCGTTGTATTCTTCGAAAACCTTTTCGCCGTAACCCGCCGGCTTCCCGACGTAGTCCGTCCCCATGTCAATCGAAAACGAAGGCACGCCCGCGTGCGCCAGAGAAAAATGATCCGAGCGGTAAAAGTGACCTTGCTCCGGATGACTCTCCGGCTGAATCGCGAGATGCATGCGCTTCGCAGCCTCCTGCACCTCCGGCCAAGCCGTCGTTCGATCGGCGCCTGTCACCGAAATATCCTTGGTCTTGCCGAATGGATAGAAAGCGTCGAAATTCAGATCGAGCGCGGTCTTCGCCAGCGGGATCGTCGGATGCGCGGCATAGTATTCCGAACCGCGCAGCCCCGCTTCTTCCGCCGTCACGGCCGCGAAGATCGCCGATCGCCGCGGCTTTTGAGGCAGCGCCGACCAAGCGCGAGCCATTTCGATAATCATGGCGCATCCAGTCGCGTTGTCCACCGCGCCGTTATAAATCGAATCGCCGTTCACCGCCGGACCGATGCCTAAGTGATCCCAATGCGCCGTGAAAATCACGGCCTGCGACGCCAGCTTCGCGTCGCTGCCGGGAATCATCGCCACCACGTTGCGCGATTCGATCTGCCGGATCTTGCTCGGGACCTTGGCGCGAATCTTGATCCCCAACGGAATCGGGCGGAAATCGCGCGAATTGGCGGCGGTTAGCATTTCATCTACCTTCTTCCCCGCCAGCGCCAGCAGTCTCGCGCCCGCGTCCTGGCTCAACCACCCCGCGAACGCCAGCGCCGGTTCGCCCGCCGGCAGCTTCAACTGCGGGTCTTCCTTGCCCCAGGAATTGCGCACGACGTCGTAGCCGTAACCGGCCGTCGGCGTCGTATGGATGATCAACACCGCCTTCGCGCCCATGCGCGCGCCTTCTTCGTATTTGTAAGTCCAGCGGCCGTAGTAGGTCAGCGCGCGTCCTCCAAAAAACTTCGGATCTTCCGACGGCGGTTCGTTCGTGAACAGCACCAGCACCTTGCCTTTCACGTCCACGCCTTTGAAATCGTCCCAATGGAATTCCGGCGCAACGATCCCGTGCCCTACGAAAATCGCATCCGCTTCGAACTGATCCGTCGGCTGCTGAAGCTGATTAACCCCCACGAAGTCATCCAGCCACTTGAACGAAGCCGTCTGGCCGCCCCCCGCGGCCGAAAGGGTCACTGATGCCTCGGTGGTCACGCCCACCATGGGCACTCTTTGGTAATAAGTCCCGTGGTCGCCCGCGGGCTTTGCGCCGATGAGTTCGAACTGCTTTGCGATATACTCGGTCGCCAGCTTCTCGCCGCGCGTCCCAACGCCTCGGCCTTCCAGAGCGTCGCTTGCGAGATATTTCACGTGCGCCCGCATCTTCTCACCGGATACGTCCGCGATCTGTGCCACCAGCGCCGTTCCCACCAGCAATAGTCCAATGCTTTTCATGACTCAGTGTTGATTTTTGGGCCGCATCGTGTCAAACCAGTATCTATGGCCATTGCAACCCTCAACCCGGCAACCGGCGAGACACTTCGCAGCTTCCAGCCATTGTCGTCCGAAGAAATCGAAACCAAGCTCCAGCGGGCCGCCGACGCTTTCCGCGCCCACCGGCGCACCAGTTTCGCCGATCGCGCCGCCCGCATGCACAAAGCCGCCGAAATCCTCGAGTCGGAGAAGGACCGCTTCGCCCGCATCATGACCACGGAAATGGGCAAAACGCTGAAGTCCGCCGGAGACGAGGCTTTGAAATGTGCCCTGGGCTGCCGTTATTATGCCGACAACGCGGAGGCCGCTCTGGCCGACGAGACGATCGCTACCAATGCGGGTAAGAGCTTCGTGCGCTACCAGCCGCTCGGCGTGGTCCTGGCTGTCATGCCGTGGAACTTTCCGTTCTGGCAGGTGTTCCGGTTCGCCGCGCCCGCGCTCATGGCGGGCAACGTAGGACTGCTGAAACATTCCTCCAACGTGCCGCAGTGCGCGCTGGCCATCGAAGAGATACTCTGCCGCGCCGGATTCGCGAATGGAGAATTTCAGACGCTGCTGATCGAGTCGAAACAAGTTGCACGCGTGCTCGACGATCCGCGCGTCGTCGCGGCCACGCTCACCGGCAGCGAACCCGCCGGAAGCCAAGTGGCCAGTCAAGCCGGAAAACAGATTAAGAAGACGGTCCTGGAGCTCGGCGGCAGCGACCCGTTCATCGTCATGCCCAGCGCTAATGTGCAGGACGCCGCCCAGACCGCCGCTAAGGCGCGCTGCATTAATAACGGACAATCGTGCATCGCCGCCAAGCGGTTCATCGTGCACCAATCCATCTATGCCGATTTCGAGCGCCACTTTGTCGAAGGCATGCGGACCTTGGGCGTCGGCGATCCGATGGAACCGGCCACCGACATCGGCCCGCTCGCCACGTCGCAGATCCTCACCGAGCTTGATGAGCAAGTGCGGGCGGCGGTTGCGGACGGCGCGCGCATCTTGACCGGAGGCGCCCGGATCCACCGTCCCGGCAACTATTACGAACCCACCGTGCTCGCCGATGTTCCGAAGAGTTCGCCGGTTTACTATCAGGAATTCTTCGGACCGGTGGCCATGCTGTTCCGGGCGCGCGACGTTGATCATGCCATCGAACTCGCCAACGATTCCGATTTCGGCTTGGGCGCCAGCGTCTGGACCACTGACGGGCGCGAAATTGCCCGCTTCACTGATGAAATCGAATCAGGCCAGGTTTTCGTCAACAGCATGGTGGTGTCCGATCCGCGCCTGCCGTTCGGCGGCGTCAAACGCTCCGGCTACGGCCGCGAGCTGAGCACGTTCGGCATCCGCGAGTTCGTCAACATCAAAACCGTCTGGATCAAGTAGCGCTTAGCGCGGGGAAGTCAGGGCCTTTAGAAACCGGTAGTAAAACTCGACGCCGTCGTAGAACGAACTCACGCGCACGCGCTCGTCCTTGCCATGCGCTCGAACGTCGTTCTGATCGATCGCGACTCCGTTGATGCCGTAGCTCGGTAAGCCGACGGCGACGGTATAGATGCTGTCGGACGCCCCGGTTTCCATGTCCGGGATCACGGGCGCGCCGGGCCACATCTCGTCGGCCACGCGTGCCAGCGGCTTCAATACCTCGGGCGGCGGCATCACGGTAGCGAACCCTTTGGCGTCGGGGGCGCGGTCGGAAACGTTCCCGGCGTTATCCACGTACCGGACCACCACCTTGGGATCGGCGAAGATGCGAATCAGCTCCTGACGCACCTCCTCGGAAGAATGCCCGGGGAGAATCCGGCAATTCACGTTCGCTTGTGCGAGTTGCGGCAGCGCGTTGTTGGCGTGTCCGGCTTCCAGGCGCGTGGCCACGCAGGTGGTGCGCATCGTCGAATTGAAGCGCGCGTCGCTGGATAGCCGCGCGATCGCCGTTTCATCGGGAGGCGTCCTGAGAATCGCTTTCATGTCCGCGGCGGCCTGGCCGGTTTCAAGCGCGGCGCGCCGTTCAAAGTAAGCGCGCGTCACCGCGTTCAGTTCGAACGGAAACGGCGCATGCTCCAGGCGCGAAAGAGCGTCCGTCAAGTGATAGATCGCGTTGTCGGGAACCGGCATGGAGCTATGGCCGCCCGGATTCGTGGCCGAGACCTGGAAATCGGCGTACAACTTCTCGCTGGCCTCGACGTCCACGTTGAGCGGCTTGCCCTGGATCGTCGTAATGCCGCCCGCGTCGGCATTGAGGACGAACTCGGCGTCCACCCACTCGCGGCGGTTCTTCAGCAGCCAATCGACGCCGTTCGATTTCCCGCCTTCTTCATCCGCGGTGAGGGCCAGGATGAGGTCGCGGTCCGGACGGTAGCCCTCGCGATGAAATCGGATGAAGGTGGTCGTCAGGATGGCATCGTTGACTTTCATATCCTGCGTGCCGCGGCCGTAGAAATAGCCGTCCTTCTCGACGAACTGGAAGGGATCAGTGGTCCAATCGGATCGTCGCGCCTCCACGACGTCCAGATGACCGATGAGCAGGATCGGCTTGAACTTTGTCCCGGCCGCTCCATGCAGCCGGACCACAAGATTGCCCTTGCGATCGTTCGGACCCGCAAGCTTTATATCCGCCTCCGGGATTCCGGCGTCGGAAAGGCGCTTGGCCATGGCTTGGGCCGCGACGGTGGTGCTCCCGACCGAGTCGGTGGTGTTGATCTCAATCAATTGCTGAAAGATGTCCCGCGCCAGACGCCTGGTCGCTTCGTCAGGCGTCGCGGCCGGAAGCTGGATCGAGAGAAGCAAAGTGGCGGCTACGGCAAGCCTTGCGGAGAACATGCCCCATGATCGCATGCGCCTAGTACGAAAGCCTCAGGTGCTAACCTGATTTCACCTCAGAACGCGGAGATAGCGGAAACCGGGGGCGTTTAGGAGTCGTCTGGTTGTATGACGCGTCCCAGTTGTCTGGTTAGGCCGGAGTGTAGGGCCAGACATCCCAGTTTCGTAATACCATTTGTTCAAGCCGTCTGCATGCCCAGAATTCGTACTCAGTTCATCTGTAAACTCGCGGCTGTAGCTTCCCTGCTAGCGGTTGCAGTCGGCTTAATGGCTCAGACCAGCCGCATAACGGCGGCGATCGACAACAGCCGGCGCGTCACGCTGACCGGTCATTTGCATCCACTGGCACGCCCTGAATACGATGGCGGCGCCGCGGATCCTTCCACGAAGCTGACGTTCCTTACGCTGCTGTTAAAGCCGTCCGCCGGCCAGCGGTCGGATCTCGCCCAGTTGCTCGCTGAACAGCAAGACCCTACCTCTCCGAATTACCATCGCTGGCTCACGCCGGAGCAGTACGCGGGCCGTTTCGGCGTCAGCTCCGATGACTTGGCCAAGATCAAGAGCTGGCTCGAACAACAGGGCCTGCAAGTAATCGGCGTGGCTCGCGGGCGGAACTGGGTTTCTTTCAACGGCACGGTGGGGCAGGTGGAACAGGCCTTCCAAACGGAAATTCATCAGTACAACGTGAAGGGCCAGATGCACATCGCTAACACTGCCGATCCTTCCGTGCCGGCCGCGATTGGGGCTGTGGTTTCCGGCGTTCGAGGACTCAATGATTTCCACCTGCGCCCGCTCTTGAAACCGCGCAGCGCGGCGCCAGCCTCCGCGCGGCCGCTTTACACCGATTCGACCGGAAACCATTTCTTGAGCCCGGATGACTTTCACACCATCTACAACATGACGCCGCTGTTAAACGCGGGCATCAACGGCTCCGGCCAGTCCCTGGTGATCGCGGGGCAAACTCAAATCAATCTCTCCGACATCGAGCAGTTTCGCAGTCAGTTCAACCTTCCGGCCAATGATCCGCAGGTCGTTCTCGTTCCCGGCGGCGGAAATCCGGGAATCTCACAGGATGATTTACCCGAAGCGGACTTGGATATCGAATTGTCGGGCGCTGCCGCACCCAACGCCACCGTGATCTTCGTGTATTCGGAAGACGTCATGACTGCGGTGCAGTACGCCATCGATCAAAACCTCGCGCCGGTGTTGAGCACCAGTTACGGATCCTGCGAAATTGAGACGCCTCCGTCGGATGTCTTGGCGTTTCAATCGTGGGCGCAGCAAGGCAACGCACAAGGCATGAGCTGGTTCGCCGCGGCGGGCGATTCGGGAGGCGCCGATTGCCTGGACGGAAGTTCCACCACCGACGCGGGATTCGCCGTGGACACTCCTGCCAGCGTCCCCGAGGTTACCGGTATGGGTGGAACCGAGTTCAATGAGGGCGCGGGCCAATATTGGAGCGCCGCCAACAACGGCAATGGTGGTTCGGTCCTGGGCTACATTCCGGAAATGGTTTGGAACGACAGCACGCCCCGTAACCCCGAGTCGGGAGGTGGAGGGGCCAGCATTTACTTCCCAAAACCATCCTGGCAAACCGGCGCTGGTGTCCCGAATGACAACGCACGCGACGTGCCCGACCTTTCGCTGACATCCTCGGCCGACCACGATGGATTTATGATTTACAGTGGCGGCACCCTTCAAATCTACGGGGGAACGTCGGTGGCGGCGCCGTCCTTTGCTGGAATTGTTGCCTTGCTCAATCAGTATTTAGTCTCGAAAGGCTTTCAATCCAGCGCGGGTGTGGGTAACATCAACCCGAAATTGTATAGCCTGGCGCAAAGCAGTTCCGGAGCGTTCCACGACATCAGCGTGGGCAACAATATAATCACAGTCGACTGCACCGCCCGATCGCGCAATTGCACCTCCGGCTCGTTCGGCTTCTATGCCGCGCCCGGCTACGATCAGGCCAGCGGGCTCGGTTCCGTGGACGTGAATAACCTGGTGCTGGCTTTCACCGGCCAGAGCACAGCCGTCACCAAAACCACGCCCGCCTTGACGCTTTTCGCCAATGATTTCAGCATCCTCTCTTCCGAAGCTGTCGATTTGACCGCTACTATCACTGGCGCCGGCGGCAGCACGCCATTAGGCACAGTTACGTTCAACGTCGGCGGCGTTTCTCTCGGCAGCGTGACACTCAGTGGAGCGAATGGCACGGCTAACGCCACGCTGACCGTGAACGGCGGGGAGCTTCCATTGGGCTCCGACACCATCACCGCGCAGTACAGCGGCAGCAGCACCTACAACGTTGCCACCGCCTCGATCGCCATCACCGTCTCTTCTTCCAGTTCCGCGCAGCTCTCGATCGCGAGCCTTACGAACGGCGCATCTTTCCGCCAAGGCTACGCACCAGGGATGATCTTGACCATTTTCGGCGCGGGGCTTGCTCCTTCTGTGTTGAGCGCAAGCAGCGTCCCCTTGCCGGATCAACTGGCGGGGGTCTCCGTTACGATGAACGGCATAGCCGCGCCGCTTTATTATGTCTCGCCGAGCCAGTTGAATATCCAAGTCCCTTACGAAATCGCCGCTGGGTCAACGGTGTCGGTGGTGGTGAATAACAATGGACAGACCGCGACCAGCAGTTTCTCGGCAAGCGCGGCGGCGCCGGGCATCTTCACGGACGCGAACGGAGCGGTGGTTCCGATCAAAACCGCCGCGCCAGGTCAAGCTATCTCGCTATACATTACCGGCGCGGGCGCAGTATCGCCATCCATCGCCACCGGATTCGCCCCGCCCACCGGTACAGCGGCGTCCAGTCTTCCGGTTCCGGAGCAGGGCGCTCAAGTCACCATCGGGTCCGAAAACGCGCCCATACAATTCATCGGGAACCCGGTTGGCCTGGTGGGCGTGGTGCAGATTAATTGTCTGGTCCCGAATACCGCGCCTGCCGGAGCGCAGTCCGTTGTGGTGAACATCGGCGGCGTCTTGAGCGTCCCCGCCACGCTGACCGTCACGCCTTAGTATCTTTAAGCTAGACGTTCATGAGCCCGCGCGTTCGAATAGCAGCCGCTATTGTTCTCTGCCTTCCGGTTTTCGCCATTGCGCAGCCGGCTGGGGTCTTGCGATTCCGCACGGTCAGCATCGCCGACGATCCCCGGCGCATCGGCGGCGAAGCCTATCGCATGCTGGTTCCTTTCGACTGGCGGGTGGACGCTAACATCATGTGGCACAATAGCGCCGCCAATACCGCGAGCCCCTGGGTAAAAGTGATTGGTCCGGCAAGACAAGAGATCGGCATTCTTCCGGCCAGCACTTTCTTTTGGAATCCTCGTTTGTTGGGTGCGAATTTCCGGCCCGGTTCCTTTTACAACGGCACAGAGGTCCAGTTCCCCGTCCTCGATCCATTCCAGTGCATCGATAAGATCGTGATTCCGCGCTATCGCCGGCATCTCGATAACGCCACCATCGTCAAACAGGAGCTGCTCCCGGAACTCGCCGCGGCGGGCCGCGCGAAGTATCCGCAGCCGGAGTATCGCAACGCAGTTTTTCAAGCTGGAAGAGTGCGTTTCGAATACGTCGAGAGCGGTGTCCAAATGGAGGAGGACGTCTACGTGCTCACCGTGGCCGTCCAGTTCGCATCCGGGCAAACGGTATCCACGGTGTGGTCGCCCGACGAGATCCGCTATTCCAAAGCGCCCACGGGTACGCTGGACGCGCAGCTTCCTCTGTTCCAGACCTGCCTGTTCTCTCTGCGGCCCAATCTCAAGTGGTTCGGCCGAGTCCAAGAGATGTCGCAGGAATACTCGCGGCTTCAAGCACAAGCCAGCAGCGCCGCGGTTGGGCGGGCCCTGGCGCAGGGAGCGATCGCGGCCGATCGCATGGATGCGGCCAACCGTTCCAGCGAGCAAACCGAGCAAATGAACGCCACGAACTTGAAGCGCTATCAGAGCCGCCAGGCGGTTATGAACAACATCAATGCCCACTGGGATGTGACCCGGCAAGGCGAGTTGTACCGCGATCCCGCCACGGGCGAAACGGTTGAACTGCCTTCCGGGTACGGCGCCGCCTGGGTCAACTTAAGCGGGGAATTCCTGTTGGCTGTGAGCGCGAGCTTTGATCCCGATTCGACCTCGAAGGGGTCTTGGACGCGGCTCGAGAAAACCGCGCCTTAATCGCCTACTTCGGCGCCATCCGGATCGCGCCGTCCAATCGGATCACTTCGCCGTTCAGCATCGGATTTTCGATGATCTGCTTGGCCAGTAGCGCGTATTCCGTCGGACGGCCTAGCCGCTTCGGGAACGGAACCATGGCGCCCAACGACGCTTTTACATCTTCGGGCAGCCCGGCCAGCAGCGGCGTATCGAACAGACCTGGCGCAATGGTCGCCACACGTATTCCGACGCCCGACAAATCGCGCGCCAGCGGCAGTGTCAGGCCGACGATCCCGCCCTTGGATGCCGAATAGGCTGCCTGCCCGATCTGCCCGTCGAACGCCGCCACCGATGCCGTGTTGATAATGACGCCGCGCTCACCGTCGTCGCCGGGCTGGTTCTTGGAGATGGCCCACGCCGCCACTCGCGCGACGTTGAACGTCCCGATCAGGTTCACCTGAATCACCTTGGTGAACTTCCCAAGATCCGCGGGGCCGTCCTTGGTAATGGTGCGTTGCGGCCCGCCGATGCCCGCGCAATTCACGCAAATGTGAAGCGCGCCGAAAGCGTCCGTCGCGGCCTTCACCGCCTGCTCGACGTCGCTCGCCTGGCTCACGTCCGCGCGAACATAACGCGCCGCGCCGCCCAGTTCCGCAGCCAAGGCAGGCCCGAGCGATTCGTTCAAATCCAGAATTGTGGCGCGACCGCCCGCCGCCACAATCATCCTCACCGTTGCGGCGCCCAACCCCGACGCTCCGCCCGTCACCAGCGCTACTTTTCCTGAAATGTCCATAAACTCCCATCCGCTATAATACTCGGGTGGCGACCATTCCCATAGGGACCAAAGGTGAATCGAAGATCCGGGTAACGTCAGAAAACGCCGTCGACTTCCTTGGTCTGGCGAGCGCGCGCGTGCTGGGAACGCCCTACTTGGTGAGTTACCTCGAGTTCACCGCGCGAAATTCCGTGCTGCCGTTTCTGGAGAAAGGCTACGACACGGTGGGCGCTCGTGTGGACGTCAAGCATCTCGCGGCCACGCCCATGGGGATGGAAGTCACGTTCCAGAGCGAGCTGGTAGCGGTGGAAGACCGGCGCCTGACGTTCACGGTACGCGCATTCGACGAAAAAGACGTGATCTCGGAAGGAACTCACGAACGGGCGCTGGTCAATGTCGAGCGCTTCGCCGCGCGTGTTGCGGCCAAAGCGGAGGGCGGAAACGAAAGCGCGCGTTAGAAGTGTCCGTCAAACGCCGATCGACAGATCCTCAGTTTGCGCATCCTGGCGTTCAAGGTCGTGCGGGGCACGCCTAGATGCGAGGCTGCGGCGCTGATCACGCCACTGCTCTTCCGGAGAATGCTGACAATATATTCGCGTTCCATTTCCGCGAGTGTGCCAGCCTTGGTTTCCACTGCGTCCGGCTGGAGTTCAGCCAGCGGAGCACGAAGCGCGGGGCCTGTCGAAAGAATGACCGACCTTTCCACGAAGTTCTCGAGCTCACGTACATTCCCCGGCCAGGGCCAGCTCAACAAGACTTGCATTGTTTCAGGCGGGATCGTTTCAACTCGCCTACTCATCTCCCGGGCGTACTTCCGAGTGAAGTATTCGGCGAGAGCCGGTATGTCCTCGGGATGGTCGCGCAACGGAGGTATAGTGATCGGGAATACTCTCAGCCGGTAGTAAAGATCGCTGCGAAAAAGCCTATTCTCTATCATCTGGGAGAGATTCCGGTTGGTTGCCGCCAGAAGCCGGACATCGATCGGAATCGTGCGCGTACCTCCCAAGCGTTCAATCGCTTTCTCCTGCAACGCCCGCAACAATTTGGGCTGTAGATCCAAGGGAATGTCCCCCACTTCGTCCAGGAACAGAGTCCCCCCGCGCGCGGTTTCAAATCTGCCGATCTTTTGCCCTAACGCTCCGGTGAATGCTCCTTTCTCATAGCCGAAGAACTCGCTTTCGAGTAACCCGGTCGGAATCGCGGCACAGTTCAAGGTGAGGAAAGGGCAGTCCTTGCGACGACTCATTCTGTGGATGGCGTGCGCGATCAACTCCTTTCCCGTGCCTGTTTCGCCCAGGATGAGGACGGTCGCATCCGTGGGCGCAACAGTTTCAACCTGTTCCAAAACCCCCTTCAGAGCCCCACTTCCACCAACAATCCCCTCAAATTTCCAGCCCACGGCCGTGCTGTCGACAATTTGGAGTTCCGGCATTCAATTCTCGGTATGACGATATTCGGTGGCAAGCAGGCTTCCAAACTCGTTGCAACGGATTTGTACAAGCGGCAGGCGCAATCTCCGGAATGCAAGCTAAAGTGGGTGGAAACACGCGCACCACCCGTGCGTCAAGGCACGCAGGTTTGACAAAATCGCTCGCGGGCGCGGGGATCAACGCAAGATGTACGAACCGAAAACGTTCATCGAGCACCGCAACTGGACGACACAGACAGTCAGCTAAGGCTTAGCTCCAGTAGTTCCGGTCGAGACTCCGATATTGCACGGCTTCGGCCAGATGCTTGGCCAGCACGGCTTCGCCTCCGTCCAAGTCGGCAATGGTGCGCGCGACTTTCAAGATGCGGTCGTGCGCGCGGGCGCTCAGGCCCATCCGGCGGACGGCCATTTCGAGCGTTCGTTCACCCGCCTCGTCCAGCGCGCAGAGCTTGCGCAGCAGGCGCGAAGGAATCCGTGCGTTGTAGAAACCGCGATGTTGCTGGATGCCGCGCGCCGCTTCCACTCGCGCCCGCATCTCGGCGGAACTGGTGCCGTGATCCTTGGCGCGCAGTTCCTTGTAGGCGACGGCCGGCACCTCAACGTGCAGATCGATGCGATCGAGCAGCGGTCCGCTCACTTTGCTCAAGTAGCGCTGAATGATCGCGCCAGTGCAGCGGCACTCCCGGGTCGAATCGGAAAAGTATCCGCAGGGACACGGATTCATGGCGCCGATCAGGATGAAGTCGGCTGGGAACGAAAGCGTCATGTTGCTGCGCGCCAGCGTCACCGACGATTCTTCGAGCGGTTGCCGCAGCATCTCCAAAACATTCCGCGGAAACTCCGGGAGCTCGTCGAGGAATAACACGCCGTTATGCGCCAAACTCACTTCGCCCGGCCGCGGAGTGCCCGCGCCCCCGCCGATCAAGCCCGCGTCCGAGATGGTGTGATGCGGCGAACGAAACGGCCGCCGGCGGAGCAACCCGACTCCGCGCGCCAGCAGTCCCGCGACGCTGTGGACCTGCGTGGTTTGGATCGCCTCCGGAAACGTCAGCGGCGGAAGAATACCCGCGAAGCGTTTGGCGAGCATGGTCTTGCCGGACCCCGGCGGTCCGATCATCAGGACATTGTGCCCGCCGGCGGCCGCAACTTCTAGCGCGCGCTTGGCCGAGGTCTGGCCACGCACGTCGCGGAAGTCGGGGATCGACGAATCGGGCGCCGCCGCGACTTCGGATGCGCACACGGCCGGTTGAAAGCGATCCGGCTGATTCAGGTACTGCACTACTTCCGCCAAATGCCGCATCCCAAAGACGCTCACGCCTTCGGTGACCGCTGCTTCCGCCGCATTGTCCGCCGGGACCAGCAGATTGGGAATGCCTTGCCGCCGCGCGCACACCGCGATCGACAATACGCCGCGAACCGGCCGCAGGGTTCCATCGAGCGAAAGCTCTCCCACCAGCACATGCTGGTCCGAAGCTGCCACCGTCCCCATCGCACCCAGGATTCCCAGGGCCATCGGCAGATCGAAGCCCGCTCCTTCCTTGCGAATGTTGGCGGGCGCAAGGTTGATCGTGACCGATTTGTTGGGATATCCGAACCCGGAATTGAGCAACGCCGATTTGATCCGCTCCCGGCTTTCGCGCACCGCGATATCCGGCATGCCGACCGTAATGAAGTCGCGCGAATTGCCGCCCGGATACATGTCCACCTCAACGTCAATCAAATGTGCGTCGATACCGAAGACAGCGGCACTGCGGGTCCTGAAGAGGGCCATATGCGAGGTAGTGGGGTCGCTCGGAGGTTCGTCTCCCAAGCGATTTGCGGCTGGATTCTTGGTTCTGTCACACTCTAAGCTGATGGTCCGTATTCTTGCCGCCTGGTTTGTCTGGGCATGTTTAATCTTGGCCCTGGCATCCAGTTCATTCCCGCAATCGCTGACGGCCGTAACCGCTGCGGCGCCTCTTCCATCTCGCGAGACCCTTTCCTACGAGGTCGAGTGGCGGCTGATCTACGCCGGGAACGCCCGTTTGACCTTGGACTCAAAAGGCCCCGCGGCCAACAACCAGCTGGAGGCCAAGGTTCACCTCGAGTCCGCCGGCCTGGTCTCGAAGCTGTACCGGCTAGATGACGATTACGATGTGGAGATGCGGGATCAGTTTTGCGCCGACAGCACGGATTTCAACGCGGCGGAAAGAACGCGTCATCGCGAAACCAAAGTGGAGTATGACCGGGCCCGCGGAAAGGCGAGCTATGTCGAGCGCGACTTACTGAAGAATTCGGTCATCAAAACGGCGGAAACCGACATTCCCGCGTGCGTGAGCGATATCATCGGCGCGCTGTACAAGCTGCGGACGATCCGGCTGGATCCCGGACAATCCACGCAGTTCGTCCTCAGCGACGGCAAGAAGACGGCATCCTCGCGCGTCGAGGCCCAGGCCCGGGAAGAAATAAAGATCAAGGCGGGAAGCTACCAGACCATCCGCTACGAAGCTTCCATATTCAACGGCGTGCTGTACGCGCGCAAGGCGCAACTGCTGATCTGGCTAACGGACGATGCGCGCAAGCTGCCGGTGCAGATCCGCGCTCGAATGAGTTTTCCGATCGGCGCCATCACCCTGGAATTGGAGAAGGAAGAACACTCGTCGGGCGGCGTATTGGCGGGCGGACGGTAGCGCCGGATTACTGGCGTTGCGCCACCTGGAAGTGACTTAGCGTGTTGGCGTAGCTTGAAAGGCCCTTGTACAGCGCTTCGGCGATGCGCTGGCGATACTCCGTCTTCTTCATCGTGCCTTCGTCGTGAGCGTTGCTGATGAACCCGATTTCCGCCAGCACCGAAGGCATAGACGCTCCGATGAGCACGACAAAGGGCGCCTTTTTCACGCCTCGATCCTTGGCGTGGGTGTTGGTCTTTACAGAAAGCGTGTAGAGCGCGCTCTCAATGCGGCTGGCGAACTCGCGCGACTCTTCCACTTTGTCCTTGAGCGCGATCTTCTCCAACAGGTCCTGCAGCTCGTAGATCGTTTTCTCGGACCCGGCGTTCTCCCGGGCGGCCAAGTCGAGCGCGGCCTTCGAAGTGGTGAAGTTCAGGTAATACGTTTCCACCCCGGCGGCGGTTCGCAACGTGGAGGAGTTGGCATGGACGGAAAGGAAGAGATCCGCTTTGGACTCGTTGGCGATCTCGGTTCGACGATCCAGCGGTATGAACGTGTCGTCCGTGCGCGTGTAGATTACTTCGCTTCCCATTCGCTCCGTGATCAAAGCACCCAGGCGTTTAGAGACGTCCAGTACCAGATCCTTTTCCCGCAATCCTTCCGGGCCGACCGTTCCGGTGTCGTGGCCGCCGTGCCCTGGATCGAGAACGATGCGGCCGACTTTCAACCCCAGCACGCGAATCATGGAATGATCTCCGGAAGAGTTCCGCTTGGCGGGCAGCGGATTTTCAGCCGGAGGGATAGCCGCGGTCAAAGGCGCCGACGGCGCAACCGGGGCCGAGGAGCTCGGTTTCGCAAGCGCGGTTGTCGAATTGGCGCGGTAAGGCGGCGGAGAAAGCTTCGGGCTCATGGCGGCTGCGAGCGTGGAGGAAGGGGTGGAAGTCTCCACCACAACCGGAGGATCGAGCAAGGCGACCTGCGGCCGTTTGGAAGCCAATGCCACAGTGGACACCGACGGCGGATTGAACGGCCGGCGTTCGGCGCGGACCACCGGCGTCGTTTCGACTGGAAGCGCGGGCCTGGCGGCAGGTTTTTGCAGGCCCGGTTGGCCGGCCGTCCGCAGTTCGATAATCAAGCGTTGCGGGTTGTCCAGACGCGATGTGGTTGCTTCGACGGCGGCCGATAAATCCAAAACCACGCGGGTAGTATTATGTTGGGACTCCGCTACGCGAATTTGCCGCACGAATTGATCGGATACCGGGATCACGGTCATGGACTTCGGCCCGATCGCCGGCTTGGTGCCGGTCAAATCGAAGAAGATACGGTCCGGATTGGTGAGGCGATCGGAACTGACCTGAAAATCTCCGTCCGTTTCGATTGCGATTCGCGTGACATCGCCGAGCGACCAGAAGCGCACGGCAGTGACATGGCGCGCTTCGCCCAGCTCCGCGCAGAGCAGCGCGGCGGCCAGGCACGGCAACAGCAGAATGGCGCGGCCGAGTCCGCCGGGACGCTCGGCGCGCCGATTCTGCCGGTTAGAATGCTTTCGGGGGAGGTAAAGCATATCTTCCTATTCAGTTGCTAAGTGCAGCCGGCCGGCGGCGTCGATGTATCCGCTAACGTGACGCTGCTGGTTGTCGGCCGGCGTTTCTTTTTCTTGAAGCTGGCCCTCCAATTTGTTTTTCTCGGCGGCCCGCTTGGCCTGGCTATATTTCTTGCTCACTTTCGCCACGTAGTTCACGGTTTCCGGATAGGGCGGAACATTTCCGTACTTGACCACCGCCTTCTCGCCGGCGTTGTAAGCGGCAATCGCGAGTTTGTCGTCCTGGAACGCGTCCTCGAGGAACTTGAGATATCGAATACCGCCTTCGATGTTCTGGCGGGCGTCGAAGGTGTTGGTCACACCGAACCGCTGAGCGGTGGCGGGCATCAATTGCATCAATCCTTGCGCTCCCTTGGGAGAGAGGGCGAACGGGTTGTAGTTGCTTTCCACCTGGATTACCGATTCCACCAGCAGAGGGTTGACGTCGAAATTCTTGGCAGTCTCTTCGATCAGCGAGCGCACGCGCGGATCCTTGCCCGGCGCGCTGCTCGCGGGGCCCGGCGCGTTTCTCACGGGCGCTTGAGAGAGCACCATGGTCCGCACCAGTTTGCCTGTGCGGGTATCGGCGCGCACCACCGAAATCACGCTCGGCGCGACGGAATGATCGGCGGAAGCGGGCGAAGCGGTCACTGTCGAAATGTTTTCGGCCTGCAAACCAGTTGCGATGATCGTCATCGAAATCGCCGTCCACTGAACAAGTTGCGAACAAAACCGCATGTTCTTGTTTTATCCGATTATACCCGGATTCCTCCTTTCCGCCAACGCGTATTTACCAGGCTCAATCTAACAGCCAATGTTATCATTCTCTCATGGAGGCCTCCGGCTTTGTGCTGGCGGGGGGGAAGAGCAGCCGGATGGGTCGCGACAAGGCGGCTCTGCCGTTCGGCGGAACCACCTTGGCGGGTCACGTTGCAAGTCTGGTGCGGGAAGCGGCGGGCACGGTGGCGATCCTGGGCGAACCGCAACGCTATCTCGCGCTCGGCTATCCCGTGTATCCCGACCTGGTTCCCGGCTGCGGGCCGATGGGCGGCATTTATACCGGATTGAGCCGCGCGTCGACAGACTGGAATCTGATGGTGGCCTGCGACATGCCTTCGCTGTCGTCCGCGATTTTGCGGAATCTGTTGGAGCGGGCGGGCGTATCGTCCGCGAGGTGCGTCGCCGCTGCGGGATCGACCGGAGAGCCCGAGCCGCTGTGCGCCGTTTATCATCGCAGCTGCCTGCCGGCGGTAGAGCGGGCGATTCGAGATAAACGGTTCCGTATGATGGACTTACTGGCAGAACTCCAGCCCGAAACCGTGAGTGTTGCCGGCTTCGCGCTGGCCAATGTGAACACCCCGGCCGAGTGGCGGCAATTCGACGAGAGGCCCGAATGACCGAAAAGCTGAGCTACATCGATTTCCGCCATGTTTATAAGACGTTCGATCATCCCGTTTTAGTCGATGTGAGCTTTGACGTGGAGCCCGGCGAAACGCTCGCCATTATCGGACGGAGCGGCGTCGGCAAGTCGGTGAGCCTGGGGCACATCATGGGCTTCCTGAAGCCGGACCAGGGGCGTGTGTTCGTGGCCTATCAGGACATCACGGACTTCGCGGAAGCCGAGTTACGGGAAATCCGCAAGAAGGTCACCATGGTGTTCCAATCCGGCGCGCTCTTCGATTCGCTCACGGTGGGCGAGAACATTCTGTTTTCGCTCGAGCTGCGCAGCGATTACGACGAGCAAAACAAGGAAGACGTGGTGGACGGGCTGCTCTCGATGGTGGACATGCTGCAATTTCGGGATTCCTACCCGGCCGACCTTTCCACCGGCCACAAACGCGCGGTGGCGATCGCGCGCGCCCTGGCGGCGCAGCCGGAGTGCATCCTCTATGACGAGCCCACCACCATGGTGGATCCGATTATGTCGAACACGCTCTCCGACCTGATGCTGAAGCTGAAGCATCAGTTAAGACTGACTGCGGTGGTGGTTACTCACGATCTCGAGCTGATGCGCAAAGTTGCCGATCGCGTGGTGTTCCTCTACGAGGGCCGAGCCATTTATTTCGGACCGGTGCGAGATCTCGAGAAATCCGAGCATCCGCACATCCGCGAATTTCTGGCGATGGATCGGGTGGAGTTGGTGAAAGCGGCCGCTATTCTTTCGTCCGTTCAGAATCAGGCTTCTTCTCAAAATCCAGAGACGCGGAGTTGATGCAGTATCGCAAGTGCGTGGGCCGGGGCCCATCGTCGAAGACGTGTCCTAAGTGCGCCTCGCAGTTGCTGCACACCAGTTCGGTGCGGCGCATTCCGTAGCTTCTATCGGTCTCGGTCTTGACGTTCTCCGGAGCCACGGGCGCCCAGAAACTCGGCCAGCCCGTTCCCGAATCGTACTTAGCGCCGGATTCGAACAAGGGATTGCCGCAGCAGACGCAGCGGTACACGCCCTCTTCGTGGTTGTCCCAATACTTGCCGGTGAAGGCCGGTTCGGTCGCCTTTTGGCGCGTCACCTCATATTGTTCCGGCGTCAACTCTTTGCGGTATTCTTCGTCGGTTTTTAGCTTGCCTGTCATAAAACCCTCACCAAATCGCGTGTTTGTAGTGACGCCGGATCTTCTCGTCCTTGGTGATCAGCGGCGCGTCGTTGGCGCTGGCATGCGCCACAATCAGGCGGTCGAACGGGTCCCGGGTCCATTTCTCACTCAGAGCGCTTTCGATCACCTGACCGAACGGCAGGCCACAAACCGATAATCCCATGTCCCTGGATAGGGTCTCCAGCACTCTCGAAGCCGGCGCCTTCGCCCGACCAACCTCGAAAAGGTACTGAAGCTCCAGGATAACGATCGGCGAAATCGCGGGAGCGCCTCTATTAATCTCGTCCCATGCAAGCTTGCTTATTTTCTGCAACTCGCCGCCATACAGCCACCCGACCACATGGGTGTCCAAATAAATCACTTGTCCAAATTTTTCAACTCGTTCCACTCGCTCGACCAGTCCATGTGAACGATGTCTTCCGGATCGCCCACCAGATAATTCCGCTTTTTCAGCTTGCTGAACTTATCGGGCTTCGCTTCGGGAACGATCTTGAGGACTTTGCCTTTGCGCAGCACTTCCACGGGCGTTCCCGTTTCCAGGACCTGATCGAGGATGCCGTAGATATTCTCGCGAAGTTTGGAAGCAGTGACCCGCATGGTTTGAGTTTAACACGTACGTACGAGAATCACGAGTCGTACGTACGTGCAGCCCTTGCTACTGCTCCAGCTTCACCAAACCCGCCGCAAGGACCGCTGCGGCATCCTCGGCGGTAAACTGCTCGGTTTTCGCGGAATGGTTCATGGAGCAGAACTTGGGACCGCACATCGAGCAAAAGGCGGCGTCCTTAAAGCCTTCCTCGGGCAGGGTTTCGTCGTGCATGGCTTCGGCGGTTTCCGGATCTAGAGACAACTCGAACTGGCGGCGCCAATCGAAGCGATAGCGCGCGTGGGAGAGTTGATCGTCCCGCTCCCGCGCTCCGGGCCGATGGCGGGCGACGTCGGCGGCATGCGCGGCGATCTTATAAGCGATGATGCCCTGCTTGACGTCCTCGCGGTTGGGCAGGCCCAGATGTTCCTTGGGCGTGACGTAGCACAGCATGGATGCGCCGTACCAGCCGATCATCGCCGCGCCGATCGCCGAAGTAATGTGGTCGTAGCCGGGAGCGAAGTCGGTCACCAGCGGTCCCAGCGTATAGAAGGGCGCTTCGTTGCACAGCTCCACTTCCTTTTCCACCTGCATCTGGATCTGATCCATGGGGATGTGGCCCGGCCCTTCGATCATGACCTGGACGTCATATTCCCAGGCCTTTCGGGTCAGCTCGCCCAGCGTCTTCAACTCCGCGAACTGGGCCTCGTCGCTCGCGTCGGCCAGGCATCCAGGCCGCAGGCCATCGCCCAAGGAGAAACTGACGTCGTGTTTCTGAAAGATCTTGCAGATCTCGTCGAAGCGCTCGTACAGAAAATTCTGCTTGTGGTTCTTCACCATCCATTCGGCCAGAATGGACCCGCCGCGGCTTACGATCCCAGTGATGCGCTTGGTGGTGAGGGGAACGTATTGCACCAGCACGCCGGCATGAATGGTCATATAGTCGACGCCTTGCTCGGCCTGCTCTTCGATGACCTCGAGCATGACCTCCATGGTCAGGTCTTCGACTCGCCGCACGCGGCCGAGCGCTTCGTAAATGGGAACGGTACCGATCGGGATGGGCGACTCGGCGATAATCGCCTTCCGGATTCGCGGGATGTCGCCGCCGGTCGAAAGATCCATCACCGTGTCGGCGCCGTATTTCACGGCATACTGGAGCTTCGCGACTTCTTCGTCGATGTTCGAGGTGGTGGAGGAGTTACCGATGTTCGCGTTGATCTTGCAGGAGGAAGCCACGCCGATGCACATGGGCTCGAGATTGGAGTGGTGGATGTTGGCGGGGATAATCATGCGGCCGCGCGCCACTTCGGAACGGATCAGTTCCGGCGCCAACCGCTCGCGCCGGGCGATGTGCTCCATCTCCCCGGTTATCGCGCCCTTGCGGGCGTAGTGCAACTGTGTTCGAATCGCGTCGTTGAGCCGGGGGGTAATCCATTCGTTCCGCATACCGGCCATTTTAGCGCGGCGATGCTCGCACCGCCGGGCCCCAGGATTTCAGAGCGGGGCCCGAGCTACCTACGCGGATAGTACGCGCTTCGCCGCGCGCCTTCGCAGGATGGCCTGTACCGAGGCGAGAACAATGAGCCCGGCGCACAGCAGCAGAATCGTATTCGGTTCGGGAACGGCGCTGGTGTGGTAGCTGATGGCGCCGTCGAAGTCGACACCGAATGGCGTGCTGCCCACTTCCTGGAAATCCTGGAACGTGATGGTATTGACGCCCGCGTTCACGTCCGCGGTCACGTTCATGTTGGTTATAACGCCTTCGTTGGCCGTGGTACACCCGACCGGCCCGGAGGCGCAGTTTACGCCGAGCGTCGTGTCTTCGGTGAACAGTGTGGTGCCGTCAATCATGACCGTAGCCGAGTCGTCCGCGTAAACGCCCAGATTCAGCAGGACATTCGTGAAACCGGCCGGCAGGGTGAAACTCTCCGTGTATGTGACGCTGGTCCCCAAGGCTGGATCGGTATCTCCCGCCGTTGTGATCCAACTTGACGACAGAGGCGAACTCAAGGGAGTCGCCCAACTCGGGTCGACCGTGGCGAGAATAGTCGCGTATTCCGTGCTGTTCGGGGTGCTGGTGGAGCTGGCAAAATTGATGGTATTTGCCGAACAAGCGGAAACAGCGAGCAATGCAAGAATGCCGAATTTCATGTTTGTTTTCTCCGGGGCCTCCCCAAGAAGGGGAAGCACGATGACAGTTTGCGCTCTAAACGCGTGGCCGGGGCCAAACCTTTGGTGCGTTTTGCGGTTACCGCGTAATGGGAAATTAGGCGGGGGTACTTCGGCTCTAAGGTGCGTTACGAGATCTTTTCCCAGTAGTTGTTGCGGCCGAAAGGCGTGATGGCTACGTGTTTCACGAAAGTCCCGCGCGAATCGGTGTACTGCGCCCCGTCCGAATACGATTCTCCGGGGACCGACAGGTACAGATTGCCGATCGCTTGCACGCCCACCGGATCCTCCACCGTGGGAGCTGGCGGAACCGGCGAAGGAGGCGCGGCGTAGGGCGGGTAGTCTTGGATATTCACCGATACGGGGATCGAGCCGGCGGGGGGATTATTGGGGTTATAGGATGGTTCGCCGGGGAATGAAAGGCCGGGCGCGACCATGATAGGAGGTTGAAGCGCCGCGGGCACCCAGGTGTAGCCGAAGTTCAAACGCATTGTCATTACGAGGTAAGGATCCCATTTCCAGGCCATGATCGGGATATCGATGGTGAACCCTTGCTGCGCAAGTTGTTGCGCGCGCGTAGCGCGGTCATCGTCGTTCAGGGTGCTGGCCGGTCCGAAGGCGGAGGCCACTTCGGGAGGCTGCGACGCCCAGTAGGCTTGATCGAAATCGGATTGGGTGTTGTCCATGTCTTCTTCCAAACGAAGAATAAAATGGGGCCCTGTGCCGCGCGAGGCCTGTGCCGGCGTAAGTGATGCGCCGGCAAAGGGAAAAGAATCGTCGAGATGCGTCACCGCAACCCTGGTAGTCTGCGGACGATAGCCGCGAGGCGATCGACACTTCGAGCGCCGACTAGGCCTGCGGCCGTTGGGAGCACAAGAAGGCCGCCGGTAATCAGCCGCGTGACCGCGTCGCGGCCGGGTCAGCGGGCGATTCCGAGCTTCTTCATTTTGGATTGCAGCGTGGTGCGCTTCATGCCGAGCCGGGCGGCGGCTCCATCGCGTCCGCCCACCACCCAATTCGCCAGTTCGAGCGCGCGGCGGATGTGGTCGCGCTCAGCCTCTTCCAGAGTGACCGCCCCCGATGCCTCGGGGATGGATTGAATCTCGGAGCGCGGAATGTCGAGCGCGGTTCCGCGCGTCAGAATCACGGCACGCTCGATCAAGTTCTCGAGTTCCCGGACATTGCCGGGCCACGCGTAGCGAATCAGCCGCTCCATGGTTCCCTGAGAGATGCTCGCGATGCGCTTGTTCAGGCGGCGCGCGTATTTTTCGGTAAAGTAGCGAACCAGTTTGGGGATGTCGGTGACGCGTTCGCGCAGCGGCGGAACCGAGATCGGAAAGACGCTCAGGCGATAGTACAGGTCGGTACGAAACTGGCGTTCGCTCATCATCTGTGCCAAGTCGCGGTTAGTCGCGGCCACCAACCGGACGTCCACGTGGATGGTCCGCGTGCCGCCCAGTCGCTCAAACTCGCGCTCCTGCAGGGCGCGCAGCAGCTTGGATTGCAAATCGAGCGGGATGTCGCCCACCTCGTCGAGAAACAGCGTACCTTTGTTCGCCAATTCGAAGCGCCCCACCTTCTGGGCGATCGCTCCGGTGAACGCGCCTTTCTCGTGGCCGAACAGCTCGCTTTCCACCAGACCGGTGGGGATGGCGGCGCAGTTCAGCTTCACGAATGTCCGGTCCCGCCGGACGCTCAAATCGTGAATGGCGCGGGCGATCAATTCCTTGCCGGTCCCGGTTTCGCCCAATATCAAAACGGAAGCGTCGGTAGGCGCTACCGTGGCCACCTGATCCAGGACGCGTTTGAAAGGCAGGCTGTCGCCCACGATTTCGCCGAAGTTTTGTTCGGTCCGGATTTCGTCTTCCAGATACAGCTTTTCCTCCGCCAGTTGGTCTTTGAGCTGGGCGATTTCCTGATAGGCTGTGGCGTTCTCGATCGCAATCGCGGCCTGCCCGGCCACCTGGCTTAGCAAATTCACGTCCTGGGCGCTGAAAGCATTTTCTCGGGTACTGCCGGCATTCAGCGTACCCAGAACGCGGTTGCGCGCGATCAGCGGGACCGAGCAGGCGGTCTTGAATCCGGCCGCGACCAGCGTGCGAACCACTGTCGACCGGTAGCGTTCGAGTCCCTCGGCGTCCAGAAGCACGGCCTTACGCGATTCGATCGCCTCGCCGGCCGGCGTTTCATCGATCCGGGTGGTGGCGCCTTCTTGAACGATTTCCTGATCGCCTTCGAGCACCCGCGCGTGCACCTTCAGCAGGTCCGTGCCCGGCTCGATTAACGCCAGACTCGAGTATTCGTGCGGCACGGCGCGCCGCAAACAGGCGATGATGGTCGGAAACAGCTCGCGAATGTCGAGCTCGGAAACCAAAGCATTCGTGATCTCCAGCAACACTTGCAGGCGGTCGCGTTCGCGCGCCAATTGTTGCTGGTATTTTTCGGCCTTCTCGTAGTTCAGCGTATTGTCGACGGCCACCGCGACCTGAGCCGCGATTTGCAGCAGGAAGTCCAGCCGGGATTCCACCTCGACTGCATTGCCGAAGCCGAACACTAGAGTGCCGAGCGCGTGCTGGGCGGTAGTGAGGGGCAACCAGCAAGAAGTGACCACCTGGTTGCGCCGTAACAGTTGAATGACCTCGGGCCAGCGAGTCTCCTGGCTAACGTCGGGAATAATGAGCGGCTGCTGGTGCAGTAACACCCATCCGGACGGCGACTCTTCGAGCGGCAACTCCACAACAGTCGTTTCGAGGGCGGCGGCGCCGTGCCTTTCGAGAATGTGCAGCCGCATGGTGTTGCGCGCCGGATCGTGGAGGATGAGATTGAGAAAGTCGAATTGCAGGATCGAGTGCAGACGGGCGGACAAATCCCGAAACAACCCACTCAGATCGCGGTGTTCGAGGATCGCTTTGGAAACGTCAAGGAGTGACTGATAAGCGACTGGTTCCACTCCGGCCTTTGGTGGCAGGCGTCCGCTAGGAATTCGGCGGGCGGCGCGTGCTGAAGACCAGTATAACCGCGGAAGCTAGCGGAGCAGGCGCGAACAGGTGGGTCTCAAAACAGATCGCCGATGTCTTTTGCCACGCCGCGCGCTTCCAGGTTGATCAGGCCCGCATTGGACCCCATGGGACCCATCACGGCGAGCACCGCTTTAGGCCCGGCCGAATAGACGAACAACACGCCGTCATCGCCCCGAACGCTGACTTCGGCAAGCGAACCGGTGGCGAGGCTTTCGCTGATCCTGCGTCCCAGGCTCGACGCTGCCGCCGCCATTGCGGCCACTCGGTTAGGGTCTGTCCCATTGGAAAGAGAATGCGCCACCGGCAAGCCGTCGTTGGAAGCCAACAACACGCCGCGTAGCTCGGGTATGGAACCGCGCAGCGTCTCCAGATGATTCTTCAAAGCCTCATGTTTCACCATAGTGTCTCCTAACGATCACGCGCGCCGGTCGCGCAAGCTGCTCTGTTAGGAAGATCGTCGGAGTCAGCGGCAACTTTAGATGAAGTTTCGGATAAACACATTATTTTGGGCGCCCGCCCCGCGGCCTTGTCGCCCCTGGATTCCGCGAATCATTTCAATGCTTTGGAATCCTATGACAACAGCGAGGTCCGACTAGGGAGGCCCGCCGGGATGGCAGGTCGTTCGCCCGAGAATCCCCCCTATAAGCCTTTTACCCTAGACAAACCTTCTAAGGGTATTCACGATTCTCCACTAAAAGCCGATTACACCCATATGCGATGCCTGTATTGCGGCAATGAGCTGGCGCTGCTCAAGAGGTTGACGGGAGGAGGGGAGTTCTGCTCGGAAGCTCACAAAAAAAGCTACCAGGAAGAGTACAATCGGATCGCACTCACGCGTCTGCTGCAAGCCCAGGCGAGGGCCGCAAGAGCTACTCCACAGGCCACCCCGTCGGCGGTGAGCGTAGCGATTGAGGAACCGGTCGCGGAGAAATCGAACGAAAAGCCCGAAGAGGTCCACCTGGAGCCGGGAGAAAGCGGGTTTCTGCTGGAGGAGCCCTTAATTTCAGCGCCGCTTGAAACCCCGCCTTACGGAGAACCGTGGCAGGAAGTCGCGCCCCGCCCATCCGCGCCAGCCTGGCTCTTCAGCGGAACAAGAAATTCGGATATGCCTTCGGCCGCGCTCTTGCCTCTGGAGTCTCGCCCGCGGGTTCGCGATAACGAAAGCACCGTTCAGGAGGCCGATTTGACGCCTAACGAATTCGCCGCCGGCTCGGAGAAGCCGCCCGTGCCGTTTTCGATGGTTCCTAGGAATACTCTCGAAGGCGCCGGCCCCATCGCATTGAAGATCCCTCCCCAGGTCTTGAGCCCCGGAGCCCAAGGGAACCTGGAAGTTCGAGCCGGTTTCCTTTGCGAGCCACCGTATCGTGGATGTGAGTTCTTGGGTTTATTCCCCTCCACGATCGAGTTTCCCGCCGAAGACGCCGAAGTGACGGTGATTTCGCTGGCAATCAATACGGTAGAGGTCGTGCCAGCGGAAAACCACCACCCCTCAAGCGATTCGCTCCTTGTTCAGCCGGAAAGCGAGGAGTCGGTCGCGGAAACCATGCCCGGCGCGGCTCACGAAGATCTCGCCAGAACTCATCTGGAAGAGGCGGGTGGAAACGACGCTCCGGTGGAGATTGAGGCGGCGCCTATTGTCGCCAAGCCGGAAAATCCCGCTCCATCGATCCCTGAACCGACGCCGGTTGAAAAACCAGCGGCCGCGCGGGAAGCGCCGCTCGAGACGAACGAACTTTCGCCCCGCGCGACTACGGAGTTCATCGAGATCGTAGTGAAGGCGTTCGCGCCGCCGAAGCCGTCTCCAATCGAAGGGGCCGCAGTGATGCGCGAGAAGCCCGTATTGCTCCCGAGGCTCACGGGGCTGCCGCTTCGGCCCAAAGTAGCGCTGGCGCCAAGCCAATCCGCCGTGCCGCCGAAGGCGCCGGCCGCCAAGGATGGGGCCCGCGAACGCGAAGGAAAGCAAAACGCCCAGGCTTCGACGGCGTCACCGGCGCCACCTATGGCCGCCATGCCTCCGGCACCCGTGCCGGTGCAGTTCGTGAAACCGCCGAACTCGTCTCAAGTCGCGTCTGGCGCGACCGCGGGCAAAGGGACCCCGCCTGCGACGCCTTCCAAAAAGATTGTGCAGGCGGTTGAAGCCCCCGCGCCGAAAGGGCCAGCGACGAAGCCCGTTGAGTCGGCTGCCAAGCAGGCAGCTACGAAGGAACCCGCCGCGCCCCAAGACGCCGCGCCAGCCCCCGAGACAACGGCTCCGACTTTCGGAACAGTCCAGCTCCCAAGTCCTTCCATTTGGGGGACGCTCAAAGTCAAATTGGGAATAGCGCTTCTGCTGGTGGTAGGTTCGTGCACCGCGTATCTTGGTTGGGGAACCAAGTCTAAAGTGCTGCCGTTGACCGCTCCGGTAGCGGCGGACGCGCCCGGTCCCAGCATTATGGTGGGCGAAGGCGGCTGGGTGGAAGGCTGGGCCGGCGACCCCGTCGGCGAGCGCTTTGGACGGCAGATTACGATCTATCGCCCCTCGCTTAAGCTGGCCGATTACCGCGTCGAATTCCAGGGACAGATCGACTCCAATAGTATCGGTTGGGTTTTTCGAGCCGCCGATCCCGAGAACTACTACGCCATGAAGCTCGCGCAGGTTTCCGGCGGGTTGTCCCCGAAGCTGGCGCTGTTCAAGTACCTGGTGTCGAAAGGGCGCCAGACTCAAGTGGGACGCGTGCCCATCGAGCTAGCCGTCGGTACGGACATGATGCTCAAAGTTCGGCTGGATGTGCGCGGCCCCAGATTCAGCACTTACGTCCAGGGTCAGCAGGCGGACGTCTGGACGGACGATCAATTGAAGACCGGTGGTTTCGGGTTCTTGAACGAACGAGAGGAAAGGGGCCGGATCAAGTCCGTGTCCATTTATTACTTGAACGGCGGGAATAAGTAGCAAGAGAGACGTGCATGGAACAGACAAACGATCAATGGTTATGGTTCGTCGATAGTGAGCTGGTGGAGGCGCTGGCCCGCCACGACACTCTCGATCCGAAAAGCGAGAAGCGTCCGGTTCAATCCAACGCGCTGGCCCAGGCCTTGTCCCTGAACATGGAAGGCAAGACCGAGCAAGCCCTGCGCGAGATCCGCGCCGCCCTCGAGAGCGGCGAAACCTTGCCTGAGCTCGAGTGGACCAAGGCGCACCTGGAGTATCAATTAGGCCACTACGAAGAAGCTCTAAGGGATTACGAGAAAGTGCTGGCGCGCTTTCCCAATCACAAAGCGGCGCTGTACAACGTGGCGCTCAGTCTGGAAAAGCTGGAGCGCTTTGAACAGGCCGCGGAGATTTTCCGCAAGGCCGCCGGTCTCGATCCCAAGCTGGCCGAAGCCCGCATCGGGTTGGCGGTATGCGAGCTCCATTGCAAACGTCCGGAGGAAGCGCTGGGGGCGTTCGAGGAAGCCTTGAAAGCTAAACCGGGGCACGAGAAAGCGCTGTACGGCAAAGCGGTTTCGCTGCAATTGCTCGGCCGCCGCGAAGAAGCCATGCAGATGTACGTCAAGCTGCTGCCCATCACCGGCCCTAATCCCGAATTGCTTTCCAATCTGATTGGCCTGGAGATGGCTGCCGGAGATGACGCCAAGGCCCGCGAGCACTGCGAGAAACTGCTACGCGTTCGGCCCGGGTCGCCGGTGGCGCTGGAGGGCCTGCTGGCTGGTTCTCTATCGCGCGGAGACTACAAGGGCGCGGTCCAATACGGGTCGCAGCTCGTCAAGCTGGCGCCGCAATCCTACGATGCCTGGTTCAATCTGGGCGTGGCGTATCAGAAGACCAACAAACTGGAGCAAGCGGGCCAAGCCTATGCCGAAGCGATCAAAATCCGGCCCGACGACGAAATCGCCTACGTGAATCTGGGGATGACTTTGCAGGAGCGGGGCGAAGTGGCCGAAGCGCGCAAGGCCTACGAACGCGCGCTTCAGAACGCACCCAACGATGCCAGCGCGCTCTGGAATCTGAGCATCGTGCTCGAGCGGCTCGGCTCCTTCGCCGACGCCGAGAAAAGCGTCGAAAAGTGCCTCGAAAGCAAACCGGAGAATGAGGATGCCTGCTTCCGGCTGGGCTACTTTCGGCTGGTGCGCGACGATTATTCCGGCGCCATCGAGCCGTTTCGGAACTGTGTCGCGAAGCGCCCGGATTGGCTGGAGGCGCTGATCAACCTGGGCCTGGCGCAATGGCGCAACGGTGAGATAGAAGCCGCCAAGGCGACCTTGGTCCAAGCGGTCGCCCACCATCCGCAATCCGTCGAAGCGTTGCGGGCGCTCGCGGCAGTCGCGATAGAGATGGGTGATGCTAATCTGGCGCTGGACATCGAATCGAAGCTGGAGCAGTTAGGGGAGCGCGCGCCGGAACTTTCCTATAACATCGGCATCCTGCTCGATCAATCGACTCGGCACGAAGACGCGGTTCGATCCTTTCGGCGCGCGACGGAACAGAAGCCGGACTTCGGCGAGGCGTTTCTCAATCTCGGCCACGCGCTTAAAGCGCTGGGGCAGGATCAAGAAGCGCTTACCTGCTGGCAGCGGGCGCTCGAAGCCAAGCCGGAACTGGCAAAGCATTACTTTTAAATTGCCCGCGGAATCTATTTTTTCTCCAGCCATTTGACGCTGGCCGGATCGACGCGCTCGCATTGCATGGTGTCGGTGACTCCGGAAACGAGCAACGCGCAAGCGTTGGATTGAGCGCTGCGGAGGGCGTGATCTTGCGTGTCGGCGGACGCGACGCGGCATTCCGTGCGGCCGCGAAAAGCGATGCACACCTCCACGCGATATTGCGCGACGTGCATGCTGGTGTAAACCAGGACCGCCAGAACGGCCACGACGAACGCGACGCCGATGACGACGGTCTTGCTCATGCGCCTTGGCCCTCGGCGAAAAAATTGCCCATGCGGCGAAATTTATTGTAGCGCTGGTCCATCAACTCGCGGGCGGAACGGGGCGACAGCTCCGCCAACCCTTTGCGAATCGCGCTTTTGACGAACTCCGCGGCCTGGTCGGCGTCGGTATGCGCTCCCTCGGCCGGTTCGGGGATGATTTCGTCGATCAAGCCCAGCGCCAGCAGATCGGCCGGCGTAAGCCGCAACGCGCGCGCCGTTTCCGGAGCTTTACCGGAATCGCGATAGATGATGGTCGCGCAGTTCTCGGGCGAAATCACGCTGTAGTAGGCGTTTTCGAGCATGTAAACGCGGTCCGCCACGGCGATGCCGAGCGCGCCGCCGCTGCCCCCTTCGCCAATGACGACGGCGATCACCGGGACACGCAAGCGCGACATCTCGCGCAGGTTCACGGCGATGGCTTCCGCTTGGCCGCGCTCTTCGGCGTCGATTCCCGGATAGGCGCCCGGGGTATCCACCAACGTCACAATCGGGCGATGGAATTTGTCGGCCATGCGCATCAGCCGCAACGCCTTTCGATAGCCTTCGGGCTTGGGCATGCCGAAATTGCGGTGCAGCTTTTGCTTGGTATCGCGGCCTTTTTGCTGGCCGATGACCATCACCGGCCGTCCCTCGAAAAATGCCATGCCGCCCACCACGGCGGGATCGTCCCCAAAGGCGCGGTCGCCGTGGAGCTCGACAAATCCAGTCAGTATCCGGTTGATGTAGTCGAACGCGTGCGGCCGCTTGGGATGACGAGCCAATTGCACTCGCTCCCAGGTCGGGTTGCTAACGGGAGTGCTTCCGGCGTCGTCTGGTGGTTCGGCCGGCGGCGGGTTAGGGTTATCTGCCATTCACATCGCGAAGCTACTTGGCTAGGATCTCGAGCGATTCCGGCCCACAGATCCGCTCGACCTCGGCCCAGAATTCCTTATCCGGCCGGACCTTGGGGGTCACATCCAGGATAACGGAAAAGTCGCGCGGTTTCTCAATGCGCAGCCGAACCTCGGTGGCGCCCTGCTTCCTGGCAAAAAGCTGGCAGAGCGCTTGCGCTTTGTCCTGCGACCCGTTGGCGCCCACCGGCACGCGAATGGAGATCAGCGTGGGTAGGTCCACGCGGGCGACTTCGAGCGGCACGATGTCCTGGATCGAGATCTTGGGCGGGCCATTGTCCTCGGGAAGCACCAGGCCGCGAACCAACACCGCCTGATCCTCCACCAGGTGGATGAGAAGACGATCGTACTGCGTGGTGAAGACCATGGCCTCGACGCTGCCGGTGCGGTCCTCAAGACGCAGGGCGGCCCAGAGTTTGCCTTCCTTATTGCGTTTGCGCTGGATGCCGGTGAGAATTCCGCAAATGGATACCTCGACGCCTTTCTCCAGGCCTTCCAATGTTTCCGTGTAGTGCGTGGAAAGCTCGGAGACTTTCGACTGGTAGGCATCCAGAGGATGGCCTGTGACGTAAATGCCCAGTACTTCCTTTTCGCTGGACAATTTCTGCTGCTGGGTCCAATCGGGGAGCGGCGGCAGCGGAAGCTCGGCGTGCGCGGGCTCGTTCGCGATTGTGCCGAACAGTCCGGTCTGACCGCTTTGCTTATCGCGCCAGACTCGCTGGCCGGACTCCATGGCGCCGTCGAGGATCGCCGTCAGCTGTGCGCGATTACCGCCCAGGCCCTCCAACGCTCCGCATTTTATGAGATTTTCCAGAATGCGGCGGTTGACGCTCGCCAGATCCGCGCGCTCGCACAACTCATGCAGCGACTGGTAGGGCTCGCCGCTTTCGCGCGCTGCGATAATGGCGTCCGCCGAGCCCGCGCCGACGTTGCGGATGGCGCACAGGCCCATGCGAATCCCCTGGCCATCGGGCTTGAAGTCCCGGCTGCTCGAGTTGACGTCCGGAGGCAGAACCGGAATGCCCATTTCGCGGCATTCGTTGATGTACTTCACCACCTTGTCGACGTTGCCCATTTCGGACGTCAACAGAGCCGACAGAAATTCCAGCGGGTAATGGGCTTTCAGATACGCGGTCGCGTAGGCGAGATAGGCATAGGCAGCCGAATGCGACTTGTTGAAGCCGTAACCGGCGAACTGCTCCATCAGATCGAAAATTTTCTCGATTTTCTTTTGCGGGAAACCCTGGGCTTTCGCCCCGGCCAGGAAACGCGCGCGCTGAGCGGCCATTTCCTCCGCTTTCTTTTTGCCCATGGCGCGGCGCAGGATATCCGCTTCGCCCAGCGAATAGCCGGCCAGGCGGTTGGAGATCTGCATCACCTGTTCCTGATACACGATGACGCCGTAGGTCTCTTCGAGCATCTCCTTCAGCTCCGGGAGGTCGTAGCTCACTTGCTTGCGGCCGTGTTTGCGATCGATGAAGTCCTCGATCATGCCACCCTGGATCGGGCCGGGACGGTAGAGGGCATTCAACGCGCACAGGTCTTCGATGCGCGTGGGCTGGTATTTCCGCAAGATATCGCGCATGCCGCGCGACTCAAACTGGAACACGCCACTGGTGAAGCCCTTCGAAAAAATCTGGTAGGTAGCCTGATCGTCCAGCGCCAGGTCTTCGATCACCAGCTTTTCGCCGCGCTCGCGTTCGATCAGCGCCACCGCTTCCTGGATAATGTCGAGCGTGGTCAGCCCGAGGAAATCCATCTTGAGAAGCGCGAGCTTCTCCAGGCCCAACATGTCGTACTGGGTGACGATTTCATCCTTGCTGGTCTTGTAGAGCGGGACCAGTTCCCGGAGCGGCACCGGCGAGATGACCACGCCCGCGGCGTGCATGGAAGCGTTGCGCGCCATGCCCTCCAGCTTCAGCGCCACTTCCAAGACCTCGTTCAAGCGCGGATCCTTGCGCGCCGACTCCCGGATGGCAGGCTCTTGCTCGAGGGCGTCGTGCAGCTTGATGTTGAGCGTGGTGGGGATCAGCTTGGTGATACGGTCGACGTCGGCGTAGCTGATGTCCAGCACGCGGCCGACATCCTTGATAGCCGTGCGCGCGCCCAGCGTCCCGAACGTGATGATCTGCGCCACCTGTTCGCGGCCGTACTTTTCGGTGACGTACTGAATCACTTCGCCGCGGCGGCGCGTATGGAAATCGATATCGATATCCGGCATGCTGATGCGCTCCGGATTAAGGAATCGCTCGAACAGCAGCCCGTATTCGAGCGGATCGATATCGGTGATCTGCATGGCGTAGCTCACCAGGCTTCCGGCGGCCGACCCGCGGCCCGGACCCACCGGGATACCCTGCTGGCGCGCGAAGCGGATGAAATCCCACACGATCAGGAAATAGCCGGAGAACTTCATCTGCTGGATCATCCGGACTTCGCGATCCAGCCGTTCGCCGTATTCCGCCAGATCGTGCTTGAGCGCGCCCGCCTTTTGAAGCGCCTCCAGGCGCGGCCGCCGTTTTTCGAATCCCTGCCGCGCGACGTATTCGAAATAGCTCTCGGTGGTGTGCTCCTTCGGGACGTCGAATTTCGGGAACGGCTCCTTTACCTTTTCGAGACTCACCTGGCAGCGCTGCGCGATTTCCCAAGGGCGGTCGAGCGCGTCTTCCAGCTCGCCGAACATGACGCGCATTTCGTCGCGCGTCTTGAGATAGAACTCCGGCTGGCTGAAACGCATGCGCTGGGGATCGCTCATGGTCTTGCCGGTCTGGATGCACAGCAGGATCTCGTGCGCGCGGGCGTCGTCCTTGCGCATGTAGTGCGAGTCGTTGGTGGCCACTAGCGGAATGCGCGTTTCCTGCGA
>Ga0302324_100001964_pt1 | contig 48701 bp, 46 predicted proteins | sample Palsa_T0_1_FD_201949 | JGI IMG/M metagenome (GOLD analysis project Ga0302324, IMG submission 201949) | Peat permafrost microbial communities from Stordalen Mire near Abisko, Sweden - Palsa_T0_1 | ecosystem: Environmental > Terrestrial > Soil > Palsa > Peat permafrost | place: Sweden: Abisko...
AACCAGAGGCCGCGACCGGCTGAAGCCTCCCAGCGCCGGCCGAGCCGGCCCCGGCCGGACTTCTGCTTCTCGGCGAAGACCACCAGGCCCTCCCGGGCTCCTCCGCGTCCAAGCTGGGCCACGACATCGTTCGTCGAGCCGGTTTCCTCGAACACCACGATTTCATTGACCAGGGAAGCCCGGTCCAGCCGCGACAGGATGTCATCGGCGATAAGCCGGTCGGGCGCGGCGACCAGCCGGTAGCCGAGATGCGGTTGCTCTTCGATCTCGTATCCGGCCGCGCGGAGAATGCCGACGCGGGATCGCACGACGTCCGGCATGACTCCGAGCATCCCGGCAAGCTCGCCGCAAGGCAGGGGCCTCCCGCGCAAGGCTCTCAAGAGCCGCGCGTCAATGGAAGGCGTCGGCATCGAATGGCAGCAATTCCAGGGAAAAATCAACCGAACGCGCGGAGTGAGTCAGCGCTCCCACCGAAATGAAATCGACTCCCGTGGCCGCGACGCGCGCCACATTGTCCAATGTTATCCCCCCGCTCGCTTCGAAGAGGACTTTTCCCTCTCCCATGCGGACGGCCTCCCTCATTTCCGCTTCGGTCATATTATCGAGAAGAATGACGTCGATGCCATCCATCTCCAGAAACGCTTTGACCTGTTCGAGCCGGTCGGCCTCGAGTTCGATACGGATGCCGGGACGCTCGGCGGCGGCCCGCCGGATCGCTTCCCGCAAAAAGGGAGGATCACTCTTCGCCGCGAGGTGATTGTCCTTCACCAGGATCATGTCGAAGAGCCCGAAGCGATGATTCTCTCCGCCGCCCGCCTTCACGGCCGCTTTCTCGAGGGCCCGCAAGCCGGGGGTGGTCTTTCTGGTGTCGAGGATGCGGGCCTTGGAACCCCGGACGGCGGCGACGAATTGATCGGTAAGCGTCGCGATGCCCGAAAGATGCTGGAGGAAGTTCAACGCCACGCGTTCTCCGCCGAGGATCGAGCGCACCGGTCCCCGAACCTCGAGGACCGCGCTGCCTTCCTGGATCCGGCTGCCCGAGGGAAGCAGAACCGAGGTCTCCAGTTGCCCATCCACCCTTTTAAAGGTCTCGGCGGCTGTCTCAACCCCGGCTGCGACTGCTCGCTGCCTTGCAACGATGCGCGCGCAGCCCACCTCTCCCGCCGGGACGAAATAAGCGGCGGTAAGATCGCCTGTTCCGATGTCTTCGGCCAGGGCGATCGCGATGGGATCGTGGGGGGTGGATTCCTGCATTTGGAGACTGTGGAAATCTCAGAACAGTTCCGGCTCGGCGGCGCGGTAAACGGAGTTTCCGCGGACGAATGTCTCGAGCGTGGCGTGCGGCCCGCCCCGGTAGATGCAAAGGCTCAGGATATCATCCGCGCTGAGGTCATCCCGGTGCTGCTTGCCGTTCTTTCGGTAGGGAACCAGGGAGTTGTAGTCAACCACGGTGAAATCCGCTTCCTTCCCGGGATCGAGCGAGGCGATGCGGTCCCCCTTTCCCAGGATCTCCGCCGCGCCTTGGGTGGCCATATAAAAGACCTCGGCGGGCGAGGGGACGCGGACATTCTTCTCATAAAAGGAGCGGGCTTTTTGCGACTCGATGGCCGAGCGCATCACCTGCCAGAGGTTGAGTTCGCTTCCGGCGGCAACGTCGGTGCCGAGGCCGACGGGAATGCCGCGGTCATAAAGCTTTTCGAGCGGCATGATGCCGCTGGCCAGGAAAAGATTGGCGGTCGGGCAATGGGCGACCCTCGAGCCCGATCCGGCCAGGACATCCATCTCCCGTTCCGAAAGGTGGATGCAGTGCCCAAGGACTGTCCGCGGCGTCAGGAGGCCGCACTGGTCGTAAACGTCCGTGTAGTCAGCCGCCCAGGAGAATTGGTTGCGGACCTTCTCGATCTCCTCGAAGTTTTCCGCCAGATGCGTCTGAATGTAAGCCGAATGCCGGACGGCCAGTTCCGCCGCGCCCTTCATCAGTTTCTGGCTGCAACTGACGGCAAACCTCGGGCTGAACGCGTACTCGAGCAGCCCGTCGCCGGCGCCGTGCCATTTTTCGCAAAGTGTCTCGCTTTCCAGGAGGGATATTGAAAGAATCTTCTTTGGCTGCAACTGCCCGTAGGAACCGATGTCCATCATGAGCTTGCCCATGATGATGCGCAGGCCGCTCTTCTCGGCGGCCTGGAACGCGGCGTCGCAGCTTTGCTCGTGGATGGAGGCGTAGAGCATGGCGGTGGTCGTCCCGTGGCGGGCCAGTTCATGGAAAAAGGCTGCCGACTCCTTTTTCGCCTTCTGCACGGAGAACTCGCGCTCCAGCGGGAAAATGTATTGCCGCAACCAGGGGAGCAGTTCCGACTGCCCCTTGGCGACCGCGGGATACTGGGGCAGATGCGAATGAAGATCGATGAGGCCCGGAAAGACGGCTACGCGGGCGTTGTGCAGCCAGCGAACCTTCCGCGGGGTCTTTTTGTGTAGGAGGTTGTAGGCCCCGACCTCGACGATGCGGCCATTCTCGACGAGGATGGCCGCGTCCTTGCGCTCGCGCAGCTTGCCGGACTCCGGGGAATCGATGAGGTGTCCGCGGATGCCCAGCAAGGGAGTGTCAGGATCCATCGCAAGTCAGCGTGTACAAAAAAAGGGATTCGGGTAGCGCACGACCAAGGAGACAAACATGCGCTAACCCGAATCACTTAAACCAGTAACTCAGACAGCGCTCCTTTTGCGGCGTTCAATTTGTTGCTGCTTTTTTCAAAAAAGTTTTCACGGAGTCTTTTTTAAGCCGAAAACCCCGCCGAAACCGCCGGTCAAGACCAAGAGAGAGCCTCTACGCTTCGGGGGGTAGTTCGACGATCTCGAACCAGTATTTCTCCAGCGTTTGGAGGATATCGACGAGAGCCTCGAATGTCACCGGTTTCACGATGTAAGAATTCACTCCCAGGTCGTAGCTGCGGTAAACATCTTCATCCTCCTTCGAACTGGTAAGGATCACGACGGGAATCTGCCGAAGTTCCGGGGCGCTTTTGATTTCCGAGAGAGCCGTCCGCCCGTCCATGCGGGGCATGTTGAGGTCGAGCAGGATAAGACCGGGCCGGGGGGAATCCGCTTCGCTGGAATATTTTCCTTCGCGGCGAAGGTACCGCAGCAACTCCTCTCCGTTCTCCACGAAGCGGAGATCATTCGCGAGGCGGCTTTCTTCCAGGGCTTCTTTCGTCATTCGCCGGTCCTCGGCATCGTCATCGGCCATTACGATGGTAATCGGGTTGCCTGCTTTTTTCATAGGGGTCCTCTCATGAGTTCTCTGACGGGCAAGGTCACAATGAATGCTGCGCCCTCACCCTCAGTGCTCTTTGCCACAATATTTCCTCCGTGGCGATCAGTAATTTTTCGGCATACCGCCAGCCCGATGCCAGTGCCTTCGTAAACGCCCCGGCCATGGAGCCGCTGGAAGGGCCCGAAAATACGTTCCGCGTATTGGTTGTCGAACCCGATCCCGTTATCTCGGACGACGATCTGGCAGATCTGGTCTCCCGGCAGCGTCCCGGGGGGATTGTTTTCCCGCACTTCGAGGATTTTACTCGAGACGACCACTTCGGGCGGATTGTCGTCGCGGTGGAACTTGAGCGCATTTCCCAGGAGATTTTGGAAAAGTTGCCGCATCTGCGAGGGATCGGCCTCGATAACGGGGAGAGATCCGATCTCGACGCGCGCGGAGGACTGCTCGATGCGTATCTCGAGATCCGAGACGACTTCCCGAACGATGTCACCCAGATCGACCGGCAAAAAAGCCTGCCCCTGGCTCGTGACGCGCGAAAGCGTCAGCAGATCCCGGATGAGCGTCTGCATCCTTCGCGCCGCGCCCTGGATGCTCCCCAGATACTCCCGTCCCTGTTCGCTCAACGAATCGGCGCATTTCGTCTTCAGCCGGTCGCCGAAGGCCAGCACCTTGCGGAGCGGTTCCTGTAGATCGTGCGAGACGACCGAGGCGAACTCTTGCAACTGGTCGTTGCTGTTCTGGAGCTGCGCCGCGAAGAGACGCAGCTTTTCTTCCCCTTGGGTCCGTTCCGTGACGTCGAGGCTGATGCAGACCAGTCCGGAAATCCGCCCATCCCGGTCCCTCAGCGGGAATTTCGAGTTGGAACGCCACATAAAGTCTCCATTCAGGTCGATAGTCGGTTCCACTTGGTTCAACATCGGGGCGCCGGAACGCAGGACCATCGCGTCGTCGGCCTGGTACTGTTCAGCCACCTCGGCCGGAAAGAAATCCATCGACGTCTTTCCCTCGACTTCGCGCGGCGATTGGACATTGAGAAATTTGCGGTACGCCAGGTTGCTCAGGACGTAGCGCCCCGCGAGATCCTTCACGAAAATAATGCTGGGCATCGCATCGATGAGGTTGCTCAGAAGGTTGTGCTCCTGTTCCAGCGCATCCTCCGCCTGGAGCCGGGAAGAGATGTCCCTCAGGATGAAGACAGCCGCGGCCACGAGAAACACAAGCGTCAATGCCAGCCCGCTGGCGATCATTACCGTCGCCGTCCTGGCCGTCTTGGCGAGCGCGTCGGATTGGGCGCGCAAAGCCTCCCGTTCGTCCTCCTGGAATTCCGAGAGGATCGCCCGGACGTGGGCGATCACCCGCTGCTCGGCCGGGCTTTTCAGGAAGGAGATTCCCCGTGTTTCGTCCCCCTCGCCCCGGCTCTCCATCGCCACCCTCACCCCGGACATTTCCTCGGAAACAAGGGGCCGCAGATCGGCAAGCCGCGCCGCTTCTTCCCGTGTGACGCCCGTAGCCGGCGCATCCAGCGCTTCGAGGTCCTCGACGACGTCCTCGCGCGCATTTTCATATTGGGTCAGCCGCGCAGGCTCCCCGCCCGCGAGATAGAGTTGAGCGTCGTTCTCCATGTCGGCGAGCCGGCGCGAAAGAGTGGCCCCCGACTCCATGAGCCGCCACGTTTCGTTCAACGCGCCGACATTTTTCATCAAATTGTTGATCGAGCGGTAGGATACCAGCGCGATCATTATCGACAGCAGCAGGGTGATCCCGAAGCCAAGGAGGACTTTGGCGCGGATCGACAAATAGGATGTCAGGTTATCTGGGAGAACCATCGCTTTCTGCGCGGAGGGGGTGGGATTCGAACCCACGACGCCTCGCGGCGTGCCGGTTTTCAAGACCGGAGCCATAAACCACTCGACCACCCCTCCAAATCCTTTATTCCAAGTAAGTTATGCGAATGCAGTGATTTTTCCACTTTCTACAACTTGCCATTGTTTTTACTGTCTCCACCGGTATGGCGACCAAATTCACGACTCGCAAGACGTGGCCAAAAATCAGGATCATCACCCTAAAGGGCAATAAATTCTATCAGGCTGACGCTGGACGGCAAGGCACAAACGGAAAGCGAGAGGCGTTCTCCGCGAGGGCAGCCGGACAAACCCGACTCAGACTCGGAAGAACCGATACTGCTTGTCGAGACTGCCGATGGGATGCATGCCAATGCTTTGGGCGGCCTCGGGCTTTGAAAATGCCTCGTAAGCCGCTTCGCTGACGATGCAAGGCATCGAAAGGGATCTCGCCAGCGCTTCCATGCTGAACGCGAAGTTGACATCCTGACCGAACAACCCCGCATCGCCCATCAAAGGGGAGCCTCCGATGCCTGCCTTGCCGAAGTGCATGACCAGGCGGAACGGCAAGCTCGAAGCTCTTTGCAGATTCTTTAACTTGGCGAAACACTCGGCAACTTCTCCCGGCGGCACGTGGCGGCCATCCCAGTAAGCGGCAAAGCCATCGCCGATATATTGATTGATGGTGCCCCGATGTTCATGGATGAGGCGGTTGCAAGCCGCAATCCACTCCCCTACGATCCGGGCCAGATCATCGGATTCCATCGTGTTGCTAATCGTTGCGAAGTCTTCGATATCCGCTATGAGAAACCAGCAGGGTGCTTGCTGCATCTCGCGGACGGTCATTTGCGCCTCTTCCAGAGCGAGTTTGTCTTCGACCGGTTCGATCTGCGCCCTCAGAAGAAAGTGGAGCCGGTGTTCTCCGATCAGAATCACATCGCCATCGTTCAAACGAACGGGTTGCACCACGCGCTGGCCATTTAGATAAGTGCCGTTGCGGCTTCCGAGATCGACGAGCCAGTGCTGGCCGCGCTCCTGGATGTGAACGAGAGCGTGCAGGCGGGATACCTTTTCACACGGAATGGAAACGGAGTTGGTTTTGGCGCGCCCGATGGAGCAGGGACCCGCGACGGGATAAGGCGTGCAGTCGTCCAACTGCAACCAAGCCGTGCGATTTCCCTGTTGAGGAGAAGGGGGCCGCGCAGAAGGGGGGCGCTTGGAAATAAAATCCAATATTTTGCTCATCCCCTTCAGGGCAAGCATAAAGTTTGCCGTTTGGGGCGCAAAGTTTTAACAAGCGTTCCCTTCGGCACGAAGGATGCTCAAGCCCAAGGAGATGTCCTACCCGTCAATCTCTGGAAATGGGGCGCACTTCGACCTTGCCGAAGCGTCCAAGACAATCAAGGGCATTGTCGCGGGCCAGAAGATGTTTGCGCGCTACGAGTTGGAGAAGATCCTCGGCCGCGGAGGAATGGGCGTCGTCTGGCTGGCCCGCGATCAACGCCTGGACCGCGTCATCGCTCTGAAAGTACTGCCGGACGAAGTGTTCTACGATCTTGCGTCGCGGGAGGATCTTAAAAATGAAACGCGCAAAAGCCTGGAACTGACCCATTCAAACATCGTTCGAATCCACGACTTCGCGGAGGACGAAGGGGCCGCGGCCATTTCCATGGAATATGTGGACGGCGCCACGCTGTCGCACTGGCGTCTTCAGGCGAAGAACAAGATCCTCGAAGCGAATGTCCTCGGCCCCTGGATCCTGGAAATTTGCGATGCCCTCCAGTACGCGCATCACTCCGCGAAGCTCGTTCACAGGGACCTGAAGCCGGCTAATGTGATGGTGAACGGGCGCAACCAGGTCAAGATCACCGACTTTGGAATCGCTTGCAGCCTGCGCAACTCGTTGAACCGCGTCAGCATCCGCCAGAACTCGAGCGGCACCCTCGTTTACATGAGCCCGGAACAGATGATGGGCGAAGCGCCGACGCCGCAGGATGATATCTATGCGCTGGGCGCGACAATCTATGAAACGATGACTTCCAAACCCCCTTTTTACGAAAAGGATATTGCGCTTCAGGTCTGCAAGGTGGACCCCGTCAGCATGGCGGAACGGCGTCTGCAACTTGCCATTTCCGGCAAGGCGATTCCCAAGGCCTGGGAGGAGACCGTGGCGAGGTGCCTTTCCAAAGACCCAGGCAAAAGGCCCGCGAGCATGAGCGAGATGGCAGGGATGCTTGGCCTGTTCGACCAACCTGTCTGGAAGCGCCAGCAGTTTGCGAAGACCAAATGGTCCCGCTATGAAGGAATAAAACGCACGGTTGCCAATCTCCGGAAGAACAAGACCGCGAGGATGGCGGCAATGACCCTCGCGCTGGCCTTCGCGGCTGCCGCGGGCGCATTGCCCGGCTTCCTCTTTTCAACAGGAAATAACACTCGGTCCGCCCAATTCGCGGCGCCCCGCCCGCCAACTCCCCACCCGCAGGAGCCGCCGCCGGCCACGGTATCCCCAGTAGTCGAGAGCCAGAGTGGCCCGCCGGCCTTTGCGGCGCCATCGGCGGTCGGCGACAAGGAATTCCTCCTGCCCCCGGCCAAAGATGGCCGCCTGGAGATTTCCACCACTCCCACCGGGCTGCACTACCAGGTTTTCCGCGGCAGCCTCGCGGACTTGAAAGCCTCCAAACCGGAAGCGCGGACTCCTATGCTCGATGGGACGACGCCCGCGGAGTTGCACGACCTGGAGCGTGGAAAATACACTGTGGTTTGCGAACGGGAAGGCTGGGACGACGACGTGCGCGAGGTGCAAGTCGGGGCGGAGACCAGCCGCGTTGAAGCCGTCTTTCCAGGCGGCATCCTGGCCATCAAAAGCGTGCCGACGGGGGCTGAAGTGCTGCTTGACGGCGAATCAATCGGCGTGACTCCCCTCTCAATGGAAGCCGCCCCTGGTGACCATGAAATAACCGCTACGTCCGGAAGAAAGCCCGAGCAGGACGAAGATATATCCATCACGGCAGGAAAGCAGACCAGCCTCGTTCTCCGGTTTGAAACTACCGCTCGTAAACATAAAACGAGCCATAAGAAAAAGCCGCCTACCGGCTGGCAAAAGCTAAGTGCGACGCTTGGCAAAATATTCGGAACTTCCACGCAGGGAAGCACCAAAGATTAGCGGGCTGCGGGAAACCGCGGGGTGCGCGACGCCCGGCGCTCTCGCAACATATCAGCCATCCAGGCAGTCGCGCACAGCTTTGATGAGGCTTTCGGGCTTGTAGGGTTTTTGCAGGAAATTAATCCGACTCTTAAGCGGTGAGGCCTCCGTGGCGAAATCCATGCTATAGCCGCTTGAGAAGAGCACTTTGAGACCGGCTTTCTCGGCCTGCAGTCGTTCCGCCAGCACATTGCCCTTCATGCCGTTGGGCATCACTACGTCTGTCATCAGGAGATCGATCTCGCTGCTTTTCTGGGACCATATGCCAATGGCCTCCGGACCGTCGGATGCTCCCAGCACCTCGTAACCGCGCTGTTTCAGTGTGTCCGTAATAACTTTACGGACCCCAGGCTCGTCCTCCACGACCAGGATGGTTTCGTCGCCGCCGCGCGCGTTGGCAACCGCGACACTCTGGGAAGCCTCGTCTTCTCCGTTTCCGTTCACCCGCAGAAAAACCTTGAAGGTCGAACCTTCGTTCTCCTTGCTGAAGGCCTCGACCCAGCCGCCTTGCTGCGCCACGATGCCGTGGACGGTTGCCAGTCCCAGTCCCGTTCCCTTGCCGACTTCCTTGGTGGTGAAGAAAGGTTCAAACATGTGATTCAGGGTTTTCGCGTTCATGCCGCACCCGGTGTCAATGACGCTCAAGCAGATGTGGAGTCCCAATCGCGCCTGAGGGTTGCTGTTGAGATGCATGATGCCGATTTGGACGGTCTCCATGCGGACAATGAGCCGGCCGCCTTGAGGCATGGCGTCGCGAGCGTTCAAAACCAGGTTCGTGACAATTTGCTCGATGTTTCCCTCGTCGGCGATGATTGAAGGAAGGTTTCCGGGGAATTCGCAACGTAACTCGATGTGTTCGCCGATCAGCCGGCTGAGCATGTCGCGCAGGTTGCCCACGACGCGGTTCAAATTCAAGACCCGTGGTTGCACAACCTGCCTGCGGCTGAATGCCAGCAGTTGCCGAGTCAATGCGGCGGCGCGCTCAGCCGCCAGGGTCACCTGGTTGAGGGAGTTCTCCATGTCCTGTTCGAGGTTCGCGACGGCAAGTTGCAGGCTCGTGTGGCCAAGGATTACGGTGAGCATGTTGTTGAAATCGTGGGCGACACCCGCCGCAAGCTGGCCGACGGCCTCCAGCTTTTGCGCATGCCGGAGTTGCTTTTCAAGCCTGCGCTGTTCGCTTACATCCAGCGCAGCGACGAGCGCCACCGACTCCCCGCTAAGGTCGACGGCCTCGGCGGATACCAGGCATTCGTGCATCTCCCCGGCTCGGGTCCGGATTTGACATTCGAAGTTACGAACGGAGCGCTCCTGCCGGAGTAATTCCAGGAGTCGCATCCGGACTTCCGGTTCGATGGAGAGCTGCAGTTCGAACGGTGTATGGCCGACGATGTCGGGCCGCTGAAAGCCGGTCATTACCAGAAAAGCATCGTTTACATCGAGGTAGCATTCGGTCGCAAGGTTTTGGATCGCCATGGGAATGGGGCTTGCCTGAAACGCCTTGGAAAAACGCTCCTCGGAAATGTGAAGCTGTTTCTCCGTGTGCTCACGCTCCTTCATTTCCTCCCGCAGCCTGGCATTGGTCATCAGCAATTCCTCTGTGCGACACGCTACCATCTGGTCGAGCCCCCGGAGGTGACACTGCAAGCGGTGACTTAGCATCCACTTTCGTGTGAGTGTATGGGCAAGCTGTAGGACCTCGACGTTGTCGAACGGCTTTTTCAGGATCACAAGGTTATCGGTTTTTCCTACCTGCCGGATCATTTCCTCCCACGAATAGTCCGAGTAGGCCGTGCAGATGACCACCTGCAATTCGGGATACATCTTCCAAATGCGGCTGATGGTTTCGATGCCATCCCAGCCGGGTGGCATGCGCACATCGACCAGCGCCATCGCGTAAGGCCTTCCCTGGTCGAGTGCGAGCTGCGTCATCGCGAGACCTTCCTGTCCCTGGAACGCCGAATCGATCTCAAACTCGATCCCCGTAACTTCCTCGACCTTCGTGCCAAAGAGTTCGGCGGCATCGGAATCGAGCGCCTCGTCCTCCTTCGCCTGCACACCCAGGATTTTCCGAACATCCTCGTGAATCGAAGTATTATCGTCGACGACGAGGATGCGATGGTTACGACTTTCAGCCGGCATGGATTTAGAGTTGAGAATGCCTTGTATGATGGATTCCTAATCTAGACGTTTCTGGGAGTTTCGATTGGTAGTTCGAGGGTGAAGACGGCCCCGAGGCCCAGGCCGTCGCTGTGCGCGGTCAGCGATCCGCCCATCTCAGTGGCGGCTAGAGCGGAGGTGTGGAGCCCGAAGCCGTGGCCACCCTTTTTCGTCGTGAAGCCGTGCGCAAAGATGCGCGTGAGATTTTCCGGCGCGATTCCGATGCCGTTATCGCTGACGGATATCTTGACGCGGTTATTGCCATTGATGCCGATCCGAACGACGATCCGCCTTTCGGGGCCAGGCTTTTCGCTGACTGCAAATTTCGCATTGCGAACCACGTTCACCAGAACTTGAAGCATCTTGTGCTTATCAGCGCGCACTAACGGTACATCGGCGAACTCGCGCACGACGTCGATGTGGTGGCGGTCGAATGCCGCGGTATTCATCTGAAGCGCATGCTCGACAAGACCAGCGGGGGCCAGCGCTTCGATGATGCCGGAAACATTCGCGTAGTTTTGCTGAACGGAAACGATGTCCTTGATGTGCCCGATGTTTTTAGTCAGCACTTCCGCCTCCCCCACCAACTCCGCGTGCTCCGCGGCCAGCCGCACGGCGAGGTTATGGATAAAGTCGGGAAGCCTTTTGCCCTTCGGATCGGAAGTGAAAAATGTCGCGAGGTCGGTCGCATTTTCGCGCAGCAGCGCAGAAACCTGCGTGACATGCGCCGCCTTCGACTTACTCAGCCGGTCGCTGATGAGCATGGCGGAAACGTTGACGCTATTGAGCACGTTGCCCACATTGTGAAGCACGCCGGTGGCTACTTCAGCCATGCCTGCGTGGCGCGAGGTTTCCAGAAGTTGTTTGTGTAGTCTCTCCAACTCTGCCTCGTTCGTTCTACGCTCGGTGATGTCCTCGACCGTGCCTTCATAGTATGACAGCGCTCCCGTTTCATCGCGGACTGCCCGCGCATTCTCAGAAATCCAGATCACTTTGCCATCCTTGCGATTGACTTGCGACTCGAAGCAATGGACGGTGCCATCTCCGGCGATGCGTCGCTGAAACTCGGCGCGGCGCTCGGGATCAACGTAGAGCCGGGCGCCAACGTCCGTGATGGAGGACTGCAATTCCGTCACCGAATCGTAGCCGTACATACGGGCCAGGGTCGGGTTCGCCACCAGATAGTATCCGCCAGGCGCGGTTTGGTAGATGCCTTCCACGGCATTCTCGAAAATGCCGCGGTATTTTTCCTCCGCCACGCGCAGGGCCGCCTCGACCCGATTCCGCTCGGAGATTTCGGCTTGCAAGGTTTCGTTGGCCGTCCGGAGTTCCGCGGCCTGCTTGCGCAATGGGCCGCTGATGCTCCGGGTGATAAAAGTGACGAACCCAATCGCAGCCATCAATGCACAACCCGCCACCATCAGGCTTCTGGTTCTCCGCCATTGATAAGACTCGATCCGTTGTTGAAGCATCTTATCCAACTCCTCATCGGCAATCCGCCAGAGTTTGAAGCTCGCCGCGCTGGCGGCGCTTCCCGCTGAAAGGTAATCCTTTACGGTCACGTCGATATTTGGCGAATCGACGATGCGGTTTGTTAAATCGATGAACTTCTCCGTGGCCCGGGTATATTCGTTGAGCAAAGGCGACACCCTGGTTGGCAAGGTTGGAACGAAGCCGTAGATATTCGGGTTTTCATTTATGGATGTCTGGACGCTGCCGACGATCCGGTCCAGATCGTCCTCCTTTAGCAGCTTGGCGTAAATGGCGAACTTTTGACGTTCTTGATTGGAAAGGTTTGTCTGATTGAGGACAGCCTCTCCGTAAGCCATCACCTCTGCCAGCCGTTCCTGCGACGGGGGCAGCGCCATCAAGGTGGCATCAATCAAGTAATAGCTATCCAGAACCGGATCAAGGATGAGATTGGACATGTCACCCGCGTGGGTGATCATCATGCGAATATCCGCGATCAAATCCACGTGGCGTTGGGCGCATTCCGCGGGCGACAGCTCCATGAGATGGCGGACCATTTCCCGCCATTCTTTCCTGACTATGCTCACGCGGTAGTGCTCCCGCTTGCGTTTGGCCAGGCCTTTGTCGGTAAATTGAAGCTCGGGGCCGATCCGGGCGTCCACGGCTTCCAAGGTGTTAAAGGTATTCTCGATCTGGGCCTCTTTTGTGGAAAGTTCCTCCTTCGCCAATTGCTGGCCGCCGAGTGCCCGCTGCGCAAGCCGGCCATGTTGCGGTATCAACTCCAGCAGGTCTTCCAACGGACGCTGATACTCATTCCCCTTCTGCTCCAAGCGGGCGAACTGAATGTTCGCGTTGATCCCGGTGATGAAAAAATAGAGCATCACCGAGTCGGGCATGACAAAAAAGATGCTGATGAGCATCAATTTCTGCGACACTTTGAGATTGTGGAACCAATGTCTCATTCTGGCTTGTAATTCAGCGTAATCAAAAGTTTCGTTTTATGGTTGGGGGTGCATTTGGAGGCCCTGTCCGCGCCCAAGACGGCAACCCCATTATAGAGCAAGCGCCGTGCCGATCGGCAAAGTCATCGTTCGTCGTGAAGATTGGCCGGAGTGGTTTTCTCCGGGAGAACTGGCCGATCTGACAATTCCCCGCTCCTATGTGTCTCTGATGGGCGCCCCGTGACTTCGGAGAAGGGAAAGCAGGAGGTCTTTCACGGTGTTGCCCAGGGTCCGCAACGGCCAGTCGTCGGTGCGAAAGGGAGAAGCTGGCAAACCTGCCTTGTTGTAGAGATTGCAGCCGGCGGGATTGTCGGCCCATGCGTAACGGACCGCCACGGGATTCGGAACCTGAGCGCTTGAAACCAGCACGGTATCGCCGTCCAGTGTCGCATCGGCCCAGACGAAATGCCGATCCGATCCCGCGATGGAAAATTGTTTGAGCGGACCGTCCCTGGCCACGAGACCGGCCGCGATATGGGTGAACCGGAGCCGAATTTTATTCTGTTCGACGGTCATCGAGTCGTAGATCGGTCCCGACGCCTCGATCTTTTGGTCATACGCAACCGCCAACGCGACAAGAACCAGACGATGCGCGGCTTCCTTCTTTCTCTTCAAATGGACGTCCGCATCGCCGATATCGACCGTGACCGCCATGCCGGTGCGGGGAACCTGCTTCCAGGTCAAGAGCTGCGATTCGCGCAACTCCGCCAAATCGCTGATGCCGGGCCCGGGCTGGGGCGGCCAGACATCGGCGATCTGCGTGAAGCAAAACGGCAGGTTGTCGTCTTTCCATTGCGTTCGCCAAAATTGAATGAAAGCGGGAAACAAACGCCGGTAAGCCTCGCCGACGTGGACATTGGCCTCGCCGTGATACGCCGCCACGCCCTTGATCCCATATCCGACGAACGGATGCAGCATGTGATTATAGAAGATTCCCGGCAAACGCATGACCGAGGGAGTGTACGGGGGCTCCGGTCGCGAGGCCATGGCATCCGCAGGAAGGGGAGGCAATTCCATCTCCACCCTGGCGGTCCAGCCGGGATCTTTCATCGCGCCGGAGATGACGACTGGATCGAGCAGTTTGGTGCTTCCGCCGAACGGATGATTCTTTTGTTTCTGGGTGAAGATACGGATGGCAATGACATTGGGCCCCGCGACGACCAGCCGCCCCGGCACGCTGACGTCCGCCCCGGCGCTACCCATATAAAGACGTTTGAGCACGCGGCCGAATTCACCCGCTTCCTGGCCGTTGACATAAGCCGTACCCAGGATGTTCCCGAACTCGTGGTCGAGATTTTTGATGTCTCCCAAATGGAGCGTCAGGTCGTGCCCCGCCGCTTCCGGAGGAAGATCAACCGTTTTGCGAATCCAGACCACACCTCCATTGGCCAGGCCCAACGAAGACCAGTTGCCCGGCGTCGGAATCGGCTTCCAACCGCTGACATCGGTCTTCGGATCGGCCCAACCCGCGGCGAAGCCTTTGTTGCCGGGGTCCTGGCGGCCATATTTGGTTTCCCACGCGGTGAGCTGGTCGAGAAATTTGGGAGCCAATTCGTCGAGCGCCGCATACCGGGCGGTCCGACCGCCAATTTCGGGAAAACCGGCGGCAACGCTGACTTGCGGCGGCATCCACGTCTCTATGCCCGAGCCGCTATAGGAACTCTGGATGATTCCGATGGGAATGCCCAATTTCTCGCGCAATTCCCTGGCGAAGTAGTAACCGAAAGCCGTGAACTTGGGCACGGTCGCCGGCGAGCTCGCCGCCCAACTGCCCTCGACGTCCGAAACCGGCTTATCGTGGATCGGATCGGACGGCGGAAAGCAGGGTCTCGTGGTAAAACAGTGGAGTAATGGATCGGCGGACGCCGCAATGTCGTCTTTGGCGACATCGCCCAGCGTATCCATGGGTTCAGTCATGTTGTGGTTTCCCCAACAAAACCAAACGTCGCCAACGAGGACGTTGTTGATCGTAACCGTCCCGGATTTTCCCTTGATCGTAAGCGTATAGGGCCCTCCCGCCTTCAGGCCCTTGAAGGGGGCTGTCCAATGACCATGGTCATCCGCCGTGGCCGAGACGGTCTGGCCGTTGATCTCCGCGCTGATCGACTCGCCCGCCTCCGCCGTGCCCCAGACCGGAGCGGCGCCGTCGCGCTGCAACACCATGCCGTCGCTGAAAAAAGCGGGCATTTTCACCTCCGCATGAAGTGGGAGTGATGCGAGGAGGATCAGGAGTGGGGCGCTGACCGGAAGGAAGACGAATTTGTGCATACGCGAATCAAGAGTTCAATGCAGAGGCCAATCGTCGGTACGGAAAGGCGAGGCGGGCAGGCCTTCCTTGTTGTACAAATGGCACTCCAGCGGAGTATCGAGCCAGCCGTAACGAACCGCGACCGGAGCGGGGACGGACGGACTGGAAACCACCACGGTGTCGCCATCAATCACGGCATCTCCCCAAACGAATTTTTGATCCGCGCCGGCAATGGCGAAATCCTTGAGAGGCCCGTTTTGCGCCGTCAGCCCGCTACCGGTATATTTGAACTTCAACCTGATCTTGTTTCCCTCAACGACCATGGAATCATAAATGGGTCCGGAGAAATCAACCTTCTGGCCGTAGGCATTTGCCAGGGCCACCAGCGCCAGGCGTTCGCCAAAGGGTTTCTTGTTCGGCGGACTTAACTTGCCGTCTCCCAGGTCGATGGAGACGATCATTCCGGTATTTGGCACCGCTTGCCAGGTCAGTAATTGGGATTCCCGAAGCGGGGGCGTGTCGCATTTCTGCGGCTGACCGGTGGGTTTGACATGGCCGTGTAATGGGGGCGCCTGGACAAAGTAGAAGGGAAGATCGGGTTGATTCCAAAGCCGGCGCAAGTCGGCAATAAAAGCGGGCAGAAGCTTGCGATAATAGACGGGGGGATAATTTCTCAGGATCGAAGGCACGTCACCGATAAATGTTTCGACATCGGCCTCGCCCTGATACCAAATGACGCCCTTGATGCCGTAGCCCGCGATCGGTTTCAGCATCAAGTTGTGAAATAACGAAGGCAGGCCCAACTGGGATGGTGAGCCGGGAGGAATAGCGCGGCTGGTGGCAGCCCCCGGGGGCTGGGGCGCAAGCGTGGCTTCGACTTTGGCGAGCCAGTCGGGTGTTACGGTGGGCCACGCCGTCTTATCGGCGGCGTCGAATCGGAGGTCTGTTTTTTTCCAATGAGATTTTTGTTCCTGAGTGAAAAATCGAACCGCAATGACGTTGGTCCCGGCGACCACCAGATTTCCCGGCACTTTGCTGGCCGGTTGATCGTGCGAGACGTAAACGTGCCTTAAACAATCACCCAGGGTCCCGACTTCCTGGTTGTTGAAATAAACGGTGCCCAGGACGTTGCCGAATTCCTTGCCTTGATTGCTCAAAACCCCAATGTTCAGGGAAATATCCTTGCCGGCCACTGCCGCGGGCATATCGACCGATTTGCGAATCCAGACGACACCTCCGTTGGGTATGTCGAGGGAAGACCAGTCACCGAGGGTGGGAATGCTCTTCCAATCGCTCGTATCGGTTTTTGGATCCGCACAGCCCTGGGCAAAGCCTTTGTTGCCCGGATCCTGACGATTGTAGGTTTTTTCCCAGGAGGACAGATCACTCAGATACTTGGTGGTAGCGGTGTCGAGATTGTTATACTCGTCGAGCACGGCCTTGATTTCCGGTCCCAAGCCGAGGCTGTCCAATCCCTCTGGTGAAAGCCAGGTCTGGAGGGGAGAAAATTGAGATGTCACCACGATGATTCCCACCGGCACATTGATTTTCTGGCGCAGATCCCGGGCAAAGTAATAAGCCACGGCCGAGTCGGTTGAGATTGTGGCCGGGGTGGTGTCAGTCCATTTCTTACCCTGGTAAGGATCGCCGGCGATCATACTTTTTGGGCCGAACCAGCGCAGTTGAGGGTCAGTGGCCGCGGCGACGTCATCCTTTGCCAGCGCGCCCATGTCACCCAACGTAGATGCCATGTTCATTTCGCCCGCGCAAAGCCAGACATCGCCGACCAGCACATCGGAGATCGTGACCGTATCAGTGCCACCCTTGATGGTCAGGGTAAAGGGGCCGCCCGCCTTCAGGCCCTTGAATGCCGTTGACCAGTTGCCCTTACCGTCCGCCGTGGTCGAGATGGTCTGGCCATTGAACTCCGCCTTGATGGTTTCGCCCGGGGACGCCGTCCCCCAGAGAGGAACCGCGCCGTCGCGCTGCAGGACCATGCCGTTACTAAAGAAGGAGGGAAGAGTGATTTCGGCCTGCAACGAAAAGGGGAATGCGAATAGTGCGATGGTCCCGATGGATAGGCGCAGAAAATAAAGAGGGATTTGTGTGATCATAGAGCTAAGCAGAGGTGAGGAGAACCAGAAGGGAAAAGAGCCAGTGATGCTCTCGTGAGGGGGAGTACATGAGTTGTAAGCGTCCGCACCACCCACAACGTGACCGGACCTCGTGGTTTTACCTATGGTTTTTTCTTCACGAATGGATCGAAGAGTTCGGGAGCGGTTGCGGCCTGGCCGTTTTCATCAATCCAGGATCGTGCCGGCAGGGTGAGAGTCTTGGCGGCGGGGCGCGTGAAGGTGAGGGTCACGGGCTTGTCGCTGCCGTTGTAGAAGAGAGATGGATCGCCATGGGTGATGACGAGCGTGCAGGGGATATCGAGCGTGAAGCTGAACTTCCCATCATCGTACGACTTCAGCCCCCAGCCGCCTGAGTAGACGCTGCTTTTCCCCATTGGTTGCCGGATGACCACTGCGGCGCCCCGGACCTGGACGTTGTTCCCGAGCAGGGCTGAGTTAAAGGCGATGGGCTTGGCCGAGCCGTCCTTGACGATGGCGATCTCGGCCTTTTCTCGGGGAGTGGTGATGGTCTGGGCCCAGACCGCGTCACCCGCGCTGAGGGCATCTCCCGTCACCACCGGCACATCGCTGTGACGGAAGGGATAAAGGAGCGTCGCGAACACGGCCGGTGGGGCCTGTTCCTTGATGAAGCGTCCGGTTGGAATGGGCGAGGGATGGTTGTCATTGGGTTTCCAACCCAGGATGACGGGGCTTTTCTGGCCCTGGATGACATCGGCCTTAAGATTGTCCCTTTCCAGCGGGATGAGGGCGATGTGGGCGTCGGCGCCGGTTGTCGCCGGCGGGTTGTCGCTGATGATGGCCTGGGTGGAGGGATCGACGTGGGCGCCGGCGGCATCCATGTTCCAGTGGGCCTCGAAGGTATGATGACCGGCGCCGTCGAGGGTATCGACGACGAGCGCGTAGTAGGGTCGCAAATAGAGCACGCGCCGGGTGTGGCTCACTGATTTGTCCGGGTCGCCCACCCACTTATACGGTGAAAACTCGATCGGCGCGTATTGGTTTTCCTGATAGCCGTCGTCATACGTCCCGGCGGCATAATCGAAGAGCGGCGTGGTGACCCAAGGATTGTCCAGGAGCTGAAAGGGTGCGGAATTGTCCAGGTTATGCTGCCACTTACCATCGACAAGGATCGTGTTGTGCGAGGCGGTGCCCATGAAATAGCGGCGGAACTGCGACTTATCGTAGACATACGTGCCGGGATCGATGAGCAACGGAGTGCCCCAGGCGTTCATGACGACTTCCAGCTTCTCCTGGTGAGCGTGCCCGATACCGACCGGTCCGGCGCGAAAGAAGACAAATTCGTCCCAGCCTCCCCAGCCGCTCCGCATGGCGTAGAACCCGGCATAGGGCAGCATGGTGGAATCAGGCGGCGCCGTGCCGCCCTTTCCGTTGCTGGCCGCCCATTCCAGGAGTGGATCGTCACCGACCTTCAGGCCACCCGCCGCCGCCTTTCGCGCGCTCACGATCCACGAATCGTTCGTTGGAACATCGTAGCCGCCGGTGTCCATGACGAGGACGGGAGCGCGGTACATCGAGAGGATCTTGTCCTTGAACTCGTCGGGGATGGAGAGGTTGTTGAGCTTGGCCAGGTCGTAGGGAGATTGAAACTGGCCGAGGGCGCCGTAATGATAGCCGGGAGCGAGCTCGGCTTCCATGCCGTCGGGCTCGACGGTGTGGTCGAACTCCCGGGTAAGTCGCGTGACGGCGGTGTCGCGCCAGCTTTCGGCCTCCTTGAATTCGGAGAAAAGCGCGCCAACGGTGTAAAGTCCGGCGCATTCGTCCGTCACCCAGTTGCCGGTGCGGGACTGATCCACGAGGCCAAAGACCAGGCGTTTCGCGTGATCGCGCATCATTTTGGCGTAGGTCCACTGGGCTTCGGGGGTGAACGAGGGGCTGTTGAGAAAGCGGAAATAGCAATAGGGCCACGTGACGTTCATGCGCGTGCCCGCCTCGAGCGTGCGCCATATCGTGGGGCTGCCATCGCGAGCAGTATTGTCGGCGGGATTCTTGCGGGCAAAATCCTCGAGCTGCTTGACCCAGGCCTGGGCGTATTTTTCATCGTGCGTCGTCTGGTAAACGTCGGCCAGGACCTGCCATGATTCATTGCGGGCGACGACGCAGTAGGTGAATGCCTGGGAAAAGGCCGGGTCGCCGGGCGGAACGGGATTGTATTGCCAGTTGAAGTCGTCGCCCATGAAGGTCATCGGCGGGCCGTAATGATAAACACCGCGCCAAACTCTATTGTGGGCGATCTGATCGGCCAGGGCGATGGTCTGGGGCGTCACCTTCGGCAGCATGCCTCCCGGCATGTTGGTCCACTTCGCGGTCGAAATATGCCGGCGATAATCGAGGTAGGCCGCCTCGATGGCGGCCAGGTTTCCGCCCTGCACCGCCGCCTTCACCTTGTCCATGCCCCGCGCATCCAGATTCAGTTCCGCGATCATCTCCGCATCGCTCGTCAGTGGCCCCGGATGCTCCGGCAGGACCGGCGGGGGCGGCGCCGACAGAGTCGTGGCAGCGGCGGCGGCGAGGCTGGCGTAGCCGACCCCGCCTTTCAACGGCGTAACTGCGACGGTCGGATCGACTTTCTGGATTGAGATATCGTCGAGATAAAGCGCACCTTTGGCGTAGGAAAAGAGTTCGGGGCCGAGAATAGTGGTGACACCGGGTGGAATTTCGATCACGACGTTTATTTGCGTCCACTCGGTCGGCATCGGATTTTTCAGGACGGCGGGATTGCCTGCCGTGACGACACCCTCGGCATTGATCTGAAGATGATGGCCGCCGTTTAACATGAGGCGGATAACAAATCCGGGCGTCCTGGGTGGGAATTCCGTCTGCGGACCGCTCCGAAACCAGGCCGACACCTGGTAATGAACCCCCGCGGTAACGGCAATCGGCTTGTGTCCGATGGCGAAACGGGCGAAGTCGCCCGAGCTCATCTCGGCGCAGGCCGAGCCGGAATGAGGATGGTCGTTACTGATGGTGAAATGGCAATTCTTCTCCACCGACTCGTCGGGAACAAAAAGGCTCCAGTCATTCATGCCGGATTCGAAGCCGGGATTGGTAACCAACTCCCCCGCGCTGCCGGCGAACGCCACCCTGCATCCCAAGGCAACGAGCAGAAGAAGAACACGCAAGAGATATTTCATTGGGGTTGATTCCATCGTGGGGGTTTGTTTTGGCTCATTGCCATTTAAAACCAGGGCTACTCGTTTCCTCGCATAAAATAATATGGACGATCCTGCTTTTCTTTATACTTTCCTTCACATGCCCTTGCGTTGTCTCGCGCCCGGTTTTCCGCTGAAGTCGCTCCGGATGACCGCGCTCCTGCGCCACTATCTTTGCACGCCTGAGTGGCGCTGCGATCTGCGGTTGAAGGATTATGATCTGTGGGTGGTTGGAAAAGGCAGAGGTTTCGTGTCGATTGATGGCCGGGAGCGGGAGATTGCGCCTCCGCAGGCTTTGCTGTTTCGACCCGGACAGCGAGTGGAAGGCCGGCATGATCCCAATTGTCCGTTGGAAGTATGGTCTTTGCACTTTTCACCGGAAAAAGATGATGAGGCGAAAATGGGAAGGATCGCCAAAGTGTGCCACGGCATGACCTTGCGTGACGCAGGCTCCTGGCGCAATTTGCTGGAAGTTTTTCTTGCCCAAAGTCAATACGGAGACCCTCTTTCAAAGCAGCAGTCGGAAATGTTTGCCCGGGCATTGTTGTCCATTTTGTGGCGTCAGGCCTATCAACCCCCTCCGTCGGCATTCGATCAGCGCATTGAAGAGTTGCTTCAAGATATCCGTGCACAGCCGGCCCAGGATTGGACTTTAGATAGGATGACCCGCCGGGTTGGCGTTGCCTCAACCTATCTTACCATGAGGTTTCATCGCATCACCGGTCATTCACCGGCGCAATTTGTCATTCACACGCGGGTGGAGCATGCCGGAATGCTCCTGCGAGAGACATCCTTGAGCCTGAAAGAAATCGCCCAGCTTTCGGGCTATCGCGATATCTTTTTCTTCGCCCGGCAATTCAAAAACGTTCAGGGGCTTCCGCCCGCGGCCTTTCGTCGTCAAAGCTGAAATGATTTTTTGATGGAAATGCAAGAAACTCAACGCCCCCGTGCCTGGTCGTGGCCGCCCTCTTCGGCAACCATGGAGAAGCGGCTTGAAAAGCGGACTCTTCCTGTCCACTCTTTTCGCCAAAATTATGACCAAAAAAATCGCATTGCTCTTCGCCGGACAAGGCGCGCAAACGCCCGGCATGGGAAAGGATTTGAGAGAGAAATCCGAATCCGCCCGGCGCCTGTTCCAGCAAGCCGACGGGATTCTCGGCTACCCGCTCAGCCAGATCGCCTTTGAAGGCCCGGAGGAGGAGTTGACGAAGACGGTGAATTGCCAGCCGGCCTTGTATGTTCACGGGCTGGCGTGCCTCGCGGCATTGCGCGAGGAGATGGGAGATTTCCCCATCCAGGCCGCCGCCGGGCTTTCCCTGGGCGAGTTCACGGCCCACGCCGCCGCCGGCACGTTTTCCTTCGAGACCGGGCTGCGTCTCGTGGCCAAGCGCGCGCGATTCATGCAGGAAGCCTGCGAGGAAACAGAGGGTGCGATGGCCGCGATGATCGGCGCGGACGAAAGTGTCGTGCGCGATCTGGCATCCGAGACGGACGTCGATATAGCGAACTTGAACAGCCCGGGGCAGGTGGTCATCTCGGGCGAGTCCTCCAAAGTGGCGCTTGCGGTCTCGCTGGCTTCCGAGCACGGAATCCGCCGCGCCATGATGCTCAACGTCGCGGGCGCCTACCATTCGCGCCTGATGCAAAGCGCTTATCTGAAACTCGGAGAGGAACTCGAGCTGACGCCGCTGGATCCGCCGAAGACGCCGGTCATTTGCAATGTCGATGCGCGGCCCGTGAAAGAGCTTCGGGAGATTCGCGACTCGCTCCGGGAGCAGGTCACCAGCACGGTCCGGTGGGTGGAATCGCTCGAGTGCCTCCTGGATCAAGAGCACTGCGACCTGTTTATCGAGCTGGGCCCGGGCGGTGTGCTGGCGGGCCTCCTCCAACGCACCCGCAAGGGGACGGCGGCGGTGTCCATAGGGGACGTTCCGTCCCTCGCCGCCGGGGTGGTGAAGTTGAAGGCAACGGCCTGAACTGCCGCGTCAGACGAGTTGACGCGGTGATTTCTTCATTGAGTGATTTTCTCCGCCAACAGCATCTTGATCAGGCTTTGATAAGGCACATGCCGTTTGTTCGCCATGACTTTGATCTTGTTCAGCATCGAGTCGGGTAGACGAAGCGAAATGGTCGTGGTGGAGGGTTTGAGGTTGGGAAATATTACAGGCTGCATCCGGCTCAAATCGAGATGATCGGTGCTGTTCTCCTGTGCTTGCGGCACGCAATGTTTTTTGGTCTCACTCTTTTTCATAGAATTTTCTCTCCTTTTTGTGCATCGGCCTCGCTGAAATGACACGGATCTGATTGCGTCGAATGGTAAATGCGATGGTCAAGCGCCGTCCCTCGTCCGTCTTGCCGAAGGCATGAAAGCGAGGCTCGGTCTTTGAGTGCGCGGCATCGGTGAGCACTTTGAGCGGCGCATTGAGAAAAACCTGTTCAGCTTCATCGCAAGACACAGCGTGCTTGTCGGAACTTTTCGATTGATTGCCGGCATCCCAATCGAAGCCGGTGATCTTCGCCGCGCTCCATTCCATTTGGCAAGACTGTATATGATGGACATATACAGTCAAGGATCAACGCCGGTCAACCTTCTTGCGCCAGCTTCGCTTCGCCCGGGTCGAGGACTTTCCATTTTCCAGCCGGCATCGCGTTCAATTCGAGCCGTCCGATCCGTATTCGAATCAGGCGCAGGGTCGGGTGTCCGATGGCTGCGGTTATATGCCTGACCTGCCTGTTCTTGCCTTCCACGAGTTCAAGGGCGATCCAGCGCTCCGGGATGTTTTTGCGGAACCGGATTGGCGGGTCACGGGGCGCGACATCGGGCTGGGGTTCGATGAGCCACGCCTTGCACGGCAGCGTCCGGCGGCCTCGAACCGGCACGCCCCGCGCAAGGGATTGCAGCGCCTCCGGGCCGGGAACGCCTTCGACCTGCGCCCAGTAAAGGCGGGGATGCCGGTTGTCCGGATCGAGGAGCATCGCGTTCAGCGCGCGTTCATCGCTCAGGAGCAGAAGGCCCTCGCTGCCGGCATCGAGCCGTCCTATGGGATAAACCCGGGCGGGGAACCCAAATTTCGATAATGTCCGATGTTTGGATCCATCCGGAGTAAATTGTGAGAGAACGCCGAAAGGCTTATTGAAGGCTATCAACACGTTGGCTTCCTGATGTCACCCAAGGATCTCCCCATCTACGAAATCGAACGGGCGCTCCTCTCCGAGGCGCGCTCGCGGGGACGCCTCATCCTACAAGCGCCGACCGGCTCCGGCAAATCGACCCAAGTCCCGCAGATGCTCCTCGATAACGGGCTGCTCGGCTCGGGCGAGGTGGTCATCCTCCAGCCGCGCCGGCTTCCCGCCCGGATGCTCGCCGCGCGCGTCGCCGAAGAGCGGGGCGTGCGCCTGGGGGACGAAGTCGGCTACCAGATACGGCTGGATCGGACGGTTTCCGAAAAGACCCGGATTCGCTTCGTCACGGAGGGGGTGCTGCTGCGCCAGCTCCTGGGCGATCCCTCGCTGCGCGGCGTCTCGGCAATCCTTTTCGATGAATTCCACGAGCGCCATTTGTATGGGGACATCACGCTGGCTTGCGCGCTCGATTTGCAGGAAACGCGCCGTCCCGATCTGAAGATCATCGTCATGTCGGCGACCCTCGACGCCGGCCAGTTGGAGAAGTATCTCGGCTCGTGCGCGGTGATCGAGTCGTCCGGCCGGGCCTATCCGGTCGAAATCGGATATATTTCAAAGCCGGTGAAGTTCGATGACTTTCCCGTTTGGGACGTGGCGGCGCAGGAGTTCGAACGCGCGGCGAGCCGCCAGGAGGGAGACGCGCTCATCTTCATGCCGGGAGCGTATGAGATCGGCCGGACGATCCAGGCGGTGCGGGATTCATCCGCCGGAGGGGGCTGTGTCGTCCTTCCGCTGCACGGGGAACTGGCGGTGGCCGACCAGGACGCGGCATTGCGCTCCTACGGAAAACGAAAGGTCGTCGTCGCAACCAACGTGGCGGAAACGTCGCTCACCATTGACGGCGTGCGCCTGGTGATCGACAGCGGTCTCGCCCGCATCGCGCGGTACGATCCGCACCGGGGGATCAACACGCTCCTCGTCGAAAAGATCAGCCGCGCCGCCGCCGACCAGCGGGCCGGGCGAGCCGGCCGGACCGCGCCGGGGCGCTGTGTGCGGCTCTGGACGGAGCGCGAGCACGGGGAGCGGCCGGCCCGGGAACTGCCGGAGGTAAAGCGGCTTGATCTGGCGGAAGTCGTCCTGACGTTGAAGGCAAGCGGCATCCCGGACCCGTCCGCGTTCCGCTGGCTCGAAGCGCCGGAGAAGGCGTCGCTCCGGCGGGCTGAAGAGCTCTTGCAAGAGCTTGGCGCGCTCGAAGCGGGTTCAGGCGAAATCACCCCCACGGGCCGCCGGATGCTTTCCTTCCCCATTCACCCGAGGTATTCCCGGATGTTCCTCGCGGCGCACGAACTCGGATGCGTGCGCCCCATAGCTTACATTTCGGCGCTTTCCCAAGGGCGGCCTGTTCTCCGCCGCGGGGAAGGCGGCGAAGAGAGGGAAGAGACGCTTGGAGAAGAGGCGGACTCGGATTTTTTCATTCTCCTTCGCGCCTTCCAATATGCGGTGAAGAACAACTTCGCCTCCCAGGCTTGCCGGCGGCTGGGCATCAACGCTCTCGCCGCGCGAGAGGCGGCGCAGCTTGCCGGCCAATTCCTGGAAATCGCGCGCGACATGAAGCTTGACCCGCGGAAGGAGGCTTCGGATGAAGCGATCAGGAAAAGCATCCTCGCGGGTTTTCCCGACCAGGTCGCCCGGCGATGCGAGCCGGGAACGCTGCGGTGCCAGCTCGTTCACGGGAGAAAAGGGCTCCTTGCCAGGGAAAGCGCGGTGCGCCGCAGCGAGCTCCTGGTCGCCTCGGAGGTTCGGGAAGTGCGGGGAAAAGAGGGTGAATTGCAGGTGTTGCTGACCCTCGCGACGGCGATACGCGAGGAGTGGCTGCGGGAACTTTTCCCTGACGGATTCCAGGAGCGCCACGACGTGCTTTACGATCCGGCACAGAGAAGAGTCGTGGCGCGAAACGAAGTCTCTTTCCGCGACCTGGTCCTGCGCTCCGAACAAACCGAACATCCGCCGCTCGAACGAGCCGCGTCGATTCTCGCGGAGCAGGTTATCGCCGGAAACTGCCCGTTGAAGAACTGGGATCACGCGGTCGAGCAATGGATTATCCGCGTCGAACGGCTGCGCGAGTGGATGCCGGAACTCGGGCTGCCGCCGCTCGGCCCAGGCGAACGGCGGGATCTCATCCAGCAAATCTGTTACGGCGCGATCAGCTACAAGGAAATAAAAGAGCGTCCGGTGTGGCCGGCGGTAAAGTCGTGGCTGGCCTCGAACCAGCAGGAATGGCTCGATCGATTCGTCCCCGAAAAAATGGCGCTGCCGAACGGCAGGAAAGCCAGGGTCGCCTACGCCGCCTCCGGTTCGCCGGTCGTGGCCGCAAGAATCCAGGATCTATACGGCGTGAACGAAAGCCTATTCGTTGCCGACGGGCGCGTTTCCGTCGTGATTCAAGTGCTGGCGCCCAATCACCGCCCGATCCAGGTCACGGCGAACCTTGCCACGTTCTGGAAGGAGGCCTATCCGAAGATCAAACAGGAACTACAGCGCAAATATCCGAAGCACGAATGGCGCTAGTCCAGGAGTTTTTCATCCGCAGATTCACGCAGATTTCCGCAGATTTTGGATGATCTTCCCGGTACTCACAGATCCACGGCGACCGTGCTCCCCGAATCTGCGCAAATCTGTGTTAATCTGCGGATTAAATCAGCGTTTCCCCAGAAGCAGCCTCTAATAGGAAGACTCCGCCTGAAGTCCCGCGAGCCGCGCTTCCAGCTTTTCACAGCGCTGTTCGGCCGATTCGCGGGCCCGGCGCTCTTCCAGCAGATTTTCTTCCAACTCACGGACGCGCTTCTGCAAGCTGAGCCGGATGCTCGTGCGCACCGGTTGCTCGTCGCGGAAAGCGGGCAGATCCCTGACTGTTTGCTCCGTGCCGTCGCGGCAGTTGGTGACCGCCGCATCGGCGGTGATCTCACCCATCCTCACGAACTCCTTGACCGCCCCGATGGTCGTCGGCCCGTAGAATTGCTCCTCGCCCACCTCGACCAGATAATCCATTTCCAACTCGGCAACCATGGGGGCCTTGATCCAGCTTTTTCCATCGGTGGAAACCTTATCCAGAGGAGAGATCTGCGCTTCGACCGCCCATTGATAAAGCTGATCGAGGGAAACGGGGCCGAAGAGACTTCCGTCATCATGCTTCATCAAATACAAATTTTGCGTTTCGTCCATTTTACTGCTTCTCCTTTTTATGGCTGTCGCTGCTTTCGGCCGAGGGTATGGTTAATGTCTGGCCGATTTGCAGGGTGCGATCATTTTTTATGTGATTCATTCTCTGCAAGTCGCCGACGCTTACCTTGTATTGTTTTGCGATGGAGGTCAATGTCTCTCCTCGGGTGACCACATGCGTTGTTCCTATGTCCACCGCTTCCGCCTTGGGTGGCTCGGAGCTGGAAGCCGGCGGGGGATTGGTTTCCTCGACGGGAGGCATCTCCTGGGCCGCCGGGCTCGCCGCCGCGGAGGGCGAGACGGAATGGGACGCCTCGATCAACTGGCTTAACTTCGCCACCTGTTGCGTAAGTGTCTCAAGCTGATGCGCCTGCTGTTCCAGGAGTTCGCGGATCGAACGCATCTCCTCGCCGGTGGTCGTTGCCGTTTTCTGCTCCTGGGAATAAAGCAGCGGCGCGGTTACAAGAAGCGCGACGGCAAACCAACTGGCAGGAAACAGACGCATCGCAAGAGTGTTTCATGTCCCGGGAGAAATGGCAAGCCCGCGCCTCGACCAATAACGCCGGCCCTGAAGGTCATGGCTGTTCGGAGCAGGTTATGGCTCTTCTTCGCCTTAACCTGTGCCGCGCTTCTTCCATGCGGATGCGGTCCAGCGGGGCCGTCCAAACCGCTTCTTCAGCGGGGTTACCTTTGGCAACGCGACTGGACCCCGGCCGTCGCTGACGCGGTGACGGAGGCCGGGCAAAGATTGGACGGGCTGGTAATCCTCGGCGCCGAAATCGACTGGCGGGATGGAACGCCTCGATGCATCAAGGCATCCATTCCCTGGAAATTATTGAGAGGCGCGAGGAAGCCGATTGCCATTGCGCTGCGGGTTGCGCCGTTTCCCGGCCCGTTTGCCGCGGATGACCGATCCGCGCGCGCTATCATCGGCGCCGTTGAATCGCTTCTCGCCGACGCCAGAAAGGACGGGGTGACGCCAGGCGAGTTCCAACTCGATTTCGATTGCGCCCAAAAGAAGCTTGCGGGGTATCGCCTTTGGGTCCGCGCCTTGCGCCCGGCGGTTGGCCATTTGCGATTCGTGATCACGACGCTTCCCGCGTGGCTCGATGAGCCGGAGTTTTCCCGCCTGGCGCGCGACGCGGATGGCTACGTGCTTCAGGTCCATTCGGTTCCAACCATCCAGGAAAGCGGAACCGCGGTGCTGTGCGACACCCGTTTGGCGCGCAAGTGGGCCGCCAAGGCAGCGAAACTGGGACTCCCCTTTTCCGTGGCGCTGCCGACCTACCGGTGCCTCGCCGGGTACGGTCCCTCGGGGAAATTACTGGGCGTGGCGATGGACAGCGTGCAACCGGCCTGGCCAGCCGGAACGAGCCTCCTGGATTTCGCCGCCAATGCGGACGACCTGGCGGGATTGGTCAAGGAGTGGGAGGCGTCGCGTCCAGCCGGGTTGCGGGAGTTGCTTTGGTATCGCATACCGGTGGCGACGGATGCGCGAAACTGGCGCTGGGCCACGCTCTCCGCCGTAATGGCCGGCCGGAAGCCGATGCGCAGGATCGAGGCTTCCGGCGAGGGCGATAATCCCGTTGATCTTTCGATTGCCAACACGGGCGAAGCGGATGAGCCACTGGAGTGCGCGGTCACGGCAAGTTGGAACGGCGCGACACTGGTGGCTTCCGACGCGCTGCCGGGGTGGAGGGTGCGAACGGAAAAGAATTTCTCGGTTTTCACACTCGAGCCTGGCTATCGCCTGCGATTGTCTCCCGGGGACAAACGTGGTATAGGCTGGCTTCGGTATGATCAGGTCACAGCCGTGCGTTTGCAGGTTGCCGGGCGCGGCGAGGTTCCTCGTTAACGCGCTGTTGCTGGGAATCATTGGGATCGGCTGCACGGGCCGTTCCCATGCCACAGGATACTTTGGGCCCGTGGAGTATCTCCAGCAGGGCGGGAAGAATGTCGATGCGTCGCCGGAGTTCTACTGGGAATTGGAGGTGAAGCGTTTGGCGAGAGATTTCCATCCGCCGGAGAGGCGTCTTTTGCCTCCCGCGGCCCCGGCAGGCGGCGAGCAGGACGCTGACGCTCCGTATGAATTGGCCCCCGTCCTTCTGCATAGGGACGAACTGATGAGGAAAGATGCGGATGCCAAAGAGCGCGCCGAGGCTTCGAAGCAAGGACTCAAGCCAGACGACAGCAAGTCAGAATTCTCCGACTATGCGAACGGCGCCGGCGCGTACAACCAAGGGGAGGAGCAATTGGAGGCAAAGCACCCGGATGAAGCGGCCAAGCAGTGGGAGGAAGCGCGCAAAGCCTGGGAGGGGTTGCTGAACCGCCCCGCGTCGGAGCGGCACTATCGCAGTGTCTGGGCGGCATACATGCTCGGGAAAGTGGCGCTCAAGAAAGGCGATCCCAAAGCGGTAAAATGGTTTCAACTGACGCGTGACCTGGCCAGGCAAGGATTTGCCGACTCGCTCGGGCTGGCTGCCGACAGTTACGGCTGGGAAGCCCGCGGCGAATTGGAGCAGAATCACCCCGAGAAGGCCGCGCCCCTTTATCTCACGCAACTGGCGCTCGGCGACGAGAGCGCGATTGTCTCGCTCAAGGCATTGATTCCCGATATTGGAACGAGCGATCAAAAGTGGAGTGCCGAAGAACAAAATGAGGCGCTTGCGGCGGCAAAGGACCCTCTGTTGCGCCGTCTTGAGACAGCGCATATTCTGGCGATCTCAGACCCTGGCGAGGCTCCCCCCGACTACGCACGCTGGCTGGCGGTGGTCAAGGAGGCAAACTTGGGCTCGGTGGAGGACGCGGAATATCTCGGCTGGGTTGCATACGCCGGCGGAGATTATAAGGCAGCCGCACGCTGGCTTGAATTGGCGAAAAGCGATACACCGGCGGCGTGCTGGCTCCGCGCAAAACTTCAGCGGCGCGCAGGGGAACTGGGCAAGGCCGTCGTGAACATGGAAAAGGCGTGGCGCTCGATCTGTGAAACCACCGCCTATACGGGCTGGACGACCCGCGTTTCCGATGACGAACATAGCAAATACGTTTTCACATATGCTGACCTCGACGAAGAGCATTGGACCTTCCCGGAGTCCGCCGGCGGTGATCTCGCCGCACTACATTTGGCACGGGGGGATTTTGTTCAGGCAATGGATGCGTTTCTCAAGGGCAGGCTCTGGGAAGACGCGGCCTTCATCGCGGAACGCGTGCTGTCGGCAGACGAATTAAAGGCATACACAGACCAGCAGCCCGTGGCGTCGGGCACGGCAAGCGACACCGGGGAGGGGAACCCCGCGGCGAACTTGCGATACCTCTTGGGACGCCGGCTCGTCAGGGAGGACCGCTATAAGGAAGCGGCCGGCTATCTGCCGCCCCCCTGGGACAAGGTTCTGCGGAAATATGCACAGGCGCTCACGACCGGCGCGGACGAAACAGCGACGAAGCTTCAGCGCGCCCACGCACTGTTTACTGCCGCATGGCTCGCGCGGCACGACGGTATGGAGCTAATGGGAACCGAGGTGGCGCCTGACGGCTTCGTGAGCGGGGGAGCTTTTGAAAGCGATGATCTGGCGCTGCAACGGCAGTCGGGGGTCTATCAAACCACGGCGTACGAAAACGGCGAGGAGAAAACCTCTACCGCTCCCATTGTGCCCAAGCCCTCCAGCCAGGAACTCGATCGGTTGGCGGCAAACAGGATTCGTCCTGATTTGCGATTTCACTACCGGATGATCGCGGGCGCGCTTGCCATGCGGGCCGCGGGCTTTCTAAAGGATGATTCCGAAGAACTCGCGGATGTCGTGAACACCGCGGGCTGGTGGGTAAAGGATCGCGATGAGAAGATCGGCGACCGCTATTACGAGATTCTCGCAAGACGATGCGCCCACACAAAGATCGGAAGAGCGGCGATTGCCAGGCACTGGTTCGTGGACGAAGACGGACTGTGGAGTCAGGAGCAGCAGAAGGCCCATGACGCCATGTACAAGAAACTGGGCATCCAGGAGGAGGAGCAGTGACCGTCCTTGTAGTGCGTTCTGCATCGTGCTTTGTGTGCCGGTGAATGCATATTGCGATCATCGGCGGCGGGCCGGCGGGTTTGCGCGCGGCGGAAGTCGCGGCGCGCGGCGGCGCGGCGGTGACTCTCTTCGAAAGCAAGGCGTCGGCGGGCCGGAAATTCCTCGTTGCGGGCCGCGGCGGCTTGAATCTCACGAACACCGAGCCACAGGAACGATTTGCCGCGCGCTACGACTCCCCCGGCCAGACGCAGCCGATCTGGCAGTCGCTCATCGCCGATTTTGATTTCGATGCCCTCCGCGCCTGGGCGGCCGATCTGGGCGTCGAGACTTTTACCGCTTCCACGGGACGGATTTTTCCGCGCGGCCTGAAAGCAGCGCCGCTGCTGCGCGCGTGGGTGCGGCGGCTGCGCGAGCTCGGCGTGCATTTCGAGTTGCATCACCGTTGGACGGGGCTGGAGGCCGGTTCTCGCCTGCGTCTCACTTTCGAGGTAAAGGGCGAAGCGCGCCTGTGCGAGGCCGATGCGGCAATCCTTGCGCTCGGCGGCGGCTCCTGGCCGGAGACGGGTTCGGACGGCACATGGACGGCAGCGCTGGAACGGCTCGGCGTCTCCGTCGCTCCGTTGCAGCCGGCCAATTCCGGCTGGGAAGTCGCCTGGCCGCCGGAGGTGCTCGCACGGGCCGAAGGCAAGCCGCTCAAAAACCTTGTCGTGCGCGCGGGCGCAATGGAGACAGCAGGCGAGCTCCTGGTGACGAAGTATGGACTCGAAGGCGGCGCGATTTACCAGTTGGGCCCGGCCTTGCGCGCGATGCGGGAGCCGGAATTGACGATTGATTTCAAGCCCGATTTCACGGTGTCACAACTCGTGTCGAAGCTGGGGCACAAAGATTTCACAAGCGAAGCGCGGCGGCGCTGGAAGTTGAGCGAGGGGGCGCTGGCGATCCTGCTGATGGATGGGACGCCTCGCTCTGTCGAGGCGCTCGCCGCGCGTGTAAAAAGCTGCAACCTGCGGCTCATCCGTCCGGCGCCGCTGGCCCATGCGATCTCCACCGCCGGCGGCGTGCGCTGGAGCGAACTCAGCGAGGACCTCATGCTGCAAGGGCTCCCAGGAGTTTTCGTCGCCGGCGAAATGATCGATTGGGAGGCCCCAACGGGCGGTTATCTCATCCACGGCTGTCTCGCCACCGGTTCACGGGCCGGGCAGGGCGCGCTACGCTGGCTGGGTCGGGATGCCTGAAGAGAGGCTGCTATTGGCGGTCTCGGGTCTCTTGCATTCGGTCTCAGAACAGTTCATCTTCACCGCATGACACTGCCACTCAAAATTGTCGTCGAAAAACATCCTGACGGATATGTTGCCTATCCTCTTGGCCTGGCACGCGGGGCCGTCGTCGGTCAGGGCGACACTTACGAGGCGGCCTTGGCCGATGTGCGCTCCGCAATCGCCTTTCACATCGAATCTTTTGGCGCGGAGGCTTTGTCGCAGGTGGAGGACAACCCGATTCTAGAGGCATTTGTCGCCGAGGCCGCTATTCCCGCTTAAGCGTGGCAAAGTTTCCTGTCGATGCGCCGTTGGATCGGGTTTTGCGCGCCATGAGCCTTCTTGGATTTCATGTCGTTCGTCCCGGAAACCAATTTCCTTGGCTCGCGCCGAGGTGGACGGCACGCGCACACCTCTGACGCTGCCCGGACATCGGACAATCAAAGGATCAACTTTGCGAACGGCTCTCACACAGAGCGGCATTTCTCGCGAGGACTTTCTCCGCGCATACAATGAGGCCTCACTATTGCAGCGCAATCCAGCAGTCGCCTAAACATGCGACGCAGCGGACACTCGACCCCGCCCGCGAAAAAGTGCGAAATATGGAGAAATGAAGGATTGACCCCAGTTGGCTTTCGGTGGGGATGTGGATTACGGGCAATTCGTAAAGCAATATTCATCCCCTTCCACAGATGAACAGCGTAGGTATAGCCCCGCAAAACTGACATCGGTTTTCAAGACGGCTGTCAATGGCGATCCTCTTCCCGAACTGGTTTGCACGTCGTACATCGAACGCTCAAACCTGACGCTTCGGACGCATTGCAAGCGGCTCGCCCGACTCACGCTCTCATTCTCAAAGAAACTGGAAAATTTCAAGGCTGCAATCGCGCTGAATCTCGCGTATTACAACTTCGTGAAAACTCACGGAACTCTCCGTTGCACGCCCGCAATGGCCGCTGGCGTGGTGCAAAGCCATTGGACGGTGAAAGACCTTATCCATGCGGGCTAAAGACATCGCGGGCTTTCAAGAGGCTATCCGGGCAACGCACGGAGCGGAATCGCTTTGGGTTGACTCCGTGCCCGTCAAGGAGGTCTTTCGAGGGGAGACGGCGTGGCAAGGAGAAGTCGAGGTCTTCGCGCTGGAAGGCCATCCAAAGGCGAAACGCTGCTACGCCTGGCGCTACCTGGACGTCAAGGAATGGCGATATACGACCGTTTTGGAGATTCCCCCGGTTGACTCGCCGGAAACCGCCGTCAAGGTGGCGATTGCGGCAAAGGCACGGTCAAAATGAAACGGCGTAAGCGAAGTGTCATTGCGACGACAGCAATTTCAGTTTATGTCCTGTCTATGGGGCCAGCAGACCGGTTGGTGTCAACGGATGCAGAATTTGAAACCCTGAGTGAGGAAGTGTACAGCGCGGTTTACGCCCCGATATTTTGGGCTTCCAAGATTTGCCACCCCATCAGAAAAGGCATGGTTTGGTATGTCTCCTTGTGGGACCCGTCTATTGTCCGCGATAATTCAAATTAGGGGAATTACATACAAAGTTACCCTGATTATTCCGCGCTTTGAGAGTATTTCCCATCGTTTTATTTCGGTTTTTGTTCGCTTGAACCAGTGGTTCCCTTGGTGCGAGCCAATTTCTTGGCAGCAGCCTTCCCCTTGCCTTGCCCCATTGCAACAGCCTCTAAAATCTGATTAAACGGCGCACGGATCGGTTTGTGAATCTTCTGTGGTCTGCTCATGCGATTAACTCCTTGTATGGCAGTTTCGTGCTTTCTGCCACCCTCTCCACGACATTGGAAAATACGTTTTGCAGCGTGGATTTGCGGCGATTGAATCGGTAAATGAATTCGTCAACGTAACGCTGTAAATGCTTCCGGCTCATTTGGTGGTAAACACCGTGATAGCCGCGCTTGAACAAAGCCCAAAAGCTTTCGATCCCGTTCGTGTGCGCATCGCCATTCACATACTCGCCTCCAGAATGGTTTATGACGGTATGTTGATAGCCACGCAAATTGTTGTATCCGCACCAGCTATCGGTAAAAACAATCGCGCCATGCAAAACCGATTCCTTGATGATCCTGTGCAGCTCCTTGCTACCAACCGCTTGAGCGACTTGTGCGCGTGCTTCACCTTCCCGACTCCTTAAACCGACGATAGCGGTCTTCCCGGCCCCACCAGTCCCCTTGTGTTGCCTCTTGGATGCGTGCTTGTTTTTCTCCAAACCCCCGATGAATGTCTCGTCCACTTCAACCGTTCCGAAAAGCTGTCCTCCGTTCTGCTTCATGGCCTTGCGGATGCGATGGTCCATAAACCAGCCCGTCTTTTGCGTGACGCCAAGATGCTTTGCTAATTGAACAGAAGAAATCCCCTTGCTCGTCGTGGAGAGCAGATAAATCGCAATGAACCATTTTTTGATCGGCAATTTACTCTCGCCGAAAACCGTCCCTGTCTTGACCGTGAAATCCTGACGGCATTTCGCGCAACGATAACGCTTCCCATTGCTGAATGTGTAAATCGAAGTATGGCCGCAATGGGGGCAATACTCCCCGTTGCGAAAGCGGATTGCGGCGAAGTGCTCCCGGCATGTTTCCTCGTCTTTGAAATATTCGAGAAACTCGGCCAGCGTTTTGAATTCAAATGGGTCTTTCATTTCGGCATCAAATTACCCTAAATTATTGGGGTTGTCAAGTAACAAAAACGATTTCTTTTTACGATTTTTCAGGATCGTCTTGAACGGCTTCCCCGTCAGGGGGCGGAGTTCCTGCATTGGCTTCTGGGGCAGTCTGCTGCGCCCTTTGCATGGCTCGCGCTGTGATTTCATCGACATATTCCTTGACCTTGGCTTTAGATTGCTCGGCTATTTTAGATTCTTCCTCTTGGACGTATTCATACACTTTTTGCATCCGATCGTTTTCAACGTAATCATGCAGCCACGAAAACGATCCCAAGCGAGGCCCGATTGTAAACATGTCAGTCTCTTTCCCGACGCCAGGGGCGACCTCAGATCGCTTTTTTGCGGAATAGATAAGCAATAATGTTTCGGACAAGGAAGACTGGCGACTGTGCCTCGCCAGCATAAATTGCGATTGCGCGTGTCTTGCTCCAATGCCGATGGCTGCGAATCCAATCGAGTCACAGCACGTCGCCTGATTGCCGTATAAACAATAAATATGAGCGCCTCTGTTATCGACTCCCGTAAAAATGGCGGCAGTATCAGGCAGTTCAAAATTCACCATTTCTGCGGTTATTGTTTTTATAAAATCGTCGGCCATCTCCTTTTGTCTCGCTATAAAACCATATTCATCAAGCCCCAAAGGGGACAATATCCTGCTGACAGCCGCCTTTAATTTGATCCGGTTATACGCTTCGATATACACATCAACCATGTCTTGGACGCGAAGCCAAACATTCGGCTCTTTCTCTATTCTGGCATGGGCCGTAGAAAATACCTGAGCCAGAATTTCCGCCTGCGTTCCGGCGTCACCCGCCGTCATTGCGATGATAGAACTACTCATCGGCATGACTTTCATTATCGGCTGGAAGATTGTCGGTATCGCAGGTTCGTATTCAATGTCGCCGGAAGTGAGCATGCGATCCGATGCTCCCAAAATAATTCCGTTTTCACAAATTGCGGCGATGCAGACGGTCAATGGGGTCTTTCTTTTAAATCTCTGCCTGCTTTTACCCAAAATCGAGCGTTCCCACAAGGGAATTCTAGGGTAACTTTGTATGTAATTCCCCAAATTAGGACACCACCAAAAGATCGGCTTGGCGGCTTCGATCCGGCGCGGCGTTTGGCCGAGAAGTCGCTCGTACGCGTCCAATCCGAGTGTGATGGTCTTTGTGGCCATACACGTTACGCGTTTCCTTCTTCCTCGTGCTCCAGTCGTTCGCGCCACTTCCGCGGGTCCTGTGAGCAGTGAAAGACAGCATAGATGGTGATGCACGCGTCGTCCGTCTCGTAGAATATCTCGAAGGGGAAGCGACGGATGGGGGCATGTCGGAAATCGTCCACGGCGATTGGGTAAAGTTGCGGATGGCGTTGAATGGCGAGCACACAAGCTTCGATGCACCGAAGAAAGTCCTCTCCAAGCCCTGGTTCGTGGCTCTCATACCAGTTGTAGGACTCTGCGATATCGTCGTCCGCCTCGGGCGTGTAGACGACGCGATCAATCATGCTGCCCACGAGCCCGCCGCTTGACCTCTTCCCACGTGCGCCCAGAAGCCGGGTGCTCTGAAAACCGCTGCTTGCGGCGGCGAAGCTCGTCGCGCTGCCAGTCTGGAAGGGGCAACTGCGTGCCTTCTTGAGCGATGCTGTCCCAGAGATCTTCAACGAGTTGAAGGCGTTCAGCCCGCCCGAGCTTGAAGATCGCTGCGAAATCGCTGTTCATATGCGAAGAATTACCTGCTTTTTTCGCGTTGTCCAATTCTGAACGAGCGGGAAAGGCAAACACTCCTACTCGAACTGTTTTCGAAAGGAGGCGAATTCCTCCCGCAACAGCTCCACCTCTTTCTTCAGATCGGAAAGCCCGTTTTCGACCGCCTCGATACGGCTTTGATCCTGGAACGGTTTTTCTGGTCCCGAAGAGGGGGCAATCCGGTCCTCCGTTCCGGTTTCCGAAAGAACGGGCTCTCCGGAGAGCAATTGAACGTATCGTTTCTCCTTCTGCCCCGGTCTGACGGGCAGCACACGGATGAGCCGAACCTCGTCTTTTGCCAGAGCCGCGAGACACGACTCGACCTCTTCCAGGCTGCCGAAGTGGTGCATGCGCTCGGTGCGTCCGCGGAGTTCGCCGGGGGTCTCCGGCCCTCGCAGCAGCAACGAGCAGAGCAGTGCGACTTCCCGGCGATCCAGCTCGAATTGATCCAGGAGGTCGTGGCGATATTTCTGAACCCGGGATCCGCCGCCAAAGATGACCGTGGCCAATTTCTTTTCCCTCAATGAATCCACCCCCGCCTCCACGGCTTTCAGGTCGTACGCGGTGACGGGTTCGCGATTAGTGGATTGGTTGCAGGCGGCTGCCAGACTATTGAGAGAAAGCGGATAGGTTTCAGGCGTGAGCCGCTCTTTTTCGAGCAGGCACCCGAGAATTCTGGACTCGATGGGTGTGAGGGTGAACGAGGGCATGGATACCCTGTAATGCAAGCGAGAGCGTTCCTCAAATCGGACCGTTTGCGGCCTTTCGCGGAGGGAGGTCTTGCGTTTTTCCGAAAGTTCTTTTAACGTAATTGCATGCCTGATAGGACGCAAAAACCGGTGAGTCCAGCGCCGTGGGGACCGAAGGAAGGCGACGGGGGAGGGCCAAAAGCGCCTGACATCTCCAAGCCTGACACGCGGGATCTGCTCAAGCGCATGCGCAAGGTCGATCCCAACCAGTCGAAACGTTACCGGCAGCGGACGGGGCAGTAATGGCTTTTACCATCCCTGGCGAAGCGGCCGCCTCCGAGGATTTTGTCGAGTTGCTGCGCAAGAAGGGCCTCTACCCGGAGCGGTCGCTGCCGGCGGGACTGGCCGCGGTTCCTCAGCAGACGCAGGCGACGACGATCCTCGCGTTCAAGTTCGCGGGCGGGGTGCTCGTGGCGGGCGACCGGCGGGCGACGGCCGGCAACGTCGTGGTGTACGAGCATGCGGACAAGGTGTTGGAAATCGACCGGCATTCGCTCATGGCGATCGCCGGAGTGCCTGCGACGGCGTGGGAAATGGCGCGGACGCTCGAGCATTCGTTCCAGTTTTACCGGCGAAGCCAGCTTCAGGAAATGAGTGTGGATGGCAAGGTGCGGGCGCTCTCCAAACTGCTTCGCGATAACCTCGGATTTGTGATGCAGGGCGTCGGTGTCGTGGTTCCGATCTTCGCCACGTTCGACACGGAGCAGGGGGCGGCGCGCCTCTATTTTTACGATGCCATGGGCGCGCAGTTTGAGACGGCGGACTTTGCGGCCACCGGTTCGGGTTCGGCCGCTGTGCGAAGTGTGTTGTATTACCAGAACACCTGGGGGAACGGGCCGATGAAGGGGCTGGACCGCGCCGCGGCGGTTATCCTGGCCCTGCGGGCTTTGGATACCGCGGCGGAATCGGATACGGCGACCGGAGGCGTGGACCGGCGCGGCAGGAGTTATCCGCTGGTGAAAATCGTGTCGGAAGCGGGCATTTCCACGTTGGCGCCGGAAGAAATCGCCGAGGTTCATAAGAAGCAGGTCTCATGATAGAAGAACCGTATCGCTGGGTCGAAGCCATTTCGAATCGACGCGAGTATATCGAGGACCAGCTTGCGAGCGGCAGCCCCATCGCCTGCCTCAGTTGCGCGGCGGGGATTCTTTTTCTGACCATCGGCCGGGAGCGCCAAAAGATTTTTGAGATTTACGATCGTATCGCGATGGGCGCGGTGGGGCATCCGGGGGACATCGAGCGGCTTCGGATGGCGGCGATCGAGGTCGCGAGCACCGAGGGCTTCGTGCGTTCCGCGAACGATGTTTCGCTGCGGCGGCTTGCCAACTATTCGCTCAGCCCCGCGCTCAAGACGGCTTTCGAGCAAGTTTATGGCGCTCCCTACCTTGCGCGGATGATTTTCGCGGAACTGGGGCGGGGGAGCGCTCCGAATCTTTTGATGCGGATGGAGTACGACGGATCCATCCACACGAACGGCGGCACGCTGGGCCGGAGTTTCGAGGATTTCGGAGTCGTTTCCGGCACGGCTCGCTCGACGGGCATGATGGAAAAGTTCCTGGCCGGGAAAAGCCTTGCCCAGGCGTCGCTGGAGGAAGCGTTACAGATCGCCCTCGAAGCATGGAGCGTGGGACATATCGCGCTCGCTCCCGATGCGTCCGACGAGATCGCTTCGGCGGAAAACGTAAACGGGCATTTGAAGGAACATCTCGCGGCGTCGGCAATCGAGGCCGCGCTCCTGGAAAAAGGGGCAAGGACGCCCGCCGCTTACCGGACGGTGAGCGCGGCGGAACTGGAACCGGTTCTGAAGAAGCTGGCCTGAAGATGATCTTTTTCAGAACGGAAGGGTGGGGGCGAACCGGGAGCCTGCTTTTTTCATAATTTCTGAACAAGAAAGGCGTGCTTTGCGTCTAAATTGCGCGCAAACTTGAGGCATCTTTGTGTTGGAGTCTATCAAGCAAGCAATCGGCTTCAGAGGCCGGCTATGGCAGATGGCCGCGATGCGGAACTGTATGCCATGTGTCGGGTTCGTCGTCTTTCTTGGCTGTTTTACCTGTGTCGTCACCCCGGACCCGGAGGAATCCGAAAAGAAGGTTGCCGCCGCGCCCGAGTATTCGCTGCCGACGGTCATCATCGACCCCGGCCACGGAGGGCATGACGACGGGGCCACGGCGCACGGCCTGCGGGAGAAAGATCTGACGCTGGATGTCGCCTTGCGGGTCGAGCAGATGCTGCGAAGCGCCGATCTCACGGTCGTCCTCACACGGCGCGACGACACGTACATCTCCCTGGCGGAACGGGCGGACCTGGCTAACCGGTTCGAGAAGTCGATCTTTGTGAGCCTCCATTTCAACCAGTCCAACGAATCCTCGGCGATGGGCGCCGAGACGTTCTACGCCGACCAAAAGGTGCCGCCGGAATATTCCTGGATGTGGGTCGGCCTGTTCACAAAGCCGGAGGCGCCTCCGTTGGACAACGGCGAAGTGCTCGCCAGCTTCATCCAGGCTTCCCTGGTCATGAAAATGGACGTCGTCAACCGCGGGATAAAGAGCCGCAGTCTTTACGTGGTCAGAAACGTGCGCAACCCGGCGGTTCTTGTCGAGGGAGGTTTTCTAAGCAACCCGCTGGAGGCCCAGTTGCTGATGAATTCCGATTACCGGCAGCGGCTCGCGGGAGCGATCGCGGAGGGGATCGTCAATTACGAAAAGACGCAGCAGCGCACGGCTCCCGCCGGCAAGCTCGCCAAGGTCCTGGAAGAAAGACCGTCCGCGGTTCCAAAGAATTGAATTGCGCGCCGCTCGAGGCCGTCGAATGGTACGTCCCATGAAAAGAGTGTTTCTGATTCTTTTTTTCATTGCCGCCTGCGATCTTTACGGGGATGACCAAATGCGCGCGGTCCAGCAGCAATTGAAGGACCAGGGGTTTTTCTATGGAGAAGTGGATGGAGAGTCCGGGCCCGAGACCGCAGCCGCGATCCGCCGGTACCAGATCCGGAACGGGCTCGAAGTGACTGGCGCGTTGAACCCGGAGACGCTCGCTTCCCTGAAGGCGCCGGGCGGCACGCCCGTTCCGGCAACGCAGCCGGCCCAGCTGCCGGCGCAACCGGCCCAGCCGCCCGAGCAACCGGCCCCCCAAAGCCAGGAGCCGAACGTGTCCAGCGAAGACCGGCAATTCCTGCGCCAGACGAATCCGGTGACGCCCGCGGCGCCTCCGGATCGCTATGTCGGAGCCGTGACACCCGCTCCCGCCACGCAAACCGTCCCAGCCGGTTTTGGCGCATTTTACGCGCGGACACCGTATGAGAACGCGCCGGAGGAAGTCCAGGTGGAGACACTGAGGAGGGCGCAGTCGAGCCTGTTCCGCTATGGCTACTACCGTGCCCCCGTGGACGGCCAGCCCGGGCCGGAAACCGAAAGATCGCTCCTCCTCTTTCAGCAACACGCCGGCCTTGCCCCCCACCGGCCGCCTGGACATGGATACGCTGGCGGCGTTGCGCTTGCTCCCGGGCCGCGACGTCTTCGCTCCGGCCCGGCCGTGGCCGTATTATCCGCCACCGCTGCGGGGGATCTGGGTTCACTAGCGCATGGTCATCGCCAGTTCACCGCGCGACGAGGGCGAAAAAATGTGAAGAGCCGCGGGTTTCTTCTGTGCCTTTGCGCCTTCGCGGCTTTCGGGTGCGCCACCGCGCGGAAGGTTGAAAAGCCGCCGCAGGAGGCCCAGCAGCGCCCGCCTCAAGTCATAGGGACGGTCGCATTGGTGAACCCGGCGCTTGGCTTCGCGCTGGTGGACGTCGAGGGCATGGAATATCCCGGCGTCGGAGTGGCGCTCGAAAGCTTTGCCGGCGGCAAGCAGACGGCGATCCTCATGGTCAGCCCGGAAAAGAACCGGCCTTTCATCATTGCCGACATCGTAAAGGGGATGCCGAACAAGGGCGACCTGGTCTATCAGTGAAAGGAGGGAAACCGGTGTCAGGGAGCGCTTTCCCGGGTGAGGTGCCCGGGATCCTTGCTGAAGCCGGCGAGGCGCGGCCCCAACGTTCGGCCAAGGATCGACACCAGGGATCCCTGCCAGGTCAGGTTACGCGATTGGAACGCGAACTTCTGGATCGCGGCCATATGTTCCGGCCCCAGCCATAAATCCCCGGTTCGTTGATCGAGCAGATTGCTGAGCGTCGCGATGAATTTGCGATATTCCTCGTTCGCGTCGCCCTTGCGGGCCACGCTTTTAAGGATTGCGGTTTCGACCTCATTCAGCGTCAAATGCAACATGAGTGTGTGTTACTTTACAAAGCAGATAGCCAGGCTCTCCGCAACTGAAAAGAAGCAGCGCGCGACGGCGTCTGCCGTAACAACAAGTTCCCGGCGCTGAAACTCTCCTTTTCTTGCTCTAATGACCGGCGCGTTTCTGGATGTCATCGATCTGAAGACCCACTTTCAGATCGAAAAGGGCCTCTTTTTCAGGCGGCGGGCCGGTGCTGTGAAAGCCGTGGACGGCGTCTCGCTCCGATTGAGGAAAGGAGAAATCCTCGGTCTCGTCGGCGAATCGGGCTGCGGCAAGTCAACCTTGGGCCGGACGATCATCCAGCTCATCCGGCCGACGGCGGGCGCCGTGGTCCTCGCCGGGCAGGACCTGGGCAAACTCAAAGGACGCGCCTTGAGAGCCGCGCGCGCCGATTTCCAAATGATTTTCCAGGATCCTTACGCGACGCTCAACCCGCGGATGACCGTCTTCGATACGCTGGCGGAGGCGATTCGAGCCCACAAAGAGGCCATCCCTGCCCGCTCTCTGCCCGGACAAGTGGCGGCGCTGCTCCGGAAGGTCGGCCTTTCCCCGCGTTTCCTGAAAAAGTATCCCCACGAATTTTCCGGCGGCCAGCGGCAGCGGATAGCCATCGCGCGGGCGCTCGCGGTTGAACCCAAGCTGATCATCGCGGATGAACCCGTTTCGGCCCTCGATGTCTCCATCCAGGCGCAAATCCTCAATCTCATGGGAAAGCTATGCCGGGAAATGAACCTTACGATGATCTTCATTTCTCACGATCTCTCGGTGATCAAGCACATCTCCGACCGCGTGGCCGTGATGTACCTGGGCAGGATCGTTGAAATGGGCCCCGCGGCGGATGTTGTGGAAAGGCCGCTCCATCCTTACACGAAGGCTCTCGTCAGCGCGATTCCCATTCCCGATCCGCAACGCGAGAAAGACCGGCGGCGGATCATCCTCCAGGGAGATCCGCCTTCGCCGATCGCGCCCCCTTCCGGGTGCCCCTTTCACCCCCGTTGCGCTTATGCGATTCCCGAGTGCGCCGCGCGGCTTCCCTTGCTGGAAGGCTATTCCGAAGGAAGATCGGCCGCATGCATCCGCGTTAAGGAAATCAACTGATCGTGCGCCCCTGCAACGAAGGGCGGGCCGACGGCGCCAGCCCACGGGAGCCGCTCGAATTCTGCTGCACGTCGTCGAGAAGCATCCCGAAGTGCTGTTGGAGGTCGCTGCGTGACCGCCTAAATATCAACAGGACCCTGACCCGGACCCCACATCCTTGCCCAGCCTGCCAGCCGGTCAAGCCTCCTACCCTATGAGACTGAGATCGTTGAGGGCGATACAAAGGGATTAACTACGCGCACCCCGCCGTAATTCTGCCCGTGACTCAGGTCCTCGGAATATAACGTGCCGCAGCCCAACCGCTTGGCAGCGGCAAGGATTTGAGCGTCGAAGTATGAGGTCTGGAAGAGAGCGGAAATTTCAATGGCATCAAGCACCAGAGCAGCGTCCACCACAGCCATTGGGAACGCCATCCATATCAGCAGCCATTGGCGCGCCTCGGCGCGCGTGAGCGGCCTTGGCTGCCTGGCAGAAGTGCCAGCCCGGATAAATTCCGCGGCAACCTGCGCCGACCATCCCCAGTCCGCTGTCTGGATCAGTTCACGAGCAATGTGCGTTTTGCCGGCATCCGCCGGGTTTGTGCTCACGGCATAGAGCAGAATATTCGTATCGAGGAAGCAATCAGCCACGCGCGTTGCGCTCGTCACGGTTCATCGGAACGCCGGGGATGAACTCCCAGTCCGGCGCGCCGAATCGCATCTTCATCACCCGCCGAGCCGCATCCGCGATGGGCGGCGGTTGCGGCAGGAGTGTTGCGGCAACCCTGCCGTTGGCGAGAATGTCGAGCCGTTCCCCGCTCGAAATCGCCCGGTCGAGAATTGCGGGGTCACTATGAATCTCATCGAGCGTCGCGGTCATCCACTGACTATGCCCGAGCAAAGCCAACGTGGCAACTCCCGAGTGGAAGAGCGTAGCCCTCTCGTGGCGGCGGGGTGACTTCTTGCAATGCAAAACGGAATCCAGATGATGCGGACGACGCCAGCCCACAGGAGCCGCTCGAATTCTGCTGCGCGTCGTGGAGAAGCATCCCGAAGTGCTGTTGGAGGTTGCGGCGTAACCGCCTTATATCAACAGGATGACCCCGTGGCTTCCCTCCCAAATATCAAAATGCAAGCAACGACCCCTTTTCATGTGCTTCAGGAAGGCAGGCGTGGCAATTGCGAGCGCGCCCGAAAATCAGGGTATCGTATTCGTCAAACGCGAACCCTTTGCCTTTGAGCGTGCCCGCAACGATCTGCAATGAAACCTTATTCACCATCGCCAAAATCCGAGATTACCAAAGGCCGCCAAAATTTATGGCGCAAATTTGTGCAAAAGAGCGCAACGGATATTGCCGAATCGCTCGGCCTTGGCCAAGGCCTTGCTGTGGCACAGCCGCCCAACAACGGGCTGCGGCGCTTTTCGCGAATTGCCGGCCAATTTTCCCCAGCACCTTCGCGGTCAATAACGAACTTGGACATTCCTTGTTATTTGTGCCATAATACCCTCTCAAATCCTTCGGAGAACCGCCATGAACGTCTCACTCACGCCAGAACTCGAAAAGCTCGTGGAGAGCAAAGTCCAAAGCGGCCGTTACCAGTCCGCCAGCGAAGTCATCCGCGAGGGGCTGCGGCTCCTCGATCACCAGGGATCGCCTCCGCAAGGCTGAACTCGAAGAAGTGTCCCGGAAAATTCAAATCGGTATCGACCAGCTTGACCGCGGGGAGGGGTTTGATGGCGACGCGGTCCTAGCGGAATTGAATCAAAAAAGCGAGGCGTTGCGGAAGACGCGAAAAGGTGGCTGATTTTGTTCTCGCTCCCGCCGCTCGCGGCGACCTCCTGGAAATTTGGGACTACTACTAAACTTCTAAAATTTTAGACGTCTTACCTGCCCGGTTCCCCCAGCACCTTTGCCGTCAAAAAAGACAGGATGCCCGGACGGAGGCGCTCCAAAGCGAAGTTTCCGAGGCGCGGGTGTAATACGGCTGCCTTGGCCAACCGGTTGATCCAGAGCCGGCCCGCATACAATCTGGCATGTTCCCGCCGGTAATCGGCAAAGGCCCGGTCCGCTCCGCCTCCGGCGGCCCGGCGGATGATGCTCCGGGCGGCCAATTCGCCAGAGGCAAGCGCATAATAGATCCCTTCGCCGGTAAAGGGTTCGAGCACGCGGGCGGCGTCCCCCACGAGAAGGAGGCCGTCTCCCGGAGCGCACGGAGCGGGCGCGCGCGCCAGCGGAGCAATCGTCCGCCACGTTTGGTCCGGCGAGAGCGGGAATACCTCGGCCGCCCAGGATTTCAGGTTCGGAATTCGCGCCGGCCGGCCCACGAGGCAGAGGTTTAACTCCCCTTCTCCGACGGCGTTGAAGCCGCAGTAACCATGTGAAAGAAGACGGAGGGTGACCGGGTTGCCGGGTCTCGCGGGCGCGCGCAAATGTGTCTGGACGGCGACCCGTTCCGGAGCCGACGCCGGCAGGAGACCGGCCAACCGTGCGATGGTGGAATTGCGGCCGTCCGCCGCAACGAGGATGGCGCTTTCGAAAGCCCCCTCCTCCCGCGTGTTCACTTTCCATGCTCTTTTGACCGATTCCACGGTCACACCCTGGCGAACCGTGACACCGCAGCTCACGGCCCGCCGCAAGAGAACATCGTCCAACAGGCTCCGCTTTATGGCGATGTGACCTCGGGCCGAGTCCTTCATCGTATAGCGCATGTGAACCCCGCGAAGGCCGGCAAATTCCACACTTTCGAGCCGGGAGTGTGGCTCCTCCAGAACTTCGCCGGAGACTTCCAGTCGCTCCAGGATGTCCCAGCAACCGGGGTTCAGACAATCGCCGCATACTTTCTCGCGCGGGAAGACGCTCCGCTCCAGCAGCAGGGTCGCGAGGCCCGCCCGCGCGCAGAACGCCGCGCAGACCGAGCCCGCCGGGCCGCCTCCCACCACGATGACATCATACACCGGCTCTAAATAAAGGCTTCCGCGACCGAATCGGCGAGCATCTTCCCGCGGCGCGTCAGCCGGAGCCGGCCCCGCCCGGTTTCGAGCAGGCCGAGCGCGCTAAACTCATCCACTTGCTCCTGCCACGGCGACAATTCTTCCCAGGCGACTCCTCGGTTTGTTCTGAGGGAAAAGGCGATGGCCTCCCTCGCGCGGATCGCGGCGTCCACTCCTTCCTCGAAGGAAGTCAGCGGCGCGCCGGAAAAAATGCGATCCGCATATTCCTTTGCGTTCGGGATATTCTGCCAGCGCCGCGCGCCCACGGTCGAAAAGGCGCTCGGCCCGATCCCTAAATAATCCGCGCCCAACCAATAGGCGAGGTTGTGCTCACATTCGCGTCCGGGCCGCGCGTAATTCGAGATTTCGTAGTGCTCGTAACCGGCGGCGTGGAGGGTATCCATGGCCGACTCGAAAAACGCGGCATCCGTCTCTTCGTCTTGGATGAATTCTCCCGAGGCGAATCTGGTAAAAAATTCGGTGTCTTCCTCGTATGTCAGGCAGTAGGCGGAAATGTGCTCCGGCCGGAGCGCCACCGTCTTTTCCAACGAAGCTTGCCACTGGCCGGCACTCTGCGTGGGAACGGCGAACATGAGGTCGAGGTTGATATTATCGAAACCGGCCTCGCGCAATATGCCGTAGGAACGTTCGGCCTGCGCCCCGCTGTGGACGCGCCCCAGGACTTTCAGGATCTCCTCATCCCAGGATTGAACGCCCATGCTGATGCGGTTGACTCCCAGGCCGCGCAGCAGCGCCGCCTTGTCCATGGAAACCGTCGCGGGATTCATCTCGAGCGTCCATTCCCGCACCGCGCTCAAGTCAAGCCGGGAGCGCATGCCGCCCAGCAGATATTCGAGTTGGGAGACGGAGAGCGCGCTCGGTGTGCCGCCTCCAAAGAAAATTGTCCGGGGTTGCAACACGCCGGCCTCGCGTTCCATCTCCAGCAGGAGCGCGTCCAGAAAGCGTTTGGTCTGGGAGGCATCCGACACCTCGCTGTAGAAGCTGCAATAAGGGCAGAGCTTCGGGCAGAAAGGGATGTGAACGTAAAGATGGCGGATCATTGAGGGGTGACAGGATTCGGAGACGGTTTGAGAAAAACGCAGAAAAGGTCGCCCAGCCGGTTTTGGATGATATCATCGCGGCCCGCGCTCTTGAGCTCCTTTAATAACGCATCCCCCTTGTCGGGGAAGCCGTTGCGATTCACGTAAATGGCCGAAAAGCCGTAACTTTCGAGCATCGGGACCGCCTTGGCGATTTTCATGCCCCCCAGGTCCTCCTGCCAGTCATCCCATGGCCGTCCCTTTACCGCGCCGAAAGAGTATCTCAAATGCTTCGAATAAAGATAAGGCCGGAGGTGGTCGTAGGCGGGAACGCCATCCACCGGGCCTTCGGGAAAATCCATCACCGGCATCTGGAAAATCATCGCCTCAGCCGGCAGCCGCTTCTCGATTTTTTCCGTAAACGCTCTGTCCGCCGAGACCTCTGCCCTGGTCTTGCCGATTTTAGCTACGGACGGTTGCTGCGGCGATTGATCCCAGATCGCCAAAGCCGTCACACACGCCGCCGCTGACGCCGTGATCGCAAACCGCCGCGTCCGCCGCGCGGCATTCCCGGATCTTCTCGCTTTGCGGCTCACCGCCGAAAGCCGCCGGCAGGCGAACAGGAGCACGATCGCCTGGATGAAAATGCAGTAGCGGGTTGTCGAGCGGAACAAAAAGAAACCGAAGCTCCCCACAATGGCGTTCAATCCCCCGACGGTCGCGTAAAAGACGATCCAGAGTATTTGCCATGCTCCCAGGGGCAGGCCGCGTGGCGGGGTTTTCAACATCCGCTTTACCGAGACGATTGCGAGCCATGCCAGCGACGCGATTCCAACCACTCCCAAATAACATGCCGGAGGCACTTCGCCCCGTAACACAGTCTCGGAGAAATAATTCTGCCCGAAATTCGCGAAGACCGGAATCCGGTGGTCGGGCGGCGGAATGAAGAGGTCGCATATCTTGAACCCGAAATACTCGAGAAACGCGAAGGAACGCACGACGGCGTCTGGATTCGGCCCGTTGAGATATTGATAGAGGAATGTGTCGGTCCGCATGAAGAGAAACGTAAACCCCGTGGCCGCGGCCACGCTGGCCGCCGGGAGCGCGGACCTCCAGCCCTGCCGGAGGAGACGGAAAAATGCGCCGAGCGCCGCCAGTTGGATGAACAGGTTCGCATAATAGACGTTTTGCACCCCTGTGACAACGGCTACGGCCAGGGCGAACAGGTATGGGCGGGCGCCGAACTGGAGGCCGTTTCCCGTGGAAATCCACCGGCAGACAAGGAGACAGAGCGGGACGTGCCAGTAATAAATCAGAGCGAGATGATGCGTTCCGTGGGCAAAACCGTACCTCGAAAAGGCGAAAACGAGCGCACCGGCAAAACTCCAGACCCAGTCACACCTTAGAGCACGGCAGGCAAAGTAAAACGCGACAGCGGCCAGCACGTTCGCCAGGAGCGCCATCAAATTCACGGCGGCGAACACCCCTATCATACGGGCGGCGAGTCCCGCCACGCACGTCAACGTCTCTTCGCCGCTGGGAAAATCGGACCAATTTGCCTCGAATGGCGCGCCGAGCGCGGGAATCCTCTTTGGGAGCAGCGGCCAGATATGGCCCTCCGACGCGGCCTTGACATCCGCGAGCACCGCTTTCGCGTCCGCGGCGTCGCCCTCATCACCGTATTCGAGCGGCACTTTCCATGACTGAACGTCCCACCGGTTATAGGCGTGGCACCAGATGAGCGCGGAGAGAAAAATGAGGAGGATTACCCGGAGGGCCTCGAGGATCCGGCGGGAGACATCGGAAACCTCCGGCAATTCCCGCAAGCCGGATTGCGGCGATGCCTCGAAGGCGCTTTGCGATGCGGGGTCTGGCAACTGCATGGTTCGGCTGAGGCAAGTCCGAGGCTTGAAAAAGGGAGTCTGCCCGAGACGCCGCGGGTATGCACGGCCAAACTGATCCTTTCCCTTGATAGGGCGGCGACCGTCTGTTAGGCTCGCCAGAAGTCGTTCCCGACCGTTGCGGCGGCCCC
>Ga0302324_100001965_pt1 | contig 48672 bp, 37 predicted proteins | sample Palsa_T0_1_FD_201949 | JGI IMG/M metagenome (GOLD analysis project Ga0302324, IMG submission 201949) | Peat permafrost microbial communities from Stordalen Mire near Abisko, Sweden - Palsa_T0_1 | ecosystem: Environmental > Terrestrial > Soil > Palsa > Peat permafrost | place: Sweden: Abisko...
AAGTGATCGCTTACTGCAGAATCGGGGAGCGGAGTTCGCATTCGTGGTTCGTGCTGAAGTATTTGCTGGGGTACGACAAGGTGAAGAATTACGACGGGTCGTGGACCGAGTGGGGGAATTTGATTGGAGCGCCGATCGAGAAGGAAGTCGCCGCGGCGGCGCGGTAAAAGCCTCTAGGCAAAAGTCAAAAGCCCCACCCTTCGCAAAAGGCGCGAAGAATGGGGTACCCGGAAAGGCAAAGGCCAAGGCGAAGGAAAGGGCAATCGCGTCAGGGGATGTCGTTGGGGGAGACGCCGTCGTGGCGGGCCTGATCCTGGAGCGCGGCGATTTTTGCGTTGATGTCGTCGCGCTGGGCTTGCAGGCGGGCGAGCTCGTCGTGCCAATCGTCGATTTTATTTCCGCCGTAGTGGCGCACCTCGTTGACCTGCCCGCCGTTGAGCACCGTTTGCAAATCGGAAATTTTCTGATCGATGGGAGGAAGCTGGTCCTGCAGCCGCTTGATTTGCTGTTGGTACCAGGTGGCGCTTTTGGCTTTCGAATTGGGCGCGGGCTTGGCAGCGGTTTTGGCCGGTTTGGAGTTGGGCGCGTTGAAAGTGGAAATCACGGAGTGGGAGTGCAGGTCGCCGACGTCTTCGTTGGTCCAGACCTTTTTTTCAGGCTGAGCGGGTGAAGGAGCGGGATCCTGCGGCTGGGCTGCGGCCGGAGGCGGAGGCGTGGATTGCGCGCGTGCGATGTTGGGCGAAAACGTGATGATGAGTGCGAAAAGAGATACAGCGAAGAAAGTTAGGGGCCGTGGGTGGTTCATGATTGCTCCTCTGGCGCCGAGAGTCATCAAGAAAGAAAAGGCGCCGGCCTGAAGACCGCCGCCACGAAACCTGTGTTAGCGCGAAGCCGGGATCGGCGCGAAGAGTTAGGGGTCCGTGCCCATTATTTTTCCGCCGGCGAGCTCGCTTTGGACCAGCGCCAGGGCCTGTCTGGGAGGGCCGTCGCGCCGGTACCGGCTAACTTCAATGTACTGGTGTTGTTCGAAGGTGAACAGAAATTTTCTGGCGGTGAAATCGTATTGATAACGAGCGGGGAGCCAGAGGCCGGGGGCGACCTCGGTTTGCTCGAAAAAGAAGACGCCGCCGCGATAGAGCTTGCCGAGAATGCCGGCGCCGAAGGAAACGTCGCGCATGACGTGGGCTTCGGCGCGGGAAAGCTGGCCGGATGCGAGATCGACCCAGATTTTGGCGGTGATGTGAGTCATGGCGTCCTGAAACATGGTGCGCGGATGATAGGCGGGATTGGGCGCGAGCTCGAGGACGTCGCAAAGGCGGCCGTTGACGGTTTCCTGGCCCACCCACTTCACGAGGAAGGCGGTGCGCGCAGCGTCAACCAGCTCTGCGCGATCGGTTTTCTTCTTCTGCCATTTGGCGTAGGCCGTTTTCGCACGCGAATCTTCGGGCTTGAGCATGAGTTCGAGCACGTCTTTCCAGGCCTGCAGCTGTTCGCGGTAGGCTGCGGGATCGACCGGAGTATTTCCCTCTTTCAAGAGGATCTTGAGCGTGCCGGTTCCGGTGGGAACCACGCGATAGGTTTTTTCTTCGAGCAGGCGCGGGCTTGTGCCGCCGGTGCGGTCCACCTGGTGCTCGATGCGCTCGTATTGCTCGATGGCCTCGTCGTCGCGGTGCTGGTTTTCGATCAGCTTCTGGGCGCGCGATTGTAACTCAGCGTCGGAGGGCGGGCGCTGCTGCGCGGGGGCTTGCCCGGCGGCGGGCGGACTGAACGCGGATAGGCTTGACGCGAGTCCCAGGAGGAGCAGGGAGCGGGTGGCGGTCGAAAAAGGGGAATAGCGGGGCATGGCGAGCGGTCCTTGGAAGGCCCTCCGGAGCGCGAACTGACTGCAAGTCCATTGTACCGGATTCCCGGAGCATGCAGCGGGCCGGGGGCAGGGGTGTGAAAGGACTGAAATTCCCGAATTCTTAGAAGATAGTGAACTTTTTCGGCGGCCTATCCGTCTTATAATAGTAGATAGCTATGAAAGCCTTCCTAACCCTAGGTGACATCCGGCAGTCCGCGGCCTCCGTGCGGGAGACCTTCTGGATTGCGCTGGACACGCTGCGGGCGCACAAATTGCGGACGTTCCTGACGCTGCTGGGGGTGATCCTGGCGGTGACCACGCTGGTGGCGGTCATCTCCATTCTGAACGGGTTGAACGTCTATATCGCGGACAAAGTGGCGAACCTGGGGGCGAACGCGTTCGTGGTCGACCGCGTTGGAATCGTGACCAACTTTCAAGAGTGGAACAAGGCGCGCAAGCGCCCGCCGCTGGAGATGGGCGATTTCGACGCTCTGCGCCAAGATATGAAATTGGCGGAGCAGGTGGCCGGAGAGCAGGACACGGAAGCGGATGTGCGCTACGGAAACATTTTGAGCCAGGATGTGACGATCATAGGCGCGACGCCGAATTTTTCGCCCATCCGGGATATTGATGTGTCCAACGGGCGTCTGCTGACGCAGGTGGATGAGGAACACCGCTCGGGTGTGTGCGTCATCGGGGCGGACCTGGACAAGAAGTTTTTCGGCAGCGTGGATGCGATCGGAAAAAGCATACGAGCGGGGCAGGGGCAATATGAGGTAGTGGGCGTTGCGGTAGCCAAAGGCACGGTACTGGGCGAGTCCGAAGACAACTTCTTGATGATTCCGATGGGGACCTACCGCAAGGAATGGCTGAAGCCGCAGGATTCGGTGACCATGTTCGTGCAAGCGACGGCGCCGGAACTGATGGATGCGGCGGAAGATGAGGCGCGCGTGATTCTGCGCGCGCGGCGGCACGTACGCTATCAAGATGAGGATAATTTCGCGATCATCGCGCCGACCTCGATCATGGGGCTGTGGAACCGGATCACAGGCAGCGCTTTTGGCATCGCGGTATGGATCACGTCGATATTTCTGGTAGTAGGCGGAATCGTGATCATGAACATCATGCTGGCGAGCGTGACGGAGCGGACGCGGGAAATCGGATTGCGCAAATCGCTGGGAGCGCGGAGGCGGCACATCATTTTGCAATTCCTGGTGGAATCGTCGCTGCTGGCGGCGTCTGGTGGTTTGGCCGGGGTGGCGGTGGCGCTGGGGATTACGGGATTGATACGGGCGACGAGCTCGATTCCGGTTTCGACACCCATCTTCGCCATTGTGATCTCGCTCGTGCTTAGTACGGCGGTGGGGTTGTTCTTCGGGATTTATCCGGCGATGCGCGCGGCGCGGCTGGATCCCATCGAAGCACTGCGGGCGGAGAACTAAGGAATCCATGCAGTCAGATTTCAAAGAGAACCTGCAACTGGCGTTCGACACGGTGCGCACACACAAGCTGCGCAGCTTCCTGGCCATTCTGGGCGTGATGATCGGAGTATCGCTGATCATTCTGGTGGTGGGATTGGTGCAAGGATTCCGCCAGACTATTCAGGACGAAATTACTGCGGAAGGAATGGATACGGCCTTTGTGTCGCGATTCGACCAGGGGCCGCAAAACGGGCACCGGCCGAAGGACGAGAAGGCCCGCAAGCAATTGACGCTCGAAGACGCCATGGCCATCCGCGATCTCTGCCCGGCGATAAAGCAGATTGCGGTTTCGGCTTTCCAGTGGCAGACCACGCATACGGCGCGCTATCAGAAAAACGAGGTGGAGGGCACGGATTTCCGCGGAACGTTTCCGGCGTATCTGGAGGTTTATTCGAACGCCACGATGAAAGCCGGGCGCTTTTTCACCGAAGCGGAGAACGAGCACCGCGAGAACGTGGTGGTGATAGGCGAAAACATCGCCAAAGCGTTCTTCCCGAATATCTCGGACGCGCTGGGGAAACAGATTCTGGTGGATGGCTCGACGTATCTGGTGGTGGGGGTATTTGAAAAGCCCTCGGGCGGGTTCGGGACGAATGATGAAGACCGCCGCACGGTGATTCCGTACTACACGTTCATGAACCTCTACTCTGGAAGCTTCGAAATCGGCTACCGCTTCCTGGCGTATCCGGGAAAACTGGATTCGGCGGTGGACCAGCTGCGGGAAGTGCTGCGCCGGCGGAGAAACGTGCCGTACGGCGCGCCGGACAATTTTTCGATTCAAACGCAGGTGGAAGTGGTACAGAAGTTCAACGACATTATCGGCGGGGTGGTGCTGGCGGTGGTGGTGCTGAGCTCGATCGGGCTCCTGATCGGCGGCATGGGAGTGATGAACATCATGCTGGTCTCGGTGACGGAGCGGACGCGGGAAATCGGAGTGCGCAAAGCGATCGGAGCGCGGAGCCGCGATATCACCTGGCAATTTTTGTTCGAAGCCATGACGCTGACGGGCACCGGCGGGATTATCGGAATTTTGCTGGGCAGCGGAATCGTGGCGCTGGTTCCGGTGGTGAGTTCGCTGAAGGCGGTGGTGCCGGCCTGGGCGGTGATCATGGGATTCACGGTATCGGTGAGCATTGGGCTCATTTTCGGAGTGTGGCCGGCGACCAAGGCCTCGCGCCTGAACCCGGTGGAAGCTCTGCGCTACGAATAAACCTGCTAAGGATTTGGTTTGGGGTGATCGGGGTCCAGATCGACGGGGCTTTGCGGATCGAGCCCGGGCACTCCATCGGGACCCATGACGTAGGGATAGCCCGCCGGATCTTTGAGACTGCCTCCGACGAAGCCGGCATCCCGCAATTCCTGGATTGTGGCGGGATAGCGGCCAAACTTTCTCCAATAGTCTTCCGCGCTATCGTTCAAGTGCTTCAGGCCGATCTGCGCGTCGAGGGCCTGCAAGTGCTTCTTCGCGTTTCTACGGATTAAATCATCGGTGGTAGTGGAATAAACTTCGTCCCATACCATTCGCGAGGTTTCGAGGGCCTTGCCCGTTTGCGCGATGCGCGCGGCCATCACTTTCATCCACACGTAGGATTTGGGGTTCTTGCTGCCTTGGAGGAAAGCATCGGCGGCTTTTTGATAATCGTTCATGCGCATGTAATAGATAAATCCGAGGTCGGCGTAGAGGTGCCATTCATCGGGATTGGCGGCGATACCGCGCTGGACGAGGTCCACGGCGAGATCGGGGCGACCCGGGCCGCGGGGAGGAGGCTCGGAGAGAAAGATTGCGCCGAAGCGATAGGCCACGAGGAGCTTGGGATCGAGCGAGGTGGCGGCGTCAAGCAGAGGCCACAGCAAATCGAAAGTAGCGCCGGGTTTTCGGACGCGCTGGCCGTAATACTGGACCACGCGGGTCCAGTAAATGTCTCCGAGCAAGGAATCGAAACCGAGGCTCAGCTTCTTGAGTTGCGGAGCGGTGAACAGGAGCTCGTCTTTTTCCTGGGCGACGGTGCGGGAGGCAGCGTCGATGCGCAATTGGAGGCCCACGATGAATGCGAACAATACGGGCGTGGCGACGAGGGCGAGCCAGACGAGACGCTTGTGGCTAGGGCCGGTCATTTCAGGTTGCGTCCAGAGAATATGGCCGAAGCGGCGATGAGCACGAGCGCGACATACACGGCGGCGTAGGCGGTGTTCTGCCAAATCAGCGCGAATGGAATGGATTCGCCGTGGGCGGCTGCGGCGATGGCGTTGAAATTGTGAAAATTCGGCAGCAGGTAATAGAGGAGGCGCGCGCCCCACTGAATGGCGAGGCTGCTGGTGAACATGCCGACGTCGCGAATATCGGTGGAGAATATTCCGGCGATATACATTCCCAGAGTGAACAGCGTGGAGAGCAGGGGGCTTGAAAAGCAGGAGAAGAAGAGCGCGAGCGCGGTGACGAGGGCCAGCTGGAGCAGGATGAAGTAAACCGCGACAAGAATTGTGGCGTCGGAGAGCACGAACGGGCGGCCGACGTAATAGAGCGCGGCGGCCAGGCCCAGAGTCATGAGCGAGGTGTTCACCACCAGGGTGAGAAGCAGTCCGGCGAATTTGCCGGCGAGGAATTCCCAGCGGCGGATGGGCTTGGAGAGCAGGCTATAGAGCGTGCGCTTCTCCATTTCCTTGTGAACCAGGCCCACGCCGATAAAAATGGCCATGACCAGGCCGAAAATGGAGATGGCCGAAAGGCCGAGGTTGATGATGACCATGCGTTCGATGCCGATGGAGATGCCGCCAACGAGAATGGCGGCGCCGGTCATCATGAGCGCGAAGAAAATCAGGTTGTAGAGCACTCGGTCGCGCACCGCTTCGCGGAAGGTGTTGACGGCAACCACGCCGGGGATGACGCTCATCGCGAGGCTACCTCGGCGGCATCGCGGGCGACAGCCTTGCCGCGGCCGACCAGGCGGAAGAAATAATCCTCGAGGGTGGGACGCAGCGGAGTGACGGAAAGAATGCGCGCGTCGGAGGCTCGCAGATGATCGAGCGCGGCGTACAGATCGGCTTCGGGAACTTCGATGCGGTAGCGGCCCCCGGTCTGGGTCGAGTGCTCGTGCTGCGAGAGCGAGCTCGGCAGCGAGCGGCCTTCGCGGGCTTCGAAGAGAATTTCCATGGCGTACACTTCCATCGAAACGATTTCGCCGGGCGCGCCGACGCCCTGAAGTTTTCCGCCCACGAGAACGGCCACGCGATCGCAGAGCATTTCGGCGTCGGAGAGGATGTGGGTGGAGAAAAACACGGTGCGGCCCTGGCGCTTTAGATCGAGGATGATGTCGCGGACCTCGCGGCGGCCGACGGGATCGAGGCCGGACATGGGCTCGTCGAGGAAAACAACCTGCGGATCGTGGAGAATGGCCTGGGCGATGCCCACTCGCTGGAGCATGCCTTTCGAGAATTTGCGGAGCTGGACGGTTGCGGCGTCGGAAAGTCCCACGCGCTCGAGGAAGCGCGCGACGCGGTCGCGGCGTTCGGCTGGCGAGTAGCCGAAAAAGCGGGCGTAGTAGTCGAGGAGCTCGCGCCCGGTGAGATAGTCGTAGAAGTAAGGCTGCTCGGGAAGAAAGCCGATCTCGCGGTGCATGGCGATGTCGTCAATGGAGCGGCCGCGCACGCGGGCAGTGCCTGCGGTGGGGAAAATCAAGCCCATCAGGAGCTTAAGCGTGGTTGTTTTTCCCGCGCCGTTGGGACCGAGGAACCCGAATACTTCGCCCTCTTCGACCTGGAAGGTCAAATTGTCCAGGGAGCGGCGGAGACGCTTGCGCCAGAAGCCGGAGGCGTAGTCCTTGGTGAGGCCCAGGAACTCGATTGCGGGAGAGGGCATGGCTCTATCATTATGAATTTTTTTTGAATTTGATGGTTCATGTCAATCCGAGGGTGTTGCCTGCGGTGATACAGGGAGCGGGAGGTGGGTCCGTTGCTAGGAGTACTGGAGCTTGCGCCGGGGCTGGGAAACTACAGAAACCGGATTGCAATGAATTTGAGGCTGGGGTAGCTTATTTGCAGAAGTTACCGACCTAATCTGCTGGGACGCCGCTGAAGCGTCGGAGGAGTCTGCTATGAAGTCATTGCAAGTGAAAGCGCTGGTTGCAAGCCTGATGGTGTTGGTGCTCGTAATCTATCCGCAGGCGGCATTTGCGAATGCCATACCGATACGCCACGGTTCGGACGTGGGGGTGACGTCAAACAACGTGGACTGGAATTTATACGGGCCGTCACTGGTGGTTCCGGATGGCGCGGTGACCACGAAGCAAGAAGTGATATGTTCCGAAGGCGATGTGGCCTCGGCATTTGGCGACACCACGAACTCGGGCGGATGCAGCTCGGGGAATTATATTTTCCTTTTCCAATTTACGTCGACGAAGACGAATTTGGTCTTCACGCTGACGAATTTGCAGGGATTTACATTCGACGTCAACGCGTCGAACCCGTCCGAATCCACGGTGGGCGTGATCCAGTGCGACTCGGAAAACACGACGATCCTTTGCACCACGCTGGCGGCCAGCGGCGCAGCGTCTTCGTTCCCGGCCATCACCTTCACGGCCCCGAAGACGAACGTATCGGTTTCGTTCCACGTTCCGAGCGTTCCGGCGTATCCGGCGGGAACCGGAACGCAGGGGCAGGGGCTGACGGTGTACGTGCAAACGCATCTGACGACCCCGGTTCCGCTGGCGATCCCGAAGCCGAACTAACGATCGGCTGGACAAGCGACTGGGGCTAGGAGCGCGGCGATTCTTTTTGCGCTGCGGTTGCGGCTGCGTGGCGGGCGATGAGGCGGAAACCCTTGCGGGCGGCTTCGTCTTGCAGTGTCTTCAGGTGCGTGCGGGCCAGCGCGGATTTTCCCGACTGGAGCTCGATTTCGGCCTGGGCCAGGCGCGCTTCGAATTCGTAACCAACCAACTGCATTTTGTTTGCTTCGTCGAGGGCCGCGGCCAGGTCGCGAACGCTTTCGGCGGATTTTCCCCGGTGGGATTTCAGGCGCGCGTAGGTAATGGTAAGCGAGAGACGCACGGTGCGGTCCTGAGGAGGAGATTTCGCGAGGCGCTCGAGGAGCGATTCGGCTTCGGGCAATTTTCCCTGCGACATCAGGGCCCGCGCCAGGACGTCGCTTGCGGAAATTTCGGCGTCGTGGTTTTTCTCGTCCGCGAACTCCTGTTGTGCTTCGGCGGCCAGAGTCTGCGCCTGGGCCGGCTGGCCCTTTTCGAGCGCGAGCTTGGCGAGTGACACTTTGCTGCCCGCGATAGCCGCTTTGTCCCCGACTTTCTGGCGTAGATCGGACGCTTCCTGATAACTTTTCGCGGCGCCTTCTAGATCGTCCTGGGCAAAGAGAACGTCGCCGAGCGAATCGAGCGAGGAGGCCGCGTCGCTTTTGGTCCCCAGACTTTGTTCGATGGCCAGAGCTTCCCTTAAATTTTTTTGCGCGGGCACGAGATCTCCCTGGAGATAGGAGATCAAGGCGACGTTATTCAAACCCATGGCCGCGCCGCTCTGGTCGCCCACTTCGCGGGAGCGGGCGAGGACCTGCTCGTACATCTGCCTGGCTTTCGGGAAATCGCCCTGGCTGTAAGAGATGCCTGCAAGGCCGTTCTCGTAATCGAGGATGTGCTGTTTGTCGTCGTCTTCAATCGAGATTTTGAGCGCTTCTTCGTAGTTTTTTCTGGCGCCGGCGAGATCGCCGCGATCGGACTCCAGGTCGGCGATATTGACGAGAGCGCCGGCGATGTCTTTCTGCGAGCCGGTTTCGCGCATGCGGACGAGCGCTTCCTGGTGCAAGTGGAGCGCGGCGTCGGTCTGGCCCTGTGCCTCAAGGATGCGGGCGGAGCGAGTCTCGGCCCTGGCGGATTCTTTGGGGTCGCCCGCGGCGGCGAAAATGTCCTGGGCCTGCCGGCAGGATTTGGCGGCGGGATCGAGGTTGCCTAGTTTGAAGAGCGCCCAGCATTCGTCGAGAAGGCCCTGGGCGGAGAGTAGGCGAGCGCCCTGCGCTTGGGCTTTTTTCGTGGCGGCGGCATCGGCGGCGGCGGCGCGTTTGAAATCGGAGAGGGATTTGGCGGCGGTGGCTTCGGCCAGATCGATGCGGGGATCGTCCTTGGAGGGCGCGGGCATTTTGCGCAACTCCTCGATGGTGGCGAGGGCGTCCTGGCCCTTGCCGGCGGAAGTCTGCAAATCCGCCAGGCGCAATCCGTAATCGAGATTGTCCGGATAGACTTCCCAGAGCGAGGCGTAAACCTTGATGGCTTTGTCCCACTCGGTGTTGAGTTCGCGATAGCGGCCCTCGATGAGCAACTGGTCTTGGCGGGAGAGTTGCGGGGCGAGGTCGAAGGCTTTCTTGGCTTCGTCGCGCGCCTTGGTGTCATAGCCCAGGTCTGACCAGGCCTCGGCCAGCGCGGAATGAGCGAGTGCGTGGTTGGGATCGGCGGCGACGGCTTTTTGCAAGAGGTCGCGCGCGGAGACGGCATCGAAGACGCGCAGTTTTTTCAGGCCTTCGGCGTACAGTCGCGCGGCTTCGGGATCGGAGGGGAGCGCGGCTTTCACGTTGGTTGCTTCCTTCTCTGTTAGCGCAGCGAGGCCGAGACGCTGGCGGAGGTCCGCGCCGGCTTTGGAAACGAGACCGAAGAGGTTTCCTTCCGCGCCCGTTTCCGTGACGGTGCAGATGGTGTCGCCTGCCACGCAGTCCTGCGCGTGCAAGTCGAGCCGGATTTCGCCGCCGGCCTCGTTGGGAAGCTCGAGGTAGGACCCGACGACTACTTCGTCTGCGCCGAGGACGGTATGAAGGCGGGAGAGGGTGTCGGCGGCGTAGGACTCCGAGTCGGGGAGCGACAAATCGATTTTCGCGCGCTGCACGTTTTCGCCGGGGATAGTGCGCAGCTGATCACCGACGGCCAATTCCGTGCGGAACATTTCGGAGAGCGCGGTGGAGAGATCATCCGCGTCAGGCTTGCCGAGATTTTTGAAACCGAGCACGGCGACGGAACGCCGGCCGGTGGAGGAAGCGGGCAATCCGGCCATTTCGCGCGCGTGGCGTATGGTGTAAATGCGATAGCCAAGGGCTGCGGCTAGGAGAATTGCGGCGGCCAGGACGACCAGCGCGCCGCGCGTCCATTTCGTGCGTTTCTGAGAGGAGATTGGCGGAACGGAGGTGGGCCGCGGGCCCTTGCCGTCGTAATCCGCTTCCCACAGCGACATGCGCCCGACACCCTTGAGCAGGAATTCGCCGCGAGAGTGGAATTTGACGTCGGCCATGTGACGGACGAGCTCGTAGGTGCGCGAGGAGATCAGGATCTGGCGCTCGGTGGCGGTTGCTTCCACGCGCGCGGCGGTGTCCACATCCGTGCCGTGCCAGGTGCCTTCGAAAAACTCGGGGAAGCCGGAGTGAATGCCGATGCGCAAGCGCAAGGGACCGCGCGGGGTTTCGATGGGATCGGCGGCGAGTTCTTTCTGGATGCTGACGGCGCAGCGGACGGCTTCGACGGGGTCGTCAAACGACAAGTAGAAGGCGTCACCCATATTGCTGACTTCGCGTCCGCCGTGGGCCTGGCAGGAACGGCGAATCAGGGTGAAGTGGCGGGTTTGGACTTTTTCGAGGTAGGCGCGGTCGCGTTCGCGGTCGTCGCGGCCGAGCGAAGCGTCGCGCTTGGTGGCGCTCGATTCAACTACATCGGTAAAGACGATGGTGAGCAGGGCCATGGGTTAGATGAAGACGCGAACGCAGCGGAATCCTGGGCCATCGATGCCGCCGAATTCTGGCATGTTAGTTTGCGGAGCCGGGCAAGTCAATGAAACGGGCGTTGGCGCGGCGCAACTGCACGGGAATTCATCATTCTCCCGTGGGAGTCAATTGGTCGGCGCGGCGGAGGTCGGGGAAGCCCCAGGCCCAGAGGGCGGTGACTACGAGCGTTCCGATGCCTCCGAGGACGACGGCGGGGACGGTGCCGAACCAGCCGGCGGTCACGCCGGACTCGAATTCGCCCAACTGGTTCGAAGCGCCGATGAAAACCATGTCCACGGCGTTGACGCGGCCGCGCATTTCGTCCGGCGTCATGAGCTGCACGAGCGTGGCGCGAATTACAACGCTAATCATGTCCGAAGCGCCGACGAGCACGAGCGCCACGAGGGAGACCACCAGGCTGCGGGAGATCCCGAAGATGATGGTGAATATGCCGAAGGCGGCCACGCACCACAGCATGGTCCGACCAACTCGCCTGCGCAGCGGACGGTAAGCGAGCAGGATGGCCATGGCAGCCGCGCCGATGCCGGGAGCGGCGCGCAGAAGCCCCAGGCCCCACGGGCCAGTCTTGAGGATTTTGCTGGCATAGGCGGGCAGGAGGGCAGTGGCGCCGCCGAGCAATACGGCGAAGAGATCGAGCGAGATGGAACCCAGCACAATTTTCTGCCGCCAGATATAGCGCAGGCCGGCGAGGATAGTGGATAAGTTGATGGGCTCACGGGCGCGCGCTTTGGCATTCAGCTGAATCAGGGTGGTGCAGAGAATGGCGAGTCCGGCGGACGCGAGCGCAGTAGCGTACACGGCAGAAGGCGCGCGAGCGACGGCGTAGACCAAACCGCCGAGCGAGGGGCCGAGAATGGTGGCGGTCTGCAGGACGGTGGCGTTCCAGGCCACGGCGTTCGCGAAGTGCTCTTCGGGAACCAGTTGGGGCAGGAGCGCGCGGCTGACCGGGCCGTTGAAGGAACGAACCACACCGAGAAGGACGAGCACGGCAAAGATGGGCCGAACCGAAGCCAGGTGACGGTGAGAGGCAAGAAGAAGCAGCGTGGAGCAGGCGGCAAATCCGGCGTAGCACAAGACCAGTACCCTGCGGCGATTGAAACGGTCCGCGACGTGGCCGGAAAGAAGAAACAAAAGAATGCCGGGCAGGAATTGGCAGAGGCCGACGAGTCCCAAGTCGAATGCGCTGCCGGTGATCTCATAAATTTGCCAGCCGACGGCGACGGATTGCATTTCGAGCGAGGCCACGATGAAAAACCGCGCGAGCTCGTAGAAGACAAATGCCGGATGGGTGAATGCAACTCGACCAGCCAGTTTGAAATCTTGGGGCCGAGGCATCGCGAAGGGAGTATAACCCCAGAGGTGAGGGCAATATCAGCGGGCTCGCGGATGGAACGGATTGGAAAGCGATGGAGAGACGGCGAGGAAACAGAGGCGCGAATTCGGAAGGCAATCGAAATGGATGCGAGCGCGAGAATGTGTTGTTCCGGAACAAGCGAGTAAGAGACGCGTGCGCAGCGCGACGGAATCGCGGAGAAAAAGAGCGAGAAAAATTAAGAACAAAGGGTTTGCGCGCGGACGATGGCGGAAAGAGAGGTTGATGCGGCGTGCTACTATTTTTCTCGTAGAGGATTTGCTGCGCACTCACCACTAGGGATAGACGCATTCGACAACTTTAGCGGAACATTTTGTGGTTTCGAGGCGATTTTTTCTTGACAAGATTTCCACAACCCTTATACTGCGCTCCCAGACTCGGGGGAAATTGATTTGGTGAATGCATCTTCCTGGCACCCGATCAACGGAGCAACGGGCCGGGTTTAACCGAAAATCCAAAGGGAACCACCCACTACGCACCGCGCTGGAAGGATTTTTGCGCGGCTTAGCTGGGCTTTTCTCTTTTTTCGGCGCGAGATGATGAAATCTGTACTATTTCGCGGCCCGCAAGCTCGGAATGCCCCCAATCTCGTGTATCTCTCGATACACACAACAGCACCCTGGGCCAGGCAAATGAGAGTAAAATAGAAGTTCCTCTCTAAAGCCTCGGCCCGGCCAACATTTCGACGGCAGGACTGCCGGCGCGGAGGCAGAGAGATGGCGGAAACCAGAATGTCCCTGCAGAGCAAAATCGAGACAGAACAAGTTACCAGGCGTGCGTCCGGGGTGGAGTTCCAGCGGCGGTTCACGGATGGGAAGGTGTCTCCGTTCGACAAGGTCGAATGGGAGCGGCGCGCCGCAATCATAGGCAATGATAAAGGCCAGACGATATTCCGCCAGGACAACGTAGAGGTGCCCAAGTCCTGGTCGCAGACGGCCACGAACATTGTGGCTTCGAAGTACTTCCACGGGAAGCCGAATTCGCCGGAGCGCGAGACCTCCGTGCGGCAGCTCATCCTGCGCGTGGTGGATACCATCGTGCGCTGGGGCGAAGAGGGCGGCTATTTCGCCACGCCCGAATCCAGAAACATATTCCGCGATGAACTGAGCCACCTGCTGGTGGAGCAAAAGGTGGCCTTCAATTCGCCGGTGTGGTTCAACGTGGGCGTGCAGGCCAAGCCGCAGTGCTCGGCGTGCTTCATCAACTCGGTCCAGGACAATATGGATTCGATCATGAACCTGGCCAAGACCGAAGGCATGCTGTTCAAGTGGGGCTCCGGAACGGGCACGAATTTCTCGTCGCTGCGCGGCAGCAAAGAATCGCTGTCGGGCGGGGGCATCGCTTCCGGCCCGGTGAGCTTCATGAAGGGCTTTGACGCCTTTGCGGGGGTGATCAAGAGCGGCGGGAAGACGCGGCGCGCGGCCAAGATGGTGATCCTGAACGTGGACCACCCGGACATCATGGAATTCATCGAGTCCAAAATGAAGGAAGAGCGCAAGGCGCACGTGCTGATCGAGCAGGGCTACGACCCGGCGATCGACGGCGAAGCCTATTCCTCCGTTTTCTTCCAGAACGCGAACCATTCCGTGCGCGTGACCGACGACTTCATGCGCGCGGTGGAGGAAGACCGCGACTGGTGGACGCGCAACGTGACGGATGGCAAGCCCGTGGACCAATTCCGCGCCCGCGACCTGCTGCGCGAGATGGCCGATTCGGCATGGAAGTGCGGCGATCCGGGGATGCAGTACGACACCACCATCAATCGCTGGCATACCTGCAAGGCTACCGACCGCATTTACGCCTCGAATCCGTGCTCGGAGTACATGTTCCTGGATGACACGGCCTGCAACCTGGCCTCGCTGAACCTGCTGAAGTTCTTGGGATCGAACGGGCAGTTCGATACCGAAGGCTTCACGCATGCGGTGGACGTGACCATCACGGCGCAGGAAATCCTGGTGGACAACGCGAGCTACCCGAGCGAGAAAATCGCGCGCAATTCGCACGATTACCGGCCGCTGGGGCTGGGCTACGCGAACCTCGGGGCGCTGCTGATGTCGCTCGCGCTGCCCTACGATTCCGACGGCGGCCGCGATTTCTGCGGGGCCATCACCGCGCTGATGACGGGCGAAGCCTACGCGCAATCGGCACGCATCGCCGAGCGCATGGGGCCCTTCGGCGGCTACCTGCGCAACCGCGAAGCAATGATTGACGTTGTGCGCATGCACCGCGATTCGCTGCGGCCGATCAAGGAAGAGCAGGTGCAACCGTCACTGCTACACGCGGCGCAAAAGTCCTGGGACGACGCGCTCGAACTGGGCCAGAAATTCGGCTACAAGAACTCGCAGGTTTCAGTGCTGGCGCCAACCGGCACAATCGGCTTCATGATGGACTGCGACACCACCGGCATCGAGCCGGACCTGGCGCTGGTGAAGCACAAGCGGCTGGTGGGTGGCGGGGTGATCAAGATAGTGAACAACACCGTGCCACAGGCGCTGATGAAGCTGGGCTATCCACCGGAGCAAGTGGCGCAGATCGTGGATTTCATTGATGCAAACGGGGCCATCGAAGGAGCGCCGGGACTGAAGCCGGAGCATCTTCCCGTTTTCGATTGCTCGCTCGCGACCGCGGGAGGGCGTTCGATTTCATGGTTGGGCCACCTGCGCATGATGGCCGCGGCGCAGCCGTTTCTTTCCGGCGCGATCAGCAAAACCATCAACATGCCGGAAGAATCGACAGTGGAAGACATCATGGAAGCGTATATTGAGTCCTGGAAGTGCGGGCTCAAGGCCGTGGCCATCTATCGCGACAATTCGAAGCGCTCGCAGCCCCTTTCCGCAGCGGGAAAGAAGGAAGAGGAGAAGCCCGCGGTGCAGGAAACGGCGGCTGCTGCGGCGGCCAAGGCCGAGGCTCCCGCGCACGAACAACAGGAACTGTTCGATCGCACCAAGCGCCGCAAGCTGCCGAACGAACGCAGCTCGATCACGCACAAGTTTTCGATCGGCGGGCATGAAGGCTATCTGACCGTCGGCAAATACGAAGACGGCACGCCGGGCGAGATCTTCATCAAGATGGCGAAAGAAGGGTCCACGCTTTCGGGCATCATGGACGCGTTCGCGCTGTCGGTTTCCATCGCGCTGCAGTACGGAGTGCCGCTGCGGGCGCTGGTGGATAAATTCGTGAACTCGCGCTTCGAGCCTTCGGGGTACACCGGCAATCCGAGAATCCGCTACGCGAAATCGGTGGTAGATTACATCGGGCGCTGGTTGGGCGGGAAATTCATCTCGCCGGATTATCTGGATGGCGATGCCGCTCCGCCGGATGAGGAACTTGCTCCGCTGGGGACGGTGGCGCCGGCGGCGAAGACACCGGTAACCGTGATGAAGGTGGCGGAGCCGGAAGCGTCCACACGCCAACGCGCGGCCATTGACGACGCGCCATCGTGCTCGGAGTGCGGAATGCTGATGACGCCGAACGGCAGCTGCTACAAGTGCGCGAACTGCGGGAGCACTTCTGGCTGCAGCTAGATTCGGTGGCGTTAAGCGGCGAGAAAAGGCAAACCCAGAAATAAAAAGGGGGCTCCGTCGAGCCCCCTTATTTGCTCTACCCCTAGTTCCGGTTTCGGCGCGGCGAAACCGGCCCACCCCGGGATAAGAGACAGCCAACATTTGAAATGCACGCGGGCTGCCAGCGCCTCTCATTTTCTATAGGTCTCAAGTTGGTTGTCGGCGCACGACTTAGCTCGGACGAACGCCGGAGATTGGCAAGAATTACACGGGCTTCTCCACTTTCTGAAAACACGCCGCGTTTTTTCCTACATTCTTTGGAAGAGTTGAACGCTCGCGCTAGTGTCCGGTATGGGGATTACCCAGGGCAAATTCAACCGAGATGGTGGTGTCCACATCCACCGGCTCGCCTTTTACCAAGGTAGGCTTGTATCGCCAGGTCTTGACGGCTTTTAGCGCCGGAACGGCCAGGGCGCACGCTCCCTCGTTTAGATCCAGCTCGCGCACGCTGCCGTCCTTTGCAATGATCGCGTGCAGGATGACCTGGCCCTGAATCCCGTGCGATCGGGCGCTGCGGGGATAGTCGGGCAGCTCCTGATGGATGAGCTTTTCCTGCTGGGCCTTCTGCGCCACGCGAACCAAGTCCTTGGTTTCACTTTCGGCGGTCGGTTCAGCGCTCGGCTCATCCACGGGTTGTGGCGCGCCGCGCTCGTAGGAACTTTTGGCTCGTTTTTTCTGCAGTGTGCCGATGTAGCGGAAGGCGCCCTGCACGTAGGCGAAGTAGGCCCACACGAATTCGCCGCCTTGTCCGTCGGTGAAGCGGACGTCATAGAGCGGCTCGGAACGCTGGCGCAGAAGCAGGAAGGGATATTCGGTGGCGCTGGCGCGGTCGTTGCAGGAATCGTCGAAGCGCACGGCTTCCACATCGGTGAGGTCCTGCTTGTGCAGGGAGGCGAGAGTGTCCGGGGCGCTGAGCTCGATTTGGGTGCGTTCACGTTCGGAAGCGGCGGCGAATGCCGCGCCGCGGGCGTCACCGAAAACGGAGTTGAACCAGGTGTCCGCGTCGGGAAGCGCGAGCGATTTCGCGAACGGCCCGAGCGCCTGCGGATTCTTGCTGTGTTTCGCGAGCTTCAGCATTTCTTTCATCAGCTTCTCGAGACCCTGCGCTGTATTCGGATAGCTGGGAACGCCTTCCGCCGGCGCGTTGGTGGCGGCAGGTGACGGGCTTGTTTTTTGTGACGAGGACGGCGTGGCTCCCATGAGTGTGAGGAGCAAAAACATCACGATACTGCGGTGGGTCATTTGGTGAGTTTAAACTCGACGGCGATTACTGTGTCAACTTCCGCCATGCGGGTTTTTCCGTCCTTGCTGGCGTACGGAGTCACGTCATAACGCCACTCTCGCACGGCTTCTTCGGCCGGTTTGGCGAGAATCGGGTTGCCGTCCTGGAGCGTAAGCTGCTTCACGGATCCGTCTTTGGCAATGATGGCGTGGAAGAGAACGGTGCCCTCGATTCCGGCCTTCTTTGCTTCCTCGGGATAGACAGGCTCGACTTTTTTCAAGATGCGCGTTGCCTGCAGTTTGGGTGAAACGAACACGCGGAGCAATCCGTCTGCCGGGGAGTCAATAGCCACTCCTTCGATTTCGACGGACTTGGGAGCGTGCGCCGCTTGGACGGTGTGGGGCGCCCCGGGCGGGTTCGGAGAGGAGGAAGCGTATTCCTCGTTGCTGGGAGGTGAACTGCCCAGCGTGTAGACGACGCTAATCGTGGTGTCTACTTCGACTACTTCGCCATTCAGAATGACCGGCCTGTAGCGCCACTGCCGAACAGCATCCATGGCGGAATGCATCAGGAGCGGCGGACCGCTGACATATTCCAATTGCTCGATCGTTCCGTCTTTAGCTATGACGGCATGCAAGACCACAGTCCCTGAAATGTGAGCTTGCTTTGCGAGGTCCGGATACACGGGCGATACCTGGTGCACGAGGTTGCCGGCCTCCGCGTTGCCGCCCATACGGAGCCGCTGCGGCTTCGGCGTTTCTGTCTGCTTACCAGAGGGGGTTTGCCTTTCGTCCTGGGCCATGGAACCTGCAGCCGCGAGCAAAGCAACCAGGGACAACAACGCGATTCTGAAGAAAGCCATAGCGGAACTCCGACTGAACACTCTTGAAGACTGGGAACAAGCCAAGGAATACACGAAGCTTCATTTTCAAGCAATGGAAAACGTGAGGCTATCCAGTTGGTCAGTTTTTTGGAGCTTCGCGGAGGTTAGGACTGCGATGCTGCGGCGCGGCGGCGTTTCCAGATCCAGCGCGCGGGGAAGAAGAGAGCGAGGCCCCAGAGCAAGAGCGTGGGCACGGAACGCAGCGCCCAGACGCCGAGGTCGAGGACGCTTGCGATGGCTGCGCGGAAGCCTTCGACGGCAGCATTGCGCAGGCGCGTGAGCGTGGAGGGAGGCGCGCCCTGCAGGCTGGCTTTGTATTCTTCCTGCACGGAAAGCTGGACGGCGGCGTAATCAACGCGGGTCTGCAAGGCGCGCTGATCGGCTTCCATCTGTTCGATATCACCGCGGACGCGCGCGATTTCCTGCTCGGCGGCGAGAATGTCGCTCAGCTTTCCGGTGCGATCGCGAAGGAGATCGAGCAAGCGTTGCTCGGTGGCGCGAGAATTCTTCAGGCGAGCGGCGCGATCGTCAAATTCCTTGGTGACTTCGTCGCCGGATTGCGATTCCTGTTCGACGCGGCCGAGTTGCTTGAGTTCGGTAATTGCAGTTTCAAGCTGCGCCGAGGGAATTTGCAGAGTGGCGTTCAGGGTGCGCGCGGCGTCTTGTGGCGCTGTGGAATTCAAGCTGGCAATGTATCCGTTGTGGCGCAGGACAATCGCTTTGACGCTGGCCTCTACCGACCCGAAATCTTTCGCGATCAGGGAAACCGAGGCGGTTCGAGCAATCATCGGTGCAGTGTGGAGTTGCGCTACAACTTGGAGTCGTGTGAACTCGGTAAGATTGCGGCCGTTCAGCGGGGCTACCTGGTCGTCCGTGGATACAGCAGCAGACCCGGTTGAAGCAGAAGGAGGAGGCGCGGGGGCGTTTGTCTCCAAGCTCGAGGCCATGTTGGCGGCTTCTCTCCGGGCGAGCAACTCCTCGTACTGCGATTTCGCTGCCGTGAATTGATGAACTTCCGATGTCCTCCGAAGATTCGTGTGGGCGAGGAACAACACGAGCAACGCGACCGCTGCGACGCCAGAGACTCCCAGCACCCAACGATGCTTTAAGGGCGCGAACTTTCCATCCAGCCAAGCGCCGAATCCTTTGGGCTTTTCTGCTTTGGAGAGCGCGCGATCCTTTCTTACCGCGTCGAGACTTTTCCCGAGAGTGGCGGGCGCGGGCTCCACGCTCCAATTCACCAATTGATTGGAGACGTCGCGCAAATGTTCGGCGAGCGCCGCGCATTCGGCGCATTCACGCAGGTGCGCGACAACGCCGGACGCTCGGTTGGCGGAGAGCTCTCCATCGAGATAGGCCATCACGTCTTCTGGTGCGAAAGGATGAGTGGATGCAGTCATTTCCGTCCTCCGAAATTTCCCGGCGCGGTGGTGAGGATTTCGCGCAAGGCCATGCGCGCGCGAAAGAGGCGCGATCTAACTGTGTTCACCGGCGCGTGCAATATCTTTGCAATTTCGTCGTAGCTCAATTCTTCGAACTCGCGCAGCAACAAGACTTCCCGCTCGGAGGCTTCGAGGCGTTCGACGGCCTGCCTTACGTACATGACCGTGGCCGGATCTGTTCCCGAGGGAGCCGAAACTTCATCTGGCGTGGAAGTTGAGCTTAGGGATGCCGAAGCTGATTTGCGGCGATGCGCCGCCAGGATGTTGAAAGCGATGCCAAAAAGGTAGGCGCGAAAAGTGGCGCGAGGCTCGTACTTGGTGGCGGCCCGCAGCACAGCGAGAAAAGTCTCCTGGGATAGTTCCTCGGCTTGTGCGGCGTCGTTGATGCGGCGGCGGAAAAATGCGTAAACGCGCTCGTGGTAGCGCAGGAAAAGCTCGGTGAAAGCTCCGTCAGAGCCTTGCTGAAGGTCCAGGATTAGCTGTTCGTCGCTGGTCATCGTTGGCCCATCGCTCACCAGGAGCCGGGATTGCGTATTCCGAGCGGCACGCCTTGTGCCGCCAAAGTTGCTTCCATACCTGTAATGTCAGGAGAACGCAAAAAGTTCCCAAGCTTGCGAGGGTTTTTGCGGGAGCGGGGCGAATAAAAAGCGAGATTACGCTCCGATCGAGGAGCGCAGGGCGGCGGCGAGAGCGTCGGTCCAGCGGCGGACGTCCTCATCGCGCTCGGCTTCGACCATCACGCGCGCGAGAGGCTCCGTTCCGGAATAGCGCAGGACGACGCGGCCGGAATTGCCAAGGGCTTTTTCCGCTTCGCCGAGAACTCTGGAGACATCGGGCAGGGAATCGATGGGCGGTTTGGCGCGCACGCGCACGTTCACGATCTTCTGCGGAAAAATCTTCAGATCGGCGAGCAGCGCATCGAGCGGCCCGGCGAGGGAGACGATGGAGGCCATCTTGATGGCGGTGAGCATTCCGTCGCCGGTGGTGGCGTCGTCGAGAAACAGGATGTGCCCGGATTGTTCGCCGCCCAAGTTCGCGCCGATGCGAAGCATTTCTTCGAGGACGTAGCGATCGCCCACGGCGGTGCGCGCGAGCTTGAGTGCGGAGGCCTGGAGCGCGAGTTCGAGGCCGAGATTGGACATGGTGGTACCGACGATCACGTTGCCTTTGAGTGCGCCCGCCGATTTCAGATAGCGTCCGACGACGAGCAGCACGCCGTCACCGTCCACTAATTTCCCCGAGGCGCTGGCGAAGAGCGAGCGGTCGGCATCGCCATCGAAGGCCACGCCGAGCGCGGCGCCGGATTCGACCACGCGCTTTTGCATGGCCGCCGGGTGCAGAGAGCCGGAGTTCGCATTGATGTTTCGACCGTCGGGCGTATCGTTCAGCACGATTACATCGGCGCCCAGAGAGCGAAAGAGACGCGGGGCCAGGTTGCTGGCGGCTCCGTTGGCGCAGTCCAGCACGATTTTCATTCCGGCAAGTTTGGCGCCGGGCAAAACGGCCTCGCGGAGCCCGTCGAGATAATCGTCGTCGATTTTTTCGTTGTCGTGGAGTCGCAAGGCGCCCGCGGAGGAGACCGTGTCGCGCGAGGCCAGCACGGATTTTTCGAGCTGGGCCTCGACGGCATCGGGGAATTTCGTGCCGGTGGAGGAAATCAGCTTCACACCGTTGTCGTGGTAGGGATTATGCGAAGCGGAAATCACCACGCCGGCGGCGAATCCCTCGCGGTACACGAGCCAGGCCACGCCCGGCGTGGTGACGACCCCGGCGGAGATGGGCTCCGCGCCGGCGGCCGCCAAACCCGAAGCGATGCGTTCGGCGATGTGTGGGCCGGACTCGCGCGTGTCGCGGCCGATCAGAACGCGAGGGCGCTGGGCGTGCCCGCGTGCTTGGGAACGCAAGTATTTTCCGAGCGTCAGGCCGACGCGGTCGAGCGTGGCGTCATCGAGCGGGTATTCGCCCGGGACTCCGCGGATGCCGTCTGTGCCGAATAATTCTTTAGCCATTCAGATTCCGGTGCCAGGAAAACAGGGCATGCGATTCTATCACCTCCGCGCGAAGCGTAACCCGGGGGTCGCGACGCCGTCTTACCGAAAGTGCCAACCCACGGGCCATTTTGGGAGCGGGATTGCACGCGGAAGCACACACGTGCCGCGCGCGGCACGGGCTGTGATATCGTCTCCCTATGCCCCTTGAGGAAACGAAACTAGAGAGCCCGAGTTCGACGCCGGGAAAGATAATCGCAGCCGGAATCGTGATTGCCTTTTGTTACTGGGCGTCGTCCGTGCTGGTCACAGTACTGGTAGCGGTGCTGCTGGCGTACTTCCTCGATCCGGTAGTGAGCTGGATGGAAAACTGGCACATCCCGCGAGCGTTGGGATCGCTGCTGGTGGTTCTGTGCACGCTCGCCGTTTTGCTGGTGGTGGCTTGGTCGCTGGTGGAGCGTGTGGACCAGTTCGGGCGCGACTGGCCCAAATACCGTGCGCCGCTGCACGCGGTGGCCAATGCCGTGGAAGAGAAACTGGCGACGGTGGAAGCGCATGTGTCGGAAATTGGGTCATCCGATGAGGCTAACAAGCAGGCGGAGCATCTTGTAGCTGTCGCGGAATCGCATCCCGTGCGAACGGCGCTGCTTTCGCGGTTGAGTGGGCTGTACGAGGTAGTGCTGGGGGCGACCTTCATACCGTTCCTGCTATTTTTTATGCTGGCGGCGAAACGGCAGGTCTGGCACGCGACCATGCAGCTGTTTCCAGCCACGGAACGCACGCTGGTGAAAGAAACTTTGTCGGATGTGACGCAAGTTCTGCGGAGCTATGTGGTGGGGACGGCTCTGGTGGGAGTGATTCTGATTCTGGCGAGCTGGCTATTTTTCTGGAGCATCGGGCTGGAATTTCCGTTCCTGACCGCGCTCGTTTCGGGCACCTGCAACCTGATTCCGTATCTCGGCGTGATTCTCTCGTGGATACCGCCGATGCTGATTGGGCTGAAGCAATTTCACACGGTGACGCCGTTCGTGGGCATCTTCGCCATGCTGACTTTTTTCCATCTGGTGGCGGCGAACCTGCTGGTCCCCGCGCTGGTGGGCTGGCGCGTGCGGCTGAACGCGCTGGCGCTGACGGTGTCGCTGCTCTTCTGGGGATTTTTGTGGGGAGGGATGGGGCTGATTCTGGCCATTCCGATCACGGCGGTGATCAAGGTGATCTGCGACCACAAAGAGAGCTGGCAGCCGGTGGGGCGCTGGCTCAGCGCTTAGGTCCTGGGTTTGTCAACTCCTGCCTTAACGCGCGCGATCGCGGCGCTGAATTCGGCGGGGCGGCGCGACTCCTGAAACATTCGAATAGCCGCGATTCCAGCGGCTCCGGCACGAATGCAATCCGCCACGTTTTGCTCATTCACGCCGCCGATGGCGATCACGGGCATTGGGGTCTTGCGGCAAAATTCCGCCAAACGCGCGATTCCCTGCGGAGCTCCGAACGATTTTTTCGAAGGCGTTTCGAAGACGGGCCCGAAGGAAACATAGTCAGCGCCGGCGATTTCGGCTTGGCGGCCTTCTTCTGTGTTGTGGCAGGAAATGCCGACGAGAAATTCCGGCGGAGCGTTTCCGGCGCGGCACCAGCGAACAACTTCCCGAGCAGGGGCGGACTCCTGGCCCAGATGCACGCCTGCGGTGGCTGCGGCGAGCGCGACGTCCAGGCGGTCGTTGACGATCACTTTCGCTCCGGCTGCTGTGGCGACTGCTTTTCGCGCCAATTCCAGGAGCTCCCGCGCGGGCAAATCCTTTTCGCGGATCTGCACCCAATCCGCACCGGCCGCCGCGGCTGCGCGAATTTTTTCGAGCAGGGCCGCAGCGGGTTCGCCGGCAGCATCAGCCGCGGCGAGTTGCTTCCTGTCCGTCACGTAGCAGACGAGTTTGTTTTTAGGTGCGGCTTTCAACGGCGGAAGTCCGGCGGCGGAACGAATCGAGCGCGAGGATTACATTCATAAGGCCGAGGCCAGAGACAGCGCCTCGCAGATAGGAATTTTTCAAGAACAGCCCCAACATCGGGTACTGGTAGAGATAGTAGTTCATTTCCCAGAATTCGGACCAGGGCAGCAGGATGAGCGCGAGTCCCACTTCGAGCCAAAGCAGCAGAAGTACGACGCGGAGGACGCGGTTCATCATCAGGCTTAGGATTATGGGAGATTATCCGAGGAGCCGCAAGCGGGCTTAGCGCTTCTGGAGCGTAGAGATGCGGTCGGCCACGTCGCGATAGTCAATGTTGGTGGCATAGACCTGGCGGAAGCAATCCAGGGCGGCGGGTGATTCCCCGGCGGCTTCGAGCGCGAGGCCCAGGTCGTAGCGCAAGGCAAGAACGGTTTCTTCTTCCAGGTCGGGGAGGTCGAGCGCGCGCTGGTACCACAGCGAGGCGACCTTGGGCTCGCCCTTGTCCATGAACGAGAGGCCGAGCATGGCGCAGCAATTCATGGTGTAGCGGAAGGGCTTGCCCTTCTGCACCGCCTTGGCCACCTTCTGGAATTCGCCGATGGCTTCGTCCAGCAGGCCCATCTCGCGATAGGCGATGCCCAGGTTGTAGTGCGTTTCGAGGTCTTCGTCTTCCTCGCCGAGTTCGCCAAGCTCGCTGCGGAACTCCTGAAAGACTTCGGCGAGCTGGTTCAGGCTTTCCGCTGTGATTTCAGGCGGAACGCTGGAGGACGCACTTTCGGCGCTGGCTTGAGCGAGCGCAGGCTGCTGAGCAGGCTCGTGAGCGTGAACCTTGGCGATGGCGGGCGCTTCGGGTTCGGGCGCTTGGAGATCGCCAACCTCCGCGGCCAGCTCGCTCAGAAAATCTTCGGTGGTGGCTGGGCCGGCATGGTTTTCGATCTGATCGAGCTCCTGGGTAAGTTCAAGTTCAAAATCACCGTTGCCATTGTTCGAGGCTACGGTTTCAGCGACGGGCGCCTCGGGGGAAGGCTCTTCGATGAGCTCGATGGTAGCGTCGGAGCTAGCATCGCCACCGAGATCTTCAATTTCGAAATCCGCCGGTTGTACAGCGGATCCGTGGCCGGAATCGGAAGAGGAGGAGGCAGCGACCTCGGCTTCGGGTTCCGGTGAAAGATCGAGCACCGGCTCGGCTTCCAGCTCTACCTCGGGAACTGCCTCGACTACCGGTTCCATTACAGGGTCTAGCTCCGCCTCGGGCACTTGCGCGACTTCTTCTACTTGGGCTTCTTCGCGCGCGGCATCCACAGGGGCTTCTGCGATTGGACTTGCTTCGGCAGCAGCAACTTCCTGCGAGATTGCTTCCCATTCGTCGGATAAATCGAGTTCTTCACCCGCCGCGGCAGGCTGCGCCTCGGCCTGAGCCGGCACGGGTTCGGCGTCTTGCTGAACGGAGAGTTCCTGAACTGGTTCGGGAGCGGCTGGTTCCGGCTCCGCGGCCGCTTCCGGCGCCGACTCCGGTTCCATTTCCATCAAGGGGATTTCGAATTCCACAGGAGCGGAGTGCGCAGGCGCTGCCGGAGCTTCTTCGGGCACTACGGCTTCGACTGGGGCAACCTCCACCGAGGCCTGTGCGTGGATTTCTGGCTCCGCGGCCACAGACGGCGGAGGCGCAGTGGTGACCATGGGCGGGGCGGGCAGCAAATCGTCGGCTCCGATACCCGCCGCCTTCTCGAACCTATGCCGCAATTCGGCGAAGCGCTCGGCATTCACATTGTCATTGCGTTCGCGATGGATCTGTTCGAGTTGGCCGGCGAGTTCGGCGGTTTTGCGCTCGTTGCCCGCTCCCAGATACAGGTCCAGCAGGCGCTCGAGCGTCGGCGTGTGCCGGGGAGCGCGCTGCAACACGTTCTCGAGTAGGTGCGTGGCTTTCTGCGTCAGGCCGTAGCTCGAAAAGAGGTCCACATCGGTGAGGGCTTGCGCGATGTATTTCTGCGTCTCGTCGTCGATGGCCTCTTCCAGGACGGGAGGTGGCGCGGCCTGGGTCTCGGTCTTAGGCGCTGGCTCCTCTTCCACTACCTGCGGTGGTTCGCTGGCAGGCACCAGCGTTTCAACGACCGGGGGCGTGGGTGCTCCGGCACTCGCGCGGAGTTTATTCAAGCGCTCGACGACGCGTTCATCGCCCTTGTTACGGTCCACGAGTTCCAGAAGCACTTCTTCCGCGCGCGCCATGTTTCCTTTGGCGGCATAGGCGTCGGAAAGGCTCCCGAGTGCGGCATTGAGTGGGAAGGGATCGCTGGTGGTGCGGCAGAAATCGACGAGCATTTCCAGGGGTTCGGTCTGGCCGGGCAGACGCTCGCTCGCGCTCGTGAGCGATTTCATGAATTTGTCTTGTTCGCCAGCCTCGATCATGGGGTTGCGGAGTTCGCCCAAGAGCGGAAGCGCTTCGGCGGCCTGGCCGCTTTCGATCAAGGTCTCGGCTACTTTGTAAAGCAGCGCGAAGTGTTCGTGGCCGCGAGCGAGAATCTTGCGCGCGGTGTCCGCGGCTTTCTGGCTCTGCCCGGACCTCAGCTCGTAATCCAGAAGAAGCGTGGTGACTTCGCCGCCCGCGTTCGCTTCCGGGTGGCTTTCCAGAATGGCGATGGCCTCGGCGGTTTTGTTGACGGCGTGGAGCGTCTTCGCTTTCAAGAGCATGGCCGGGGCGTTCGTGGGATCGACTTCGAGCGCTCGCACCGCGAGTTTTTCGGCCTCATCTTTCTCGCCGCGATCGAAGAGGCGCTGGGCGTAGGCGAGATAGGTCGCCGCAGCCTCCTTTTTCTGGCCCATGACGTTGTAAAGCTCTGCCAGGCGCATTTGCACGCGCAGATTCTCGGGCTCAACTTCGAGCAGCCGATGCAGAACCTCGACGGCTTTGGGAGCGCGGTTGGCTTTCAGGTGCGCTTCGGCAATTTGCAGGAACAGCGGCCGCGCTTCGCTCAGGACGCCTTGCTGCACGTAAAGATCGGCCAGGCGTTCGAGCGGGGGAAGCTCAGCGGGGGCCAGCTTATTAATTTTTTTGTAAATGGCGATGGCTTTGCTGTTGAAGCCGTCGTTCAGATAAACCTGTGCGAGGCGCTCGAAATATTCGATGGCATGGCCGAGGTCACCCTGACGAGCGAAGAGATCGCCCACGGTCATGAGCGTGGCCTGGTCTTTGGCGTCGTGGCGGAGAATTTGCTGATATTCGGCGATGGCCTGGGCGACCTTGCCCTGGTTGAGATACTTCAGCGCGCTTTCCAGCGCTTTGCTTTTGTTGAAGGCCATGGACAATTTTGCCTGCCCGCGTTCACTGGCGGCGGCAGGCATGTTTGGGCCGCAAATGCGGCTCAGTCGAGAAGGTTAGCATGCGCGAAAAAGAAGGGGCAATGAAGGGTCATAGGGGTAGTGCCGAAGGGGATAACAGGGAGAAGGTCACAAACAGTACCAGGGTACTACTGCGCCCGGGCGCGCAGTCCTGAAGCGGCTGGACGTGTACACCGGGAAATCGGGGCCGGCTGAGGCCTTGGCCGGGGAAATATTCCTGGAGGCACGCTTGAGAAATCCCGAATTAATCCAGGGAGGCGAAAGCTTCCAGCCTTAGGCCAGTACCTATAAATGTATATACCATAATATTAAATTTGACCTTGCGTGAACCCGAGGCTAGATTTTCGGTGCGCTGCTTAGCCAGCAAATCGAAAGCATCGATTGGCCTGCCATTTTTCGGGTCGACGCCACGATAGGAGAAGATCGCTTGAGAATCCTCCATAGTTTCTCAGTATTGCCGTTGCTCTTGGCCTTAGCCGTCGGGACTTCCTCAGCCCAAACCGAAGCACCCACAGGGTCTGGCGCTCAAACCGTGACGCTAGCAGTAAAGTGGACAGTAGATTTGGGCGCCACCGTTTCTTGAACGCCAGCCTGACTGCTGTGGGTATCGCAACAGGGGCGACCGCCTGGACTGCTTAACGAACTGCCGAAGTTGCCGGGGATCGACCCGAATTCGTTCCTGAGGTTCCCGTAGGAACACTACGAAAACCGGTGGTGCGATACGAACTGCAAGCGCACCCCGGCGCTACATTTTTACTTCGCTGATCTGGATGATGGGTTCGATATCGGTGTAATTGGGGACGTCCGCCAGGATCGCGGCCGAATGCTTACCGAACGAGGCTTGGAAGGCTTCGAGCGAATCGAAAGTGAGGTGGGCCATGGCCACATAGGTGGCCGCAGCGCCCGGCGCACCGCCGGACAGCCCCTGATCCACGGCCATTTTCTTCAGCGACGGCCCGACCTTCTGCTGGACCATGGGCATGTGCTTCTCCAGATAGTATTTCATGTCGAATTTCTTGCCCGGGCCCTGCGGATAGAACACTCCGACCTTGATCATTTTTGTCTCCTCGGGAATTTAGCCTATTACCGTGGTGGAGGAAATCTCGAGCGGCAAGGGCGTCTGCTCGGCCCCCACGGCCCAGCAGCGTGCCTCGCGCACAGGCGCATAGGAGAACCGGTGGAGCGGCGTGGGCCCGTGCCGTTGCAGGGCCTCGAGATGCTCGGGAGTTCCGTAGCCCTTATTTTGCGCCAGACCGTACTGCGGATAGAGCTGGTCGTACTCGAGCATGCGGTGGTCGCGTTCGACCTTCGCCAGAATGGAGGCGGCGGCGATTGAAACGGACCGTGCGTCGCCGTGAATCAGCGCCTTCTGCTCGATGGGCACGTCGATTTCGATAGCGTCGAGAAGGAGGTAATCCGGCAGAGGATAAAGCTGGGCCACCGCCGCCATCATGGCCTGGCGGCTGGCTTGATAGATGTTCCAGGCGTCAATTCGGCTGGCTTCGACTTCGGCCACGGCCCAAGCCAGCGCGTGCTCGCGGATGCGCGGCGCCAATTCGCCGCGGCGCTCGGGCGTGAGTTTCTTGGAATCGTCCAGGCCCACGATCCGGCGTCGGGGATTCAATATGACGGCAGCCGCGACCACTGGGCCAAATAACGAGCCGCGTCCCGCTTCGTCGAGTCCCGCGATGCGCTGCCAGCCGTGCTGGCGGGCGTCGCGCTCATACCGCGCGCAGCAGAGTCTCCCCATCGGCCACGAATATTAGCACACGTCGCTGCCGAATTTGGGTATGTAGAAGTCGCTTACGCGGTTGCATAAACAAAAAGCCCGCGCCGATTTCCCGGAGCGGGCTGAAAATAGCGAAACTGCTTGGTTACTCTGTGGCTGTGGCCGGAACAAACTTCTCCGCACGCTTGATGCGCGCGGCCTTGCCCTTGCGCTGGCGGAGGTAATTGAGCTTCGCGCGACGAACGCGGCCATGCTGTACGACTTCAATCGAGCTGATCATCGGCGAATGCACAGGAAAAATGCGCTCCACGCCGATGCCGAAGCTTACGCGCCGCACGGTGAAGGATTCGCCCAGGAGCTCGCCGCGGCGGCTCATGACTACGCCTTCAAACGGCTGGATGCGTTCCTTGGCTTCCTCGCCTTCCTTCAGGCGGACGTTGACGCGAATGGTGTCACCCGGGCGAAACACGGGATGGTCCTTGCGAAGCTGTGACTCCTGCGCCTTAGCGACGATGGGTTTCATGACTGTTTTTCCCGGCAGACCCGCTCAGGTGGGGCCAGCACACAACGCACAAACCCCAATTATAGCCAAATCCCCTTTTTCTGCCTAGCCAAACTTGCGGGGGATCTCCGCGCTATTTACAGTAGCTAGTTAATTGAGTATTAGAAACAATATCCGTTAAGAGTTACGGAGCACATTCATCGGGCTTGGGGAAACATGCGAGACGCGTCTGGACAAATTCGACTTTCCGCTACCGACCTCAGCAACCATCTCGCGTGCCACCATCTTACCTCGCTTGATCTCAGTGCCGCGCGCGGGCAACGTGGCGCCCCTGACTGGAAATCCCCCGACCTGGTAGTGATTCAACAACTAGGCATGCGCCACGAGGCTGCCTATCTGAAATCATTGAAAGAGAAAGGCGCTTCACTGGTGGACCTGCGAGAGATCAAAAGCGAGCAACAAGCGGTTGCCGAAACCATTTCGTGCATGGAGCGGGGAGTGGAGTTCATCGCACAGGGAAGCTTGGCCGTTGGCCGATGGTTTGGGCGGCCGGATGTCTTGGCAAAGGTGCCGATGCCGAGCCGCTTCGGACCATGGTCGTATGAAGTGTATGACTGCAAACTTGCCCGCGAAACAAAAGCTGCAACCATCCTTCAGCTCGCGCTTTATTCGGCGCTATTGACGAAAGTCCAAGGCGCAACGCCGGAGTTCATGTACGTGGTCCCCGCGGGCCGGAATTTCGAACCAGAGCCATACCGCGTTGCCGAATATTCCGCCTATTACCGGTACGTGAAAGCGCGGCTTGAAAAAATCTGCGATGCAGAGCACGGTGAAACGACCTACCCTCAGCCCTGCCCGCATTGCGATGTGTGCCGCTGGTTCCGGGAATGTGATGCACAACGCCGAGGCGACGATCATCTTTCACTGGTGGCGGGAATCACGCGGCTGCAGCGCAACCAACTGGATGCCTGGGAAACCGGGACGATGGCCAAGCTGGCTGTTCTGCCGATTCCGCTCAAACAGAAGCCGCTGCACGGTTCCAGAGAATCATACGAACGCGTAAGAGAGCAGGCGCGCGTGCAAGTACAGGGGCGTACGGAGCAAAAGCTGGTGTACGAGCCGCTTTTGCCGCTGGCCGAAGGAATGGGTTTCTGCAGATTGCCGGAGCCTTCCGCGGAAGATGTCTTCGTAGATCTAGAAGGTGATCCGTTCGTTGGCGAATCGGGACTGCAGTATCTGTTCGGACTTGCATTCAGGGACGCGGACGCCGAACTTGCTTACGAAAAACGATGGGCATTGAACCGCGGGGAGGAGAAGAAAGGGTTCGAGTGGTTGGTGGATGAAATCATGAGGCGGCGGGAAGCGAATCCGCGAATGCATGTGTATCACTTCGGGGCTTATGAGCCGGGTACGTTGAAGCGCTTGATGGGAATGTATGCGACGCGCGAAGACGAGATCGACCGCATGCTGCGTGCCGGTGTGATGGTGGACTTGCACCAGGTATTCAAGCAAGGATTGCGCGCGGGGGTGGAAGAATATTCGCTGAAGAAGCTGGAGGCGTTTTATGGATTTGAACGAAAGACGCCGCTGGATGCATCGCGCGCGGCGATGCGATATGTGGAGCACAGACTGGAGCTAGGCCGGAGCGATGAGGAACTGCCGGCGTCGCTGCGCGAGGTGATGGAGGGTTACAACAGCGAGGACTGCTTTTCGACCGCGGCGTTGCGGGATTGGCTGGAGCAGGAACGCAAGCAATTGACCGATCGAGGAATTGCGGTGGCGCGATTCGCCGACCGCGATGAAAAAGCTTCCGAAGAGCTTGATGAGAGGCAAAAGCGAGTTGCGTTGTTGGCCGCTGAACTTACCGAGGGAATACCTGCAGATTCGAACGAGCGGAGCAACGAGCAGCAAGCGCGGTGGTTACTCGCGCAGCTGCTGGATTGGAACAGACGGGAGAACAAAGCGGTTTACTGGGAAGGTTATCGCCTGGCGGATCTCGACGACGATGATTTATTGGAGGAGAGAGCGGGCTTGGCAGGCTTGAAGCTCATGAAGCGGCTGGGTGTTGAGCGAAATATTCCTTTGGATCGCTACGCGTTCGAGAAACAGGAAACGGAAGCCCGCTGCGAGAAAGACCTGTATTACAAGGCCGAGAAATTCGGAACTGTGGCGGCGGTGGATTTGACGGCGCGCACGATTGACATTAAGAAGACAAGAAAAACGGCCGAGATGCATCCGACGGCCGTCTATTTGTGGGAACGGCCGTTTGACGTGAAAGAGCATGCGGAGGCGCTTTATCGGATAGGCGCGTGGGTTGCGAGCCAAGGGATTGACGCGCCGGGCCTCTATCGGGCGGGGCGAGATTTATTGCTGCGGAAGCCGCCGCGCCTTCTGGAGGGACAGGCGCTGGAGCCGCTTGCCTCGGAAAAGCCCGAGAACACGGCCAGCCGGATTGGACTGGCATTGAAGGATTCCGTCTTTGCGATCCAGGGCCCTCCGGGTTCGGGAAAGACGTACACGGGCGCGCGGATGATCTGCGAGATGGTGAAACGGGGGAAAAAGATTGGCGTGACCGCTCTCAGCCACAAAGTGATTCGCAACTTGCTCGAAGCCGTGGTGGAAGCAGCGCAGGAAAAAAACATAACGGAAGTGCGATGCATGCATCGCGACACGGGAGGCGAGGAAAGCGAAGGCGTAGCGGTGGCGAAAAAGAACAATGATGAAGCCTTCGCGGCGCTGCACTCCGGCAAAGCCAACGTTCTCGGGGGAACCTCATGGCTGTGGTCGCCGGAGTCGGCTTTTGAAGCAGTGGATGCGCTGTTCATCGACGAAGCGGGCCAGATGTCCTTAGCGGATGTTCTTGCGGTGTCGCAGGCGGCGAAAAAACTAATTCTGCTTGGCGATCCGCAGCAACTCGAGCGCCCGTTGCAGGGAAGCCATCCGGAAGGGGCCGAAAAATCAGCGCTCGAGCACCTCCTGGATGGGCGGAAAACAATACCGAGGGACATGGGGTTTCTCCTTCCGGAAAGCTGGAGATTACATCCCAACGTTTGCAAGTTTACCTCTGAGGTTTTTTATGAGGGCAAGCTGAGTTCGCATGGGATCGCCCGAAGCCGGGTTTTGGAGGGGCATCCGTGGCTAAGCGGCGCCGGATTGTGGTTCGTTCCTGTCGAGCACGAGGGGAACCGGAACTCGTGTCCGCAGGAAGTAGATGTGGTGGCTCGCATCGTGGAGGGGCTGCTGAAGCCGGAAGTGAAATGGTTTTATAGTGCGGGCAACTGCGGGCCACTTGAGGAAGAAGACATCTTGATTGTGGCTCCGTACAACGCGCAGGTTGCCGACCTGTCAGCGCGGCTGCCGAAGATGCGGATCGGGACGGTGGACAGATTTCAGGGGCAGGAAGCGCCGGTAGTGATATATTCGCTCACGACGTCCTCGCCCGAGGATGCGCCGCGAGGAATGGAGTTTCTTTACAGCCTGAACAGGCTGAACGTGGCAACGTCGCGCGCAAAGTCGAATGTGATCGTGGTTGGAAATCCGCGGCTGTTTGAACCGGAGTGCCGAAGTCCCCGACAGATGCAGCTAGCAAACGCGTTCTGCCAATACCTGGAGCTCGCCACAGTTGTTGGCCAAGCTGCTCTCTGAATCTACGCCGATGAATTGAGGATCGGCGGTCTTCTCCACACTCTGCCACACATCGGACCACAGACTTTTTACAAGAACGTGACAATTTGCTGACAAGCGCGCTCGGGCAAGTCCCTAGCATCGCCACTCTGGCGGGTGAGCGGAAGCGTATTTACGCCCCATCGAAATCTTGAATCGAGTGCTGACCCGCTACAAAGGAGAATCTTGATGCAACGCCGAATTTTCGCACTTGCCGCTTGTCTCGGACTTGTACTGCTGTTGGGCCCGAGCGTGGTCCAAGCACAGTATCAAGTCACGAATTTGGTTTCGAATCAGGCCAAGACCGCCAAGACTACCGATCCTCTGCTGGTCAACGCATGGGGGCTGGCCTACGGTCCGGGCGGCCCATTTTGGATCAGCGACAACGGTTCCGGATGGTCCACGCTTTACACCGGCAGCGGGGCCAAAATGCCGTTGAACGTATTGATTCCACCGGCGAGCGGCGATGGCCCCGGCTCACCCACCGGCATCGCCTTCAATAACCCGGCGGATGGGGACTTTCAAGTGGCGGGTTGGCCCGCGATCTTTCTATTCGCCACGCTGGACGGCAGCATCAGCGGCTGGACGCCCTTGTCTAATCCCGCGCAGGCGATTATCGGAGTCACCTCGCCAGGGTCGGTTTATACCGGGTTGGCGATCACCAGCTACGCTTCAGGCAATTTTCTGTTCGCCGCCGACAACAAGAACAATAAAGTGGACATCTACGACAGCAATTTCCATCTGGTGAAGTCATTCACGGACACGACTCTTCCGGCCGGGTTCGCTCCTTTTGGTATTCAGGACTTCGGCGGGCTAGTGTATGTCGCGTTCGCCAACTCCTACGGCACTTCGGGAGGCTACATCGATATTTTCGGCGAAGACGGAACGCTTTTGAAACAACTGGCGAACGGCACACCCCTGAATCAGCCCTGGGGATTGGCCGTGGCGCCCAAGAATTTCGGGCCGCTCAGCAATGCGCTGCTGGTTTCGAACAACACCAACACCGGGACCATCAATGCCTTCAACGCCGTCACCGGACAATTCGTCGGCACGGTAAAGGACAGCAGCGGCAAATCCATTCTCATCAATCAGCTCTGGGGCATTGAGTTTGGCGGGGGAGCGCCGGCAGACGGCGCGACGAACAAGCTCTACTTCACCGCTGGCCCGGACAACAATCTTGCCGGAACGTTCGGCGTGATCGCGTTTGAAAATCCGTCGGATTAATTATTCAACGAAGCGCACCGGCCCGCGAGGGCCCGCCTGGGCGGGCCTTCGCACTTCCAGCCCTTACAACTTTGGCGCAGTTTTTGTTTCGCGCAAGAGGCGCTGATCTTCTTCGCTCAGCGCCACGCCGTGGAGCAAATCGGGGCGGTTGCGCTGGGTCTTCTCCAGCGCGCGCTTGCGACGCCAGCGGCGAATCTCGTCGTGGTTTCCGCCCAACAGGACTTCCGGCACGTCCCATCCGCGAAAGGAAGGAGGGCGCGTGTAGTGCGGGTAATCGAGGATGCCGCGTCGAGCGGAACGCGTTGTGCTGCCGGCCGCAGGGGCGTCCGCTTCGCCCGCGTTTTCGTTCGCTTCCGCGCTGAAAGATTCATTCACGATGGAATCTTCGTTGCCCAGAGCGCCGGGAATGAGACGCACTACGGCGTCGAGAATCATGGCGGCGGGCAATTCGCCGCCGGAGAGCACGAAATCGCCGATGGAGATTTCGTCCGTGGCAAGATGCTCGGCCACGCGTTCGTCCACGCCTTCGTAGCGCCCGCAAATCAGGAGGATGCGGTTGAGTTGCGCGAAACGCCGCGCGGTTTCCTGCATGAAGAGCTTTCCCGCAGCCGAAAGCAGCACGATGGCAGTCGCGGCCGGAGGCGCCGCGACACTATTTTCACCCAGCAGAGATTCCACCGCTTCGAACAGCGGCTCGGGCTTCATCACCATGCCTTCGCCGCCGCCGAAGGGGCGGTCGTCCACGGTGCGATGGCGGTCGTGGGTGAATTCGCGCAGGTCGTGGATCTGCGTTTCGATGAGCTTCGCTTCACGCGCTCGGCGGACGATCCCGTAATCGAGGGGGCCACCGAAAAAACCGGGGAAAATGGTAAGGATGTCGAATCGCATAATTCCGTCAGCCCTGCGAGCTCATTCTGGGAAGCCAGCGCGGCACGCGGCGGCAATAGTCTTCATAATTCGCACCAAATTTCTTTCGCAGAGTGGGCTCCTCGTAAAAAAGCACGAACAAGTACACGAACGCGCTCCAGACCAACAAATAGATGGCCAGATTCGCGGAACGAAAGCCGATGGCCGCTCCAGCCACGACTGTTCCCACGCCAACATACATGGGATTGCGCATGAGGCGATAGAGTCCGTGCGCCACCAGGCGCTTGGGCGGATCGAGCGGCAACGGAGTGCCATGCCCGTAGCTCGCGAAGCCCCAGAATGCGCACCAAAAGTAGATCGCCGCGCCGCCAGCCGCGAGGACCAGTGCAAGAATGCCGACGAGTCCACTATCCCAACGCGCGCCGGCGGGCAGAATCCACCAGGGAACGAGACCGGCCATGGTGCCGGGCACAAAAACGGTGAAGACGACGGTACGAAGCAACGCGCCCACGGTGGCAGATTACACCAAAGTGAATCAGGCGGAGTTCAAATCGCGGAGGCCTTCGGGGAGAGCGACTTCAATGCGGCGGGCGGCGGTGTCCACGCGCACGCAAATTTCCTGGGCCAGCGGAACGAGCAATTCGCCACGCGCGGAATCCAGCACCAGGAGGGGAGTCCCAGCGACACCCTCACCGGTGAACTGCACGTCGCGAACACGCCCGACTGGCGCGCCATTTTCCTCGAATACTTCGCAACCGATCAAGTCCGTGACGTAATAGCTTTCAGGGGGCAGCGGCATGCGTTCGGCCAGGGGAACCTGCACTTCAAGGCCCACGAGCTTTTCCGCGTCTGAAATGGAGTCCGAATTTTCGAAGTGGAAGATGGCCTGACCGCCGCGGCTCTGCGAGAGCCAGCAGGAGCGAATGGCGACGCGACGCGCGCTGGCGCCCTGGCCGTTCCATAACTGGGCGCTTTTCAGTTTTGTGAGGCGCTCGGGAAAATCTGTGAGGATTTCGGCGGCCACTTCGCCACGGCGCCCGTGCGGACGCAGAATGCGAGCGATGGTGACGTTGGCCGCCGCTGGTGGTTCGCGTTCGGCCACTATTCGAGGATTTCCAGCGTGAATCGTTTCTTCAATTTCACGCCCGCTGCGCCCAGCAGAGTGCGGATGGACTTGGCGGTGCGTCCCTGCCGGCCGATGACCTTGCCGAGGTCGTCGGGGTGCACGCGCAGCTCCAGCACGGTCACTTGCTCGCCTTCGACTGCGTTTACGACCACTTGATCGGGATGGTCTACAAGGGCCTTGGCAATGGATTCAACGAGATCCTTCATTGCGCCGCCTCCGCAGCATGTCGAGCCTCAGCGCGCACTCCTGCTGCAGCATGAACACGCGCTGGAATGAAAAGTCGCTGTGGGGTGGGACGCCTCAGGCGGATTTCCGGTTTCGTAAAAAGCTACGAACCGTGTCGCTGGGCTGCGCGCCTTTACTAAGCCAATACTTGACTCGATCATCCTTGAGCTCGACCAAGGCGGGCTTCTTGAGCGGATCGTAGGTGCCGACAATCTCGACAAAACGGCCGTTGGCCGGGCGGGTCTTCTCGGTGACGACCACGCGATAGAACGGGCGCTTCTTTTTGCCAATGCGGGACAGCCGAATCATTAACACAGCGAAAAGCCTCCTCTATCGAATCGGACCATTATAGCGAAGCGAGCGGGATTCACCAATCGCAATCTGGCGGGCGAAGCTAGCCCAGGAGCCAAAGGCCCAGAGCGGCCTGGGCGCACTGCTCGATCATTTGCTGGTCGCGCTCTGAGAATGCGTCGGCGCGCTCGCTTTCGACGTCCACCGTTCCAATCACTCGCGCGTCTCCGGGGGAAAGAACGGGCACGATGATTTCGGAAAGCGTGCTGCCAAAAGCGGTGAGGTAGCGCGGATCGTTTCGCACGTCGCCCACGACCACGGCCCGCTTGCTATCGATGGCGGCGCTGGTGAGGCCTTCGTTCACCGGAAACGATGGATATTCGGGGGCGTCGGGGCCGCTCCAGGCGATGATGGAAACCAGTTCCTGGCCCACGGCGTAAATGCCGACCCAGCGGTAGTCGCCGAGCTTGCGGATGAGTTCGGCGAGGCGCTTGCCTTTCGCGGCACGGTCACCTGCGCCCATCGCCAGAGAGCGAATTTCGTTGAGTGTGTTGTTGACGATGATGGGCACGATCTTTCGTTCCTATTTCAAGCCCGCGAATTTGCCGATGCCGCGCATTTTGGTTTTGGCGAAGCTGCCGTACTGCTTCATCATGCGGCGCATATCGGAGTACTGCTTGAGCACCTGATTCACTTCCTGCACCGAGGTGCCGCTGCCGCGCGCGATGCGCTTGCGCCGCTTGCCGTCGATTAAATTGTGGTCGGCGCGCTCTGCAGCAGTCATGGAATTGATGATGGCCTCGACGGAGCCGAGCTGTTTTTCGTCAATCTTGGTGTCTTTCGGGAGATTGGCGAAAGGGCCGATCTTCGGCAGCATGCCCATCAGCGATTCGAGCGAACCCATTTTGCGAATCTGGCGCAACTGGTCGCGGAAATCCTCGAGCGTGAAATCGTCCTCGCGCAACTTGCGCTCGAGCTCGCGGGCCTTTTTCTGGTCCACGTGCTTTTCGACTTTTTCGATCAGGCCGAGGACGTCGCCCATTCCGAGGATGCGGGAAACCACGCGGTCGGGCAGGAAAGGCTCGAGGGCGTCATATTTTTCGCCCACGCCGACGAATTTCACGGGCGCGCCCGTCACTTTGCGAATGGAAAGCGCCGCGCCGCCGCGGGCGTCGCCATCCATTTTCGTGAGCACCACGCCGGTGATGCCCAGCCGCTTGTGGAATTCTCCGGCGGAGCGCACGGCGTCCTGCCCGATCATGGCGTCGGCAACGAAGAGCAGCTCCGAAGGGTTGAGCTCACGTTTCAGAGTCGAAAGCTCGTTCATCAGTTCGTCGTCAATGTGCAGGCGGCCGGCGGTATCCACCAGGATTACGTCGCAGGCGGATAGCTTTGCTTCGCGCACGGCGCCGCGAACAATTTCGAGCGGCTTGTCCGTGCCGGTGCCGGGCCACAGCGGCGTTCCCGTCGCTTTTGCGACTTGCGCGAGCTGTTCGCGGGCCGCGGGACGATATACGTCAGTGGACACTACGAGAGGGCGGTGGCCATGCTCGGCGAGCCACTTACCCATTTTTCCGGTGGAAGTTGTTTTACCCGAACCTTGCAGACCAACGATCAGCCAAACCGACGGCGGCTTGGAGCTGAATTGCGGCTTCGCTTCGCGTCCAAGAAGCTCGCCGAGCTCGTCGCGCACGATTTTCACCACTTGCTGATCGGGTGAAAGCTGCAGGAGGACTTCGGAACCAAGAGCCTTCTCGCGCACGTGGGCGATGAATTCGTCCGCGACGCCCAGGTTGACGTCGCCTTCGAGCAGAGCTTCACGAATCTCCGCGAGGCCGGCGTCGAGATGCTCTTCGGTGAGCTTTCCCTGGCCGCGCATGTTCTTGAAAGCGCGCTGCAATTTCTCTGTGAGGGTCTCAAACATGGTCGTTAAGGGTGCCGAGGGCAAAGCAACATAACCTTGCGAGGGCGGCTTTACCGTGAATAAGGTTGACGCTTAGCGTCATCGTTTCAGCGAGTTAAATGGATTTGCGATGCTGCACGTTGTGCTGGAGAGCGGTTGAATCAGGCCGCCTGCTGGCACTCCAAGTCACAAAAAACACTAGCACATTGCGCGGCAAAATTCGAGGGATGGCGGCGAGCGCGAGCCGGCCAGTTTCGGGCTATGCGGCAAACCGACACTCGAGAATTAATGCTTTCGATTTCCGGCGGGGGGGCGTTACCATCACGGTCGCACCCGCGCTGGTCAAATACTTCGCGCCTTGAGCCCTCTTCGAGGCCAACGACTTGGGGAATGACCGTGAAACGCTGGACCAAAATTCTGCTGGCATGCGTCGCTCTTGTCCTCGTAGTGGTCGTGGCTATCAAGCTCTTCGTAAATGTAAACACGTTCCGCCCGGCGATCGAAAAACAGCTCACGGCCACGCTAGGCCGCAGCGTCAAGGTCGGGGATTTGAGCCTCTCACTTCACTCCGGCAGCCTGGTGGCGCACGGCCTTGAGGTCGCTGACGATCCGAGCTTCGGCGCCGGGCCGTTTCTGACGGCGAAGGAATTCCGCATCGGCGTTTCGCTACGGACATTGATCTTCTCGCACGAGTTGAACCTGCGCAGTTTTCAGATCGAGTCGCCGCAAATCCACATCGTGCGCGCGGCGAACGGCACCTGGAATTTTGCCGGCATCGGGCGCCGCGGCACTCTCGGGAATGCGGATTCGAAGAATTCAAAGGATGCCGCGCCGGAGCTCCCGGACCTCTCGGTGGGCCGCATCGAAATTAAAGATGGTCACGCGGTGATCGCGGGCCTGCTGCCGCACGGCAAGCCCATGGTTTACGAGAACGTGAATATCACCGCGAAAGATTTTTCACTCACCTCTCGGATTCCCATCGAACTGAGCGCGAGCCTGCCCTCCGGCGGCACGGTGAAAGCAATTGGATACGTGGGCCCGATCAACCGTGACGACCCGGGAAGCAGTCCGCTGGACTTGCAAATTTCCGCGAAGCGTCTTGACCCAGTCGCCGCCGGATTGCTGGATACGAGCGCGGGCGCGTCTTTGCTGGCGGACGCCGACCTGCACGCGACTTCCGATGGGCAAACGCTCAAGACCGACGGCACGGTTCGAGCGCAAAATCTGAAGCTGCATCCCGGCGCGACTGCTGCGCCGAAGCCGATTGACCTCGCGTTCCATGGCGCGTATCACCTGAAGGAAAACAGCGGCCGAATCGAGGATGCCAGCACTCCTATCGGCAACTCCGCGATCCATGTGAACGGAACGTATAAACCCAACGCACTCGACCCGGAGGATCCATCGTTGAATTTGAAACTGGCCGGACAAAATCTGCCAATCGACGAGCTCCAGCCGCTGATCACGGCGGCCGCCATTCGCTTTCCAAATGGCTCGGTGCTAAAGGGAGGCACGCTCTCGATGAGCCTGGCCATTACCGGCCATGCAAAATCGGTTGAAATCACCGGGCCCGTTGCACTGGACAATGTGCACCTGGTCGGCTTTGACGTGAGTACGGCAATTCACGGCATCGCGGCGCTGGGCGGCGTGAAAACGGGAGACACGACAAATTTTCAAACATTGCGCGTAAGCGTTCACATCACGGACGCTGGGGTGGTGGCCGACAATGTCGAGGCTACGATCGAGGGCATGGGCGAACTCACCGGCAGCGGCACGGTCTCGCCTGCCGACCAACTGGACTTCAATCTGACGGTGAAAAATGCGCCGTCTAAAGGCATCGCCGCCAAAGTCGGAGTGGGCTTGCTTACGAAATTAAATGGTTCGGGGAGTAATTCGGGCAATGGACCCGGTGTGCCCATACACGTCGGGGGCACGTCGCAAGAACCATCCATTACCGCGAGTCTCGGCGGCGTGGTCGGAAAAAAAACCAAGTCCATCGCAACCTTGGGCACAAGGAAATAGAGCCAGCTTCAGTACGGAGCGGAGATTTCGCGCATGGAAGCGAGCGCGTTGCATTCCTCGGACCCCGCGCCCAGGTCATCTTTGCCGCCGGCGAAATCGCCTGGTTGCGTCCTGTGCAGCGCGATGCCCACATGCACGATTCCTTCGGACGAACTCCAGATGCGTGCGAGAGCGCGTATGGAGTCGTTATCCGATTGCAGGTGCAGCACGGTTTGGCCCAGGGGATAAATCGGGCACGTATTCTGCTCGCTCTCCGCGACACGGAATTGCATCTTACCGGCAGCGAGATATCTCATCGAGAGTAAGGCGAAGTCTCTTTTTCTGGCTTCGTCCAGGTTGATGCGCGGGAAATAATACTCGAAGGTGAAGATTCCCTTGGAATATTCCTTGTTCCGGTATCCGCCGGCCATGAATTGGTCTACGCCGCCCGGCCGCCAGCGCGTGTCCCAGTCGTCCGGACGGCACAAACTCACATTGAGATCGCGAAATATCGCAGCGGAAGAAGAGGCAAACTTCATGCTGACTCGCGGCGGGGGCTGAAGACTCACACGCTGCCCATTCAGATAAAATTCCGCGCGGTATTGGGCGTTCTGCGCGCAACTTTGCTGGCCGGTGGCGTCGAGGTAGGAGCGGAATTCACGCGTGCCGCCCTCCGAATCGGTCTGCGTGTTTTTGAAATCAACGCTTCCGGAAAGATCAGGCAAGGCTCGCCAGAGCCCCCATTTATCTTCGTACTTGTACCAAACCACGGTCAGGACATCCTGCGCGTTAGTGAAATTCTCCAGCTTGGCGTGCCATCCGAGCCCCGCCGGCGTAGCAATCAACCATAGATCGTGGAGACGAGGGTTACCGGGGCGGGCCGCATTCGGGACCGGCCAGGCGGCGGCCACGAGTTGTTGCTTCAGGTCGTCGGCCATGCTCTGAGCTTTCTTGCAGTCCTCGGCGCTGCGAACTCCCGGGCAGTAATGCAGGAAAACTTCGAGATCGTTGATGGTGGCGAGTGCCAAGCCGTCCTGCAGATTGCCGAGGGAGGCGGCGGCCAGCGCGTTCTTGTAAGCGTCCGTGGCGCCGGCGAAATTTCCCACGGCAAGCTCGATGACTCCGAGGTTGAAGCGGAGAAAAGGGAGTTCCTTCTCTTCATCGTCTTTCACAGCGTCCTGCGTTTCCTTCAGGCCTTTCTTCAGAAGCTTGGGATCCTTCTTCACGAGCCCAAGGGAATAGGTGTCCCACCCAAAATTTCCCAGCAGGTCCGCGTTCAGCGAGATGGACTCGCGATCGAACCCGTTCATGGCCTTGTCTTCGCGCTCGACCACCCGGGCGATGGTGTCCTCGGAAAACAGGCTGGTGAAGGACTCGCCGTTCTGCGGAGACTTCTCGTGCTGCGAGGAGCGCGATAGATAATAGTTCGCGAGCGAAAAAGTCGGCCGGGCTTCGACGGCACATTCGAATTCCTTGGCCGCGCCGGCGTAGTCTCCTTGAGTGTTGGCTGTGTCGTAATCCATTCTGCCCTGAGCATAGTGCCGGGCAGCCGCGGAATCCGCATCATCCGTCCCTGTTTTCCGATTGGGATCGCGGCACGCCTGTGTTTCCGTGAATTTTTTTCCTGAAATCGATTTTACGGTTTGGATGGCGCCGAACCCGATCACTGTGGCTACCAGAAACATGCCGAACACGACCAGCATGGAGGCCGCGTCGAGGTCTCGCGTCATGGTCAGCGATTGCCCGAAGAGGTAGAGCGCGATGGCCAGCCAGGTGAGCATGGTCAGGTATTGCTCGGCGCGCGTGTGATACGCGAGGCTAAGTTCATTTTCCGCATCGGCCTGGGCAAAAGCGAGGTGCGAACCTTTCTTCGGCCCGCCATTCAAAAACGCACGCGGGTATCGCGAATCGAGTTCCGGCCCGTTGTCGTTGTTGCCGTAGAGAAAATCAACCATGTCGTTCCACTCGGAACGCACCGCGGTTCCCCAGCGGGCTTTGTCCTCATCCAACTTCTCCGGATTGCCCTTCAAGACTCCCAATTCCGCAAGATTGCTTTCCTGCAGCACGGCTTGGAATCGCAAGCGTTCCTGCTGAGTGGTAGCAAGCTTACTCAGAAAGGAATAGGCCAGGCTCGTGCTGCTGTTTCGGTACCCTTCCACCAGACGGTCGGATGCGCCGCTGCCGATCTTGCTCGCTCTGGTGCTGGCTACGCTGTAGGCCGTTCCGATAACCGCGCTGAGTAGAACGGTGAACACAATGAAGAGAATCACGAGAACGGAGAAAGCGCGCTTGGCGGGCTCAGCATGCAAGCGCACACCGGCGAACAATCGTGGTTCCACCTCGCCGGGATGCGGGACCTCCGCTTCTTCCTCCTCTTTTTCCCCCTCCGGCTTGGCTTCGCACTTTTCCTGCATTTCCTGGGGACTCAGGAAACCCATGCGCAACGCCACGCGTTCCGCAAACCCAGAAATGAACGGGGCCACCAAAGCTCCCACGAAGCCGAATACAACGAAAAGGAGAACCACCGCCGCGAAATACACTCCACTAATCAGATCGGCATACACCGCCACGATCAGACCGCTTGCCGTTATGGCAAGTCCGACTCCCAGCATGAGCTTCATTCGCCGCCGGTTGTGGCGCCAAAGCTCCGCGAAAGTCAGGCAGCCCAGTGCAGCGACGAACAGTACCACCGCCTCGGTGAGCAGAATCAGCCTGGTTTGGACCGCCGAAATCTCTTCTTGGAGCTTGAGCCAGAGCGACGTTTCCTCTTTCTTGGCCCCCGATTCATTCCACTGGCTGCCGAAGCCGATGCTCTGCAACTCGCGCGCGACATTTTTGTCGATGGTTTGGGCGGTGTTGAATTTCTTGTCGTCAACGCCTTCGATCCAGGTGGCGTTTCGATAAGGCTTGAGGATTCGCGCGGCGTTGAATTCCACTTCGGATTGCACGTCGCGCCGGGCGGCTCCAGCGGGGTCCGCGTTCCGGAGGGCGTCGGCCTCGGAGCGCAGCCGCCGGCCTTCGGCGACCAGGGCGCCATAATCGTCGTCGAAGTGGAAGAGTTGGCCTTCGCGCTCGTTGTATTCCTTGCGCAGGGTTAGCTCGATGAGGTGCCGCTGGCTGAGCTTGCTTTCGAGCACGTCCGAGTCTTCTTCCGCGTTGCCGGCGCGCAGCGCTGCGATCGCGCCAAACATCGCGACCAGCGCCATAACCAGCGCGATGGCGGTGCCGTTCTCAATCTGAATGAGAGCGGCAAGTCGGGGGTGTTTCTCGAGGGAAAACATAGCCTGAGTTCGCGCGGATATTATGCCGCAGTCTGGAGCGAAGCAAGCTGCAAAATTTGCGCGGAAAAAGCGGGCGATGCGGCAACCTGGCGGAGCCAAGACGCGAGAGCTCGTGCTACACTGCGGCGTTTCCGGGAGGAGATTTTGATGCCGCACGCCAACTTGCGTTCAACTTTGCTCTTAGCTGCTTTGATGCTTGCGTGTTCTTCGGCCCAGGCGCAGACGCAGCTGCCGAGCGATATGCAGCAGAAGATTGACAAAGTAGCTGCCGATGCACTGGCAAAGACGGGAGTAGCCAGCGCCTCCGTCGCGGTGGTGAAAGATGGGCAAATAGCCTACCTGCGCGCCTACGGGAACGCGCGACTCGATCCCGCCACGCCGGCGACGCCCGCAATGCGTTACAGCATCGGCTCGATCAGCAAGCAGTTCACGGCCGCGGCCATTCTGCTGCTGCAGGAAGAAGGCAAGCTTTCGCTCGACGATAAGGTTGGGAAATTCGTTCCCGGCCTCACACGCGCGGACGAAGTGACCATTCGCCAGCTTCTTTCGCATACTTCGGGCTATCAGGATTACTGGCCGCAGGACTACGTGATGCCGATGATGCTGCAGCCGGTGACAGCGCAGAAGATTCTGGACACCTGGGCGCACAAGCCGCTCGATTTTGAGCCCGGCACCAAGTGGCAATACAGCAACACGAATTTTGTGATCGCGGGACTTATCGTGGAGAAGGTCAGCGGCGAACCGCTGCTGCAATTCCTGCAGCAAAAAATATTTACACCGCTCAACATGAAGAGCGTGGCGGACACGGATAAGGCCAAGCTCGGCGACACCGATCCCGCCGGCTACCTGCGCTACGCGCTCGGGCCTCCGCGCCCGGCGCCTAAGGAAGGCAGCGGCTGGCTCTTCGCTGCGGGTGAACTCGCCATGCCCGCCGAAGATTTGGCCAAGTGGGACATTTCCATCATCAATCAGAGCTTGATGAAACCGGCTTCCTACCGGGATTTTGAAACGGAAGTCGTGCTCCAGAATGGATTAGGGACCCGCTACGGCCTCGGCGTGGATGTGCGATCCGAGCTGGGCCATCGCTCGTTGTCGCACGGAGGCGAGGTTTCGGGATTTACGTCGGAAAACCTGGTGTTTCCGGACGAGCGCGTGGCCGTGGTCGTGCTCACCAACCAGGACGCGTCCGATGCCGCCGGAGCAATTGCCATGGGGGTTGCACCGCTGCTGCTGGCCACCCACGACGCGGCGACTCCGGAGAAGTTGGCGCAAGCGCGCAAAATTTTCGAAGGTCTGCAGCACGGCACCATCGACCGTTCCCTTTTCACCGACAACGCCAATTTCTATTTCAACGAGCAGGCGCTCAAGGATTTCGCAGGGAGCCTGGGACCGCTCGGAACTCCACAGGAATTTGCCCAGGATCGCCAAGCGTTGCGCGGGGGCATGATATTGCGTGTGTACACCGTCAAATTTCCAAACGCGCAGCTGCAGGCCTGGACCTACGAAATGCCGGACGGCAAGCTCGAACAGTACCAAGTGGCGGCGAAGGATTAGAAAAAGCTCGGTGCGGCGGGAAACATGGAAGCTAAAAGTTAGTGGTAAGGCGCAGAGCAAAACTTCGCGACGGGCCGACGGCGTTGCCGGAGAACAGGCCGCCAAAATCGATGACATTTAAAACGTTGCTGAGGTTCTGTCCATCGGCCTGCAGCCGCATATTCAGACGCTCCGATTTATAAATGTCCGCCCCCGCCGAAGCGTTCACTTGAAACGCGGGATAAATGCGCCCGCGCGCGAAGTTAATGCGGCTGACCACCTGCGGGCCATACTCCAAGAGGGCTTGCTGCTCGGTTCCCTCGAAATCAAACGGCAGCCCGGTGTCGTATTGAATGCCTGCCGCGATCCACAAGCGCGGCGCCAGTTGATAGCGCAGGCGGCCGCGCACGGTGTTGCGCTGGTCCTGCGAATCGGGAAAATGGCCTGAGGTTGGAATCACCGCGTCGTTGCCGAGAAACAGGCCGCCGGTCACGGGAAACCAGGCGTTGCCTACGGCGTAGGAATAACTCAAGAAGCCCGAAAAGCGGCGCCAATCAGGAAGCACGAGCTTTGCTTCCGCGCCGTAGATAACGGCTTTGCGGAAGGCAACCGGAAAACTGATGGTGGTGTTGTCGAGCTGATCGTCGTCCGCATAGTTGTTCACCAGCCGCCGGAAATAGTTCGCGTCTAGCCGCAGCGTTCCGAAGAAACTCTTGGTCAAGCCAGCCTCGAAGTAATTTCCTTCGGAGGGCTCCACGGGCAATTGCAGGGAGATGGGGTTAAGCATGGTGGCGGCCGTGGAACTTGAAAGCAGAATATTCTCAAACGAGGGGGTCTGAAACACGCGGTCGTAAGAGAAATGAAGCACCAGGTCCGCGGAAGGGAAATAGCGTGAAATGGAGAAGCGCGGATCCACCGCCTGGCGGTTTAGCAAAAGTTGATAGTGATCCCAGCGCAGCCCGGCGTTGATGGTCCAATTTCCGAGCCGGACGAGATCCTGCACGAACGCGGATTGTTCCAGGTCCGGGCGATTGGCCGCAAAACTGAAGGTCAGAGGCGTGCCGGGATCGAATTGCTCCGTATCCATGGGGATATTCGGGATGATGTAGCGGAAGTTTTCGTTCAGAAATATGTTGTCGGACTCAAAGCCGAATTTCCATTCGTGGCGGCCGCGAACGGCGGTGACCATGCCTTTGAAATATCCTTCGCGAAACCGATTATGCTGGAACACCAATATGGGTGTGGAATCGGCGTTGGAATCGAAATTATTCGAATTGTCGCGAATCATGGCACGAAGGCTGGCCACCACGCTGGACGAAAACATGTGCTGGTAGGAGGCGATGCCCATGGTTTCGAAATTATTGGCGTTCTGCCGCTGGCAAGCCGGCCCGGAAATCTCGCCCGGCGCAAAGCACCAAGTCTGCTGCACGAATTCGTTCGGAAGCTCGTAGCGCGAGAGCTCGTGCCGGACGATTAGATTCAAGCGGTCCTTCGGCGTGATGTCGCGCTCGTAGTGAACGGAGAAATCCCCGAGCGTGCCGGTATTGGTGAAGTTCTCGGGGACCACCGGGTTCAAATAGTGGCTGGTGGTGGCTCCGCTGGCGGTGGCTCCCAAAGTGTTTTTGCCCCAGGCGTACTGCGCCTGTGCGAAGGCGCCCGCAGAATCAAAACTGCCGCCGGAAAGCACGGCCTGGCCGTGAAAACCTGCTTGCGCATCCTGTAGCGTATTGACCTCGACTACGCCGCCCATCTTGCGGCCGTATTCGGCGGGAAAGCCGGCGGTGTAGATGGTCATGGATTGGACGTCGTCGGCTTCAATCTCAGGGCCGAAGCTGGGCGAGCGATTGTCGGTGAGCGGGATGCCATCCACCACAAATTGCGTTTGATATTCGGAACCGCGCGGATGCAAAACCGCATTGCCTTCGTAGAGCCAGCCGGGTTGCGAATTCACCAGATCCTGCAAGGAGCGGCCGGGAACCGAGCTCAGCCGATTTTGAATTAGCTCCGTACCAATCTGGCTGGCCGAGCCGGTTTGATCGGGGTCGATCAGGGTGCTGGCGGAGGTGACGGTCACGGATTGATTCACGGTAGGCAACTTTAGCTGGATAGCGTATTCGGTGGCAATGGAAGAACGAATCTGAATGGTTGCAGATACCGGCGCGAAGCCGAGCTGCTCGATCTCGAGTTGATAGACGCCATAAGGCAGGCGCTTCACGACCAAGTCACCCTGATCGCTTGTCGCCAGGGAGTTTCGATACTGGTTCGCTTCGCTGACGATCTGAACCGTTATCTTCACTCCCAGACCCGACGGATCGGTGACCTTAAGGCGCAATTCGCCGCTATTGCTTTGGCCAAGGAGCGATGAGGCGCAAAGGAGAAGAAGAGCAGCAAGTCTTGGCATGAATGATCGGCTTAGGTGGCTCGAGGATTGGCCCGGCATGGATTCACAAATGCGCTCGCATCGATGATACAACGCAGGCGCGGAATGCGCTCGGGCAGCATGAAACGTATGCTCGTGGATTTCAACAGAGGCCTCTGGAAAAAGAGGGCTGGGGCTAGAACTGGCCGGTCGGATGCGAGACACTCTTACCGTCCCTGCGCATCTCTATTCATTGAGATGCTCCCTGAGATACAGCGGTTTTTCCGAAAGGCAAGCCAGTAAATAGCGAACCGCATGTCGAACGCGCAAGCAAACTTTAACCAGGTTCCCGATGTGAGAGACCGCCGCGAACATCCGCGCAGCGCTTCGTTTTGGCTGACCTACGTGGAGTTGGGCCAGGATAACGGAGGCATCGTTCTCAACATCAGCGAAAGTGGGCTGGCGGTGACGGCGGCCGAGCCGCTTGCCGAAGAATTTTATCCGCGCCTGCGCTTCCGCCTACCTAAATCCGAGCAATGGATCGAAACGAACGCGCACGTGGTCTGGACGGACACGGCGAAAAAAGGGGCTGGGGTCCGGTTCATTGATTTGGACCCAGGCGATCGCGAGCGGATCAGGAATTGGGTTTCCGCAGCTGGGAAGTTCGTGGACATTCATGAAAGAAGAAGCCTGGCGGAACAAGCGGAACATCAGCTCGCGGAAATGTCGCGCAAGCGGTGGTTGAAACGAACGCCGGTCGCTCAACCGGTGGCAACAGTACAAAACTTTGCGCCAGCGACACCCGAGGAGGAAACCGCGGAACCGGCCGTGGAGCCGCTTCTTCAGCCAGAGAAGCGGAGGCGGGTTGAAATATCCGCGACACCGCCGGCGCCCGCCCAGGCGAGCAAGCCGGAGGCAAAGCGCCGAAACGGAGTCCTCGTTCTTGCCGGGGTCGTGGTTCTGGGGCTCATTTTTTTCGCCGTCGGCGTGGGACTGGGAAAGGGCTTGTTCGATAAATGGCTGAGTCGCTATGCCAAGGCGGAGCCTGCCGGCGACAATTCGTCCGCCGCCTCCGCGACGAACTCGCTGCCGGCGGGTGATTCCGGCGGCGCAATTTCAACGAGCAAGAATGTCGCGCCGGC